>Ga0187862_10002437_pt1 | contig 18853 bp, 17 predicted proteins | sample June2016WEW_10_1_FD_133003 | JGI IMG/M metagenome (GOLD analysis project Ga0187862, IMG submission 133003) | Peatland microbial communities from SPRUCE experiment site at the Marcell Experimental Forest, Minnesota, USA - June2016WEW_10_150 | ecosystem: Environmental > Terrestrial > Soil >...
CTGTCGTGTGACAGGAAAAACTCTCCCAGCCAAGTTCTCTATTTTCCTATGGGATGGCTGTGACAAATTCTCAATGACCAATTCTCAATCCAAAGGTCCGGGATCCTAAATCGCTTCTTCGCCAAGAGGCGTCACCCAAAAAAGTGAATGGGGCGGAATCGCCGGCTTCGACACAGGAGCAGCGGTCTCATTGCCTCAAAACGGATCGGGGGAAAACCCCTCCAGCGGCGGCGCGCCCAGCGCCCGGTCATCCAGGTCAAAAACGACCATGTTCTTCTTGACTGTGAATTTGGTTTTCCCGGCCATCGCCACCGCCTCCAGCGCCTCCCAGCCGTTGAGATCGAACTCCGCGAAACTATGCCGGAAGAAATGATTCGAATCATGCGAGAACGGCCTGGGTCTCATGTTCGTGTTGAGATAAAAGCCCAGCAAATGCTCCATGTAATCCCAATCGCGGTCGTCATAAATCGCCGCCTTGTCGTAATGATGCCGCTGGATCGAGTCCGCTGTCTTCCGGTCCTCCACCACCGAAATCGGTTCCAGCGGGTCTTCCGCCGTATGCAGGAGCAGGAATGGCGGCCGCAGCGTGGCGCGGATATAAGTCTGGTTGGTCAGAGCCTCCACCGCGTCCAGCAGCGTGGGCGGACTATTGGTCAGCCGGGCGCGGGCGCGGCGGAAGAAATAAAACTCGTCCGTCGCCCCGGGCATGAAAATCAGCGCCTTCACCGCCGGATTGCGCCGGAAGGAGGCCAGCATCACCGGCGCCGCATTGCTCCGGTTCAACTCCCTCACCGGCTGGATCAGCGGCATTTTCGCCAGCGCCTCCTGCCAGTTCGTCTGCGCCGGCAGCGGCCCTGGCACCGCCAAAAGCGCCAGCAAGATGCGGTAGTTCATATCCCTAATCCAACATGCCGGGCAATGAACGCTATGCGCTGAAGCTCTTGCCGCAAGAGCAACTGCTGGCGGCGTTGGGATTCTTGACCTTGAATCCGCCCTCTTGCAGCGCGTCCACGAAATCCAATTCACTGCCCGCCACATACAGCGCGCTTTTTGGGTCCACCACCACCTTGATGCCGCCGCTTTCCACCACGATGTCGCGGCTGGCCGGCTGATCCTGGAGATCCATTTCATATTGCAACCCGGAGCATCCGCCCCCGACCACCGCCACGCGCAACACGCCATTGGGCCGCCCCTGCTTTTGCAACAGCGCGCCCACCTTTTGCGCCGCGCTGGCGGTGACCCTGATCAGCCGTTCATCCCCCACGCGGACCCCTGCGGTCGTCTGCGCGGGCGCGGAAAGGAAGGGACGCCTCGCCGAGGCGTCCGCCTCACCGACCCCTGCGGTCGTCTGCGCGGCCGTCGCCGCTTTTTTTCCAGCAATCATACCGCCACACACTATCCCCGCCCCCCGCCGGCGTCAACCTCGCTCCGCGCCCGGTGGTGTCCTAATTTGAAAACTATTTAATCGAAATGGCCGGCTGGAAAATCCTCGCAATCGCCCTCGTGGGCAGGCTGGCCGCAGTTTCGGCAGTAATCTTTATCTGGAACGTGCTCATGCTTTCGCGGCATCAAATCTTCACAATCTCCACAATGCACCTCGCACGCACAATTTTCAATCGGCTTGGCGCAATGGTCACACACGCCATTGGTTGATTCAAAATCATTTAATTCCACATTATTTGGCATATGTTTTCTTCCTTTCTTCGCATCCGCCTCAATCGCCACTTTGACCGCCGTTTGAGGCGAATCCACAGACGTAGTTGGTTATGTTCATTTGGTCCCTGATAAAGACCGAAACTTCACATCGTGCCGTGCCGGAATTCTTCAAAAGTGCGGCACATTTTTGTGCCCTGCCGAAGATGCTTTGCGCCCACAGGTGTCCGGGCAAGTTTCTCGCCAATTAAAAAATTCACCAGGTCGGCAAAGCGTTCCGCCGAAAGGTGATTGCGGGTTTTCTTTTTCAGATGGAATTTGCTTTTGATGTGCCTTCCGATCTTCGCCCAACTCGCGTCTTCGTTCGGTTCGATGGGCCGCATGTATTTCACATAGAGGTCGCAAAGATATTCCACATAGTTGGTCATGTTGGCATCGGCCCCGATGCTGTTGGCCGGATACGGCATCCGGGACGGCTTGGGGGCGGGCACCTTGATGTGAATCTCTCCCTGATTTGCCCCTCCGATGGCAACTGACACCGCGCCATGCGCGGCCGTCGAATGTACTCCGCCCGCAATCGTCACGTCTCCAGTCGTCATTTTGACTTTCCGGGTCTTGGCCGTGTGTTTCGCCAAAATCATCAGGGCGTGCCGGGCATCGGCCATTGAAAGATCAAGCGGCTGCGGTGCCTTTCGTTCATGGGATGCCTTTATGCTGCGTAGCCATTCAGAAGTGTATTCGCCAGGGCATGAATCAATCAGCTTGTGGCAGGTGCTGCAAAGCAAAATCAAATTGTCAAATTGATCCTTTTCTTCTGCGGTCAATTCCGGGTCGTGCCTAGCCCCGCCTTTTCTACGAGCGCGAATATGGCAGATTTCCCCAACAACAACTTCACCGATGATGAGCGGGCTTTTACATTCAGGGATTGCGCATCGATTGCTCGACATTCCGAACAACCGCTTGATCGTGGAATCTTGAATGCTCATAAGATTTTGAAACCGGGATTTTACCCGTTACCCAATAATACTTGAACGTGAACCGTGCGTTCCTTACAATCGCGGTTTGCGAGTCCAAGGCTCGTCGCAGCCAATTTTCAACCGTGATTATGCCCCGTTTTTATCGCCAGTTGCCGCCGCAAGCAAGGTTTTTCGGGCGAAAAGGCAAGGGGTCAGGGATGACTAATGACATATTGTGGACGGTACGAGCCTCATGTCCGGGCAGTTCGCGAGTCAATCGCTTTGGCAGGCGTTCGTCGAGAACGACTCTCATTTCAAGCCGCCACCAGGAACTTCGCGCTGGCTTGTTCCAAAAACGCAACCACCTGGGCTTTGGTCACTCCAGGGAAGTCATCAAGAAATTCATCGAGCGTGTAACCGCCTTCCAGGTAATCCAGCAGGTTGCGCACGGGCACACGTGTACCCGTGAATACTGGCGTGCCACTGAGGATTTCAGGGTCCTGGACGACCACGCTTTCGTTCATGACTGTAAGTAAACACCAAACGATCCGGAATGCGATCCGGAATGCAACCGTTCTCTCTGCTTAAAATCACGGGAGCCGGGGGGGCACCCATTAGCATTGCCACATTATGGTTGACATGCTTCGGAATCTGGAATCGCGTTCTGAAATCGCGATCCGGTTTTTACCGCGGGAAGGGTGGACTGCCGCCGGAGATCGCATCACTTGGGCAGCAACGAGCAAAACTATTCCGCTATGTTACGGAACCCACCCATTGAGAGCCGCGCCGAAAACCGGCTAATTTGGACAGCAGTGGGTTGCTGTGTCAAGATGCGCCCCTTCCAACTTCTGCCGGCACAGCGGACTTGACTAAGCTGGAGGATTTCGTAAAACGGCTGCCATCAGAAACATCACCTCCCAACAAATATGAAATCGAATTTTGGCGGGCGGCTCAGGCTCAATTTGGCGCTCGCATTATTGTGCGTGTGCGGCGCGGCGGAACTTCCGGCGGCGGACTACGTCACGGTCGTCAGCAATACGCCCAATCTGCTAGGCTACTGGCGGTTTGATCCCGTCTTCCAGTCCAATAGCTGCGTCAACGGCTACACGGGAACATTGCAGGGCAACGCCCAGATCGGACCCCCTGGTTCCGGCTGCCCCCTGCCTTCGGAGCAGCCAAACCAGGCTTTGCTGCTGGATGGCACCAACAGTTATCTCACCACCAGCCTGACCGGCCAGATCACCAACCAGGGCAGCGTGCTGGTCTGGGTTTATCTCACGGCTCAACCCTCCACGGCCGGGCACTTCTTTCAAATCACTTCGCAGGCGGCGGGTGGAGACGACTTTGATTTCCAGATCCAGACCGACAACCAGACTTATTTTTACACCGACTCCGGTTCGTCCACGGTTTATGCCCAGGCGTTGCCACTGAATCAGTGGCATTTTTTGGCCGCGACTTTTATCGCCAATTCCAACCGGTGCATCTATCTCGACGGACAATTGGCGGCCACTTCCACCGCCGGCGGCCATTCCGTCAACAACACGGCATTTTGGGTCGGGAACAACCGCGTATTTGGGCCGCGGCTCTTTCAGGGGCGGATTGGTGAAGTGGCGGTATTCGACCGCGCCCTGGCGGCCTCGGAAATCGCGGCGGCCTGGTCGGCGGCCCTCCCGCCGAGCCTGAACATCGCTTTGCTGGGCAATTCCGTCGTTCTCACCTGGCCGACCAATTTCAGCGCCTACGCTCTTCAGACCAACGGCTCACTCGCCCCGGGGAACTGGGGAACGCTGACGACGATTTTCGGCACCAACTCCACCAATTACGCCGTCACCAACGCCCTGAGCGCCTCGCAGTTGTTTTACCAATTGGCGCAATAAGGGGTTCGAGAAAGACACTGCCGTCCCAATTAGCCGCTTTTCGGCGCGGCTCTCCTCGGAGTTGTCCCTCGGATCGGCGCTTCTTAAAAACAGGTTGGTCATTTTGCGAGCGCGATGCTGTCCCAAATAAACCCCTGTGAATACAGGGAAAACCCGCGATTATCCAAAGATTTCAAAACCTAATTTGGACACGAGTGCTCGGCTCGGCCTTTTCTGCCAGGCGTCCGCGCAAAGGTATAGCCGGCCGTTCTGGAGGACCGACCCATCGATGAATTTGGCCAAAGGCGCGATCATTTGTTGTTAAGTTTCTTTCCCACGTTTTCCGGCAGCCACTCCAGATGGTGGATTACCCCTGTCACTTCTCCTTCGGCATTCTTGATGAAGGTCAATTGCGCGCCATTAAACGTAGCGAGGAAATTGGTCTCCGACTCGGGATAAACATGGAATGCTTCTCGAAAAACCCCTCTGCCTTGGGCCTGTGCAATCAATTGATCTCCCTCACGTCGGATCGTCAGCTTCCATCCCGAGTAAAACGCGGCGGCCGGCGCAAATTCATATTGACCAACATAGGCATCTAAAAGTCTCGTGTCCAACTTGATGAGGACGCCCGGTGGCACGTCAAGGTGGTATGACGGGCGATGGAATAGACAGAGGCTACAACCCACAACTATGGCTATGGCGATGTTGCCATCGAGCCGTGACCCGCGGTGGGTGGCGATCACGCCGAGAATCGTTCCCACAAGTAGAATCAGCGCCACGAGCAATACCATCATTATGAAAAACGCCGAATAAGGGTAACCGAAGATTACGCAGCCGATTGCGACGACCAGGACGGCAAGCCCGAATAATATCCACCGGGGAAGGTGAATTCTGCTGGCGCCCATCAGCACGATCAAAGTCACAACCATCCCGGTGATCTGCAAAGGGAAGAGCCGTGGGTGCGGCGCCAAATGAAGCCATTTCCAGGTGGTGATAACAAAGGCGGCGATAAAAATGGCCGAGACAAGCGGGCCACGCGTCCATGCCCATCGTGGAGGTAGCTTGGGCAAACAAAGTGCAACGCCAAGCGCGCCCAATATGCCAAGCCCCATGCCGAGGAGACGCCAACGCCAGCATGTTGGAGGAGGTGGTGGCGTCCTGCCCACCGCTGCACACGCGGAATTGACAGCCGCATTGACGAGCACTGAATCCCAAGCCTCGAACATGTGCTCTGACCATGGAGAGAGCACCAGACGCGCATCCGTCCGCTCCTTGAGCCGGGCGGGCGGATAGACTTCATCGAATCGTCCCGCCAGAAGAACTAGCGGCGGACCATGCCCACCCAACTGAGGAAGGGCGCCCACAGCAATAAAAAGTTTTAGCTTCAGGTCACCGTCCCGCACGGCCCCGCTTCCTGCGTAGGCACCCATTGAGGCACCGAGAAAGACATCCACCGGCCCAACTGCACGTGCGACTTCTGCTACCGTGCGCACGCCCTCGGTAAGAGAAAATCCCTGCTGCTGCGACGCCCCATGTCCGGGAAGGTCAACAGCAAAGCACTTAAATCCCGCAGCCGCAAGCGCCTCATCGTAACAAAAGAGCGACACTTTCGAACCGGAGAAACCGTGGGCAAGCAGCGCAACGGGATGCGGACCAAGGCCCGCCGGGAGGAATTCAAGGGCAGGAGTGTTTCCAGCAAGTGTCACCGGCTTGACACGGACACCTGGCTCGACTCGCTGTAAGAGCATAATCCCCGCGCCGAAGAAGGCGATGGCTGCTGCGATTATCCACCGATTAATGCGTGGGCTCATGGTAGAATCATTCGGATCGGTTTTTAAGTTTCTTCCCTTCGCAATCTGGCAATCCCGCAATATGGTGCATTACCGCCGTCACTTCGCCTTTATCATTCTTAATGAATGTCAATTGCGCGCCATTGATTTTGAGAAAGAAATGTGTTTCCGATTCGGGATAAATCTCGAAATCGCCTCCGCCGCCGTTCCTGCCCAGGGCTCGCCCGACCAACTGATCTTCCTGTCGCCAGATCGTCAGTTTGATTCCAGTGGGAAACGCAGCGCCCGGCGCAAATTCGTATTCGCCGACATAGGCATCGTAAAACTTGGTGTCCAGCTTGATAAAGGCACGCGGTTTTGACGGTTCAAGACCTTTGGGAGGCTGATTGGAAATTTTCTTCAAAGTTAGCTCCGTGCCGGAGATGCGCGCGGTTAAACCGGTCACCTTGGCATGACTATCGCGGCAAAAGGTCATGGGTATGCCGTTCATCCTCTCAAAAAAACAGGTCTCCGATTCCGGCAATAACTCAAAAGTCACAGGCGACAATGATGCGGCGGAACCCGGGGATAGCTTGACGTTGACGCCATAGATCGACGGCAATAGTTTTAGAGGGTAACGCCATATCCTTGTGGCTTGGGCAAAAATCCGATCCCCTTCGCGGCGAATGCCGATGGCGGGCTGTAAACGCGCGCAAACCACCCAACTTAACGCCAGCACACTGAGAGCCGACAAAAGCCCGCCAAAAAGGGCCGCGCAACCCAAGACGATCCAGTTGGCAACGCACCAGAGGAGAATAAATATCGCCGCAAGGCAGATGACGGCTGGAATCCAAATGAACGCTTTGGGCGCGTTACGGAGAATCAGCCGCGTTATGAGTATTCCCAGCTTAAAATTCGCTGAAAGCCGGTATTGCCCCACATACGAATCATCAACCTGACCGCTGACCTTTGTCGCCTTTGGCCGTCGGTCGGACTGCCATTCGCTTTTGAGCAGAAGCATGCCTATGGAGTCTGGGAAATCACCGTCGTATGAAGAATTTGACAACACCACCACGCCGCGCCGCCGCGTCTTGTCGAAACCAGCGAAGGCGCGGTAGCCGTAGGTGGCGCCGCCATGCGAGACGATTTTGCTTCCCTGCGGGTCAAAAAGGACACCCCACGCCAAAGCGACGTTCACGGCTGGAATTGTGGATTGAAAGTGAACCGCGTGCGTCTTTTCCATGAGCGAGGCCAGACTGGACGGCGTCAGGCTGAGGTTGGCGGCCACATATCTCAGCAGATCATTGGCCGTTGAGCGTAGCGCGCCGCAGCCGACCTGACATTGAAAATCCATGTTCGATACCGCGTAGCCGAATTGGTTGTGCCCGGTTGCCAAGCGGGCTTTCAGCTCGGGTGTCATTGTGATTCGTGTGCTCTCCATATTCAGTGGCCGGCAAATCCGATCCACCACCAGCGATTCGTAGTCCGTCCCGGCTTTCAGGGCGATGACGTGACCGAGCAAGCCTGATCCCAAGTTTGAATATTCAAACTTTGCTCCCGGTTGACGGGTCAATTTGTAGCCGGACAGGCAGGCGTTCAATTTCTCGCTGGTATATTCAGCGAGGGGATTATCCGCGCGTTTTGGGTCAAGGTTTTCCGGGTTGCGGGGAAGCCCGGAAGTGTGCGTCACCAAGTGGAGCAGGGTGATCTCCTTGCCGTTGCGGGTCGGCATCCTGACCAACTTGGGCAAATACCTGGCCACGGGATCACTCAGCTTCATTTCCCCGCGTTCGATCATGTCTTGCAGCAGCAGCGCGGTAAATGTCTTCGTGATGGAACCGATCTCGAACAGGGTGTCGCCGTTGACCTCCTGGCTGGTGCCGTCATCCATTTTTCCATATCTGACAACACTGCTGCCATGCTCGTCCACGAGACCGACCACCATGCCGACATCTCTCTTTTCAACCCCGATGCGCTGTTGCAGAAACGCGCGGATGTCGTCGGTGATCATTTTTTGCACATTAACAAATCTTCGGGAGGCGACAAGAATTGTTCTGATAATCACCATCAACAACACAAGTTGACGCAAGCCCCAGGCGAGAGGAGCTTCCTATCCAGATGGGGACGAAGCCGTTCAGTCACCCATTCCGCCCCGCCCGGTTTTGGAATCAACGCAAAGCCAAGTCTGCATCTACCCGATGTGCGACCGAATTCCGCCCCGCCCGGTTTTGGAATCAACGCAAAGCTGTGGCAGCGGCGTCCCGCCGCTGGAGGTATTCCGCCCCGCCGCGCCAATTTGAACCCAAAAAAACGCCAGTTGAGTTTTTCAAACCTAAGTAAATCACTCATGTTACTTCGTTTCAACCCATCCGCAGTTCACATCTTCGTTGTAAGATTCTCCTATGCAAATAGTTGCAATTCAATCCGCTTGCCACTTTTTGCGCCTTCCCCTGAAAAACTCCTCCCTCCAAAACCTCCGATTTCTCCGATTTTTCGATGAATAATCCTGCCCGCGCCCTGAGATCAGAATTCACATGAGGATTAAGGTCAGGCCAGGATCTCGGTGGACAAAGCCCACGGCGTGGCGCCCAGACCGCCCCAGCCGCCCGGATTGTGCGTCGCCAGAAAAACCTTGCGCAGGCTCTCGTCGTAAGGAACCAAGGCGGTCCACAGCACGCCCGGCGTGTTGGCCCAGCGCGCGTCGGCGGCGCCGCCGTCAATCCTCTGGAACTTGGCGCCCTCCACTTTCTGGTTCCACATGAAATCCCGGTTGGTGGCGATCAGCCGGTCCACCTCCGCGCGCGTGAAGACCAGCCCATGCTCAAAGGCCGTGACGATGCCTTCGACGTCAATCTCGTAATAACCGCCGTTGGGATGAACGCCAACCCAGTGCCGGGGGGCGCCGCTGGCGTCGCGGTCCCACGGGCCGCCGGCCTCCCAATAATTCCACACATAGTATTTGACATTCTCGCGCGTGGTCATGCGGGAGCGCATCGTCCGCCACCACGCCTCCGCGCGGTCGCGATAGACCGCTTGCCGGGTCGCGTCGTGCAACGCGATAAGCCAGCAAGCGATGAGGTTCTGTTTGTTGTCGGGGTTGGAAAAACCGCCCGTCTTTCGCTGCTCGTAGCCCGCGGACCATTTCTCCGGCGCTTTGCGATCCACACCGAAAGGCGGCACGACCCAAAGCCCGCCGTCCCGGACCGGACGCCAGCAATCGCGCGAGTCCCATTTCTGGAAAATCTGGCCGGCGATTTCCAGGTAGCCGCGCGCGCGGGCGCCGTATTTGGGTTCGAGCGCGGGAGTTCTGAGGATTTCCGCGGAGGCCAGCACGACTGGGCGCCACATCATCGCTTCGCCCAGCAGGCTGTCGGACGCGTATTCGCTGGATTCGTTGCCGCCCCCGTCACCCTTGGGCCAGCCGATGAAACCGTCGGGTTCCTTTTGGGCGCGTTTGACGACCGCGTCCGTCCAATCCACCAGCAGGTCAAGCCATTTGAGGTCGCGGGTGGCCCGGTGCCCGTAGTAGAAGCCGTTGAGCATGGGGCTGACCAGCCAGCCGAGTTCCTCCCCCATTTCCTTGTCACAAGAACGCGACCGGGTTTCGGCGAGGATGTTTTTCTCCCAGCGCGCCAGCCACTCCTTGGCGGTGGCGGCATCCACCAAAGGCCGGACGGCGCCAGGCGCGGCAGCGCAGAGCGCCTTGCCGGACCGCAGGAACAAACTCGATGTTGAGGCCAGCGCCAGCGCGCGGGTGGATAGGCGCCGGAGGAATTGGCGGCGGTTCATGCGGAAAGCATACCCGTTCCGTGCTTACTTGTCCCGCATAAAAAAGTAATTGGCCGCCCTTTTCTCCTCCAGCCGGAATCCCAATGACGACAACCGGCCGGTGATCAAACCGGCGGCCGGCTCACTGTGTATTTCCATAACGACGGCTTTGGTGGAGGCCAGGGTTTGGCTGATGGATGGCATGTTTTCAAAAACCTCCTCCTCCGCTCCCTCAATATCCATCTTCAGCAAATCAATCTCCCGGCCGAGGATGTTCCACTGTCGCAGGCATTCATCAGGCGTGGTCACCTCCACCTCCACATCTCCCGATCGGTTGAGGCTTTGCGTAGTGGAAACCGCCACCAACCTGATGCGTTCCTTTCTCGCCGTGCCGCCAATGGCCACATTTCTCAAGGTCACGCCCGATTGCCTGGCAAACCTGCCGGCCGCATGGTCATACGCCACCGGATTCATTTCCGCCCCATAGATTTCCGCCATGGGATTGTGGCTTTGGACATAATTGATAAACAACCCGTGATGGGCTCCAAAATCCACCACTCGGACCGGCGCTTTGCCGCGCAAAAGGCCCGGCAGATTCTTAAAATGGTAACAACCCTCAATGAAAATCTCATCATACACCACGAAGTCAATCAACTGCGACAGGGCAAACCCGTGCCGCGAATGGAATGTCACTTCCCGGCCCCGCAGCAATTCCACCCGGCAGCCCACCCATTTGACCGCGCCGGCAAAACCTTCGTTGGCCACAAGGGCGGGAAATATCAAAGGCGTGCGAAGCCCCAAATAAACCGGGTACAACCACTTGTGTTTGCGGGACGCCACATAGAGTCGCAGCAGCATATATTCAATCCATCAGAGCCTGGGTATTTGTGGCGCGGCGCCGATGCGATCGCGCCCCTGCCTGGTCGGCCTCATGGCGGCAATGGGTTGGGGTGGTTGGATTGGCTCACGCGGCCGATTATTCATGGAGCCTCCGAACCGGGTCAAGCGCCAAAGACGCCCAATCCCTCCCCACATTTGATTGCGCGTGACAATGTTTCCGCCGCTCCATATTTTGCCTTTATGATTGCCCATTTAATCTCCAAGAACCTCAATCGCGTGCCGGACGTCTGGCGGCGAGTGGGCATTCTCTGGCGCGACAATGTGGTAAAGGCAATCCCCCGCCGGCGCTTCGCCGCCGACCAGCACGTCTGCCACACTTACAACGAATGGCATCTTGGCGACAATATCATTCACCTCCATTTCATCCGAAAGCTGGCCCTGGCCCACCCCGACAAACGATTTGTCCACGCCATCCGTCCGCCATTGATGGCTCAGTTGCGCGAAATCATCGAGGATTTGCCAAACGTCGAGATTATAAAATTTGCCGATCGCAGCAACGCCTCCATTGACGCCTGGATCAATACAGGCCACATGACGCCCAAAGGCGGCTTTGCCGACCACAGTCCCCTCAGGCATGAGTGGACTCAATTTCATCTCTCCTGGTTCTCCCATCTCGCCTCACAGATGGGGTTGCCATCGCCCTTTTCCAAGGCGGAAGATTTGCTCTTCGATTATCCGGCGCTCCAGAAGATCAACCCGATGTCCAAACCCTGGTCCTTCCTCCTCATCAATTCCTGTCCTGTCAGCAACCAGTTCGCCGCCTACGACGGACCGGCCTATTTTGATCCCCTCATCTCGGCTCTGACCGCCAGCGGCCACACCGTCTGCTGCACCCAACATTCCAAAACCGGCGTCCCCTGCACCCTCGATGCCGGCCTGACCATCTCGGGCATCGGCCATCTCTCCATCCACGCCCAAAACATCATTATGGTCAGCACCGGACCCTCCTGGCCGACCTTCAACGTCTGGAACACTCAGAGCGTCAAGCTGCGCGTCATTTGTCTGGATTTGAAACATGGCCGCATCGGGCTTTCCCCCAACGCAATCCAGGTCAAAAATCGGGAGGAGATCTTTGCCATTCTCAAAGCCCGCAAACTCATTTGAGACGGTGAACATATTGCCCATCTCGGTTTGTGTCATCTCCGGCGCCGAAGCCCATCGCATCGGACGGATGCTCGCCAGCGTCTCCCAGTGGACTTCCGAGATCATTCTCGTTTTGAACGACGACGTCACCGACGGCACCGACCAGATCGCCGCCTCCTTCGGGGCGAAGATTTTCCGCCACCCGTGGCAAGGCCATCGCGATCAGAAAAATGTCGCTCTGGGCCTCGCCACCCAGCCCTGGATTCTGGCCCTGGACGCCGATGAAGAAGTCTCGCCCCAATTGCGCCAGTCCATCGCGCAATTCTTCGCCGGCGATCACCTACGCTTTGCCGGGGCGCATTTTCCCCGCAAAGTATGGTTCCTGGGACGCTGGATCACCCATGGCGACTGGTATCCCGACCGCAGCCTGCGCCTCTTTCGACGCGGCTCGGCAATTTGGGCGGGCAGCCCGGAGCATGACAAAGTGGCCTTGCAGGGACCCTCGGCTGGCCTGCGCGGGGACCTCCTCCATTATTCCAATCCCGACATCAGCAGTTACATCCTCAAAATCAATTACTTCGCCGATGTTTATCTGCGGCGGCAACTGGCCGAAAAGGCCCGCTGGTCCGCCCCCGGCGCCATTTTTCGCGCCGCCTGGCGGTTTGTCCGCGCTTACTTCATCCGGCTCGGTTTTCTGGATGGTTATCCGGGCTTTTTTATCGCCGCCTCCACCGCCTACTCCACCCTCGTCCGCCACAGCCGCCTTTTCGAACACCTGCAACCCAGGTCTCCGGTATGCCCCCCGCCCAAATCTCCCTGATCATCAACACCTTTGAGCGGCCAGGCCCGCTGGAACAGGTGCTCCTCGGCGTGCTGGGTCAGTCCCAATCGCCCGCCGAAATCTTGATCGCCGACGACGGCTCCGGCCCGCCCACCCGCCAGTTAATTGCCCAATGGCAACAACGGCTGGCCACACCCCTGCGCCACCTCTGGCAGCCCGACTTGGGCTTCCGCAAGACTTTCATCCTCAACAAGGCGGTTGCCGCCGCCACGGGCGATTACCTCCTCATCCTCGACGGGGACTGCGTGCCCCATCCCAAGTTTGTCGCCGACCATGCCGCCCTGGCGGAAAAGAACTTCTGGGTGCAAGGGCGGCGCTGTTTTGTGAAGGAACAATTCGCCCCCCAGTTCTCCATCGCCACCACCCCGGTTTTCCGATGGCTCTGCACCGGGCGAATCTCGGGTCTGGCAAAGGCCGTCCGCCTTCCCTGGCCGGTCGTGCGGCGCAACACCGGCCAGCGCGGCATTATCGGCTGCAACATGGGCTTTTGGCGCGACGACCTGCTGGCCATCAATGGCTTTGATGAGGAATACACAGGCTGGGGCATCGGCGAAGACTCCGACGCCGGCACTCGCCTTTACCATTTGGGCCGCCCGCGCAAACTGGTTTATGGGCATGCCATTGTTTATCATTTGAACCATCCCATCAGCTCTCGCGCCCATGTCCAAGCCTCCCTGGACCGCCTGGCCGAAACCATCCGCTCGCGCAAAATCCGTTGCGCCCGCGGCATTGAACAATACCTTTCCACCACCTCAGGGCCAAAATGAAATCCCCCCTTGCGCTGGGAAAAGAACCGTTAAGGATATTGCTCCTCGATTCCCTGCTCACCGGCGGCGGGACCGACGACCAATGCGTCCAATTGGCCGCCGGCCTCTGTCGCCTGGGCCTCCACGCCGCCATCGCCGGGCCGGGCGGGCGCGAATGGGCCGCCAGCATCGCCGCCCTGGGCGTGCCCTTTTTCGACACCGGCGGCCGGGCCACAAAGCTCCAGTTCATCTGGCGCTCGGCCCGCCTGGCCCGCCGCCAGAAAATCCAGATCCTCCACGCGCATCACGGACGGGATCTCTGGCCCGCCATCCTGGCGGCGCGCCTTTCCGGCGTCCGGCCTAAAATTGTATTGACAAGACACCTCGCCAAAAGCCCAAGCTCCTGGGTCAGCCGCCATTTCCTGCTGGGTCAATGCGACTCCTTGATCGCCGTCTCCGAATTTGTCGCCCGCGTCCTGCGCCAGGGCGTCTATGAGCCGGATTCCCCGGAACTGGAACGCCGCTCGCGCCCCCCGTTGCGGGGAGATCATCGCAAGATTCGCGTCATTTACGTCGGCATTGACCCCGGCCGGTTCCGCCCCGCCGAGGCGGCGGAGAAACGGCGCGAACTTGGCTTGCGGCCGGAACATTTTGGCTTTGCCGTGGTGGGCGGCTACGACCTCCCGCGGGGAAAGGGCCAGCGCGAATTCTTAAGCGCCGCCGCCAGGGCGCATGAGCAAATTCCCCAGGCGCGCTTCTTGATTATTGGCCGCGGAAACTTGGCCGATGTTTTGCGCCAGGACATCGCCCGGCTGGGGCTTTCCGGCAAAGCCTGGCTCACTCCCTACGCTGCGGACATGCCCCAAGTCATGAACGCCCTAGATTGCCTGGTCCATCCTCAAATCGGCACCGAAGCCATGCCCCTGGTCATTTGCGAGGCCCACTCCTGCGGCAAACCGGTCATCGCCTCCGCCTTGGACGGCATTCCCGAAGCCTTCGCCGCGGCACAATGCGGCCAATTGGTCCCGCCGGAAGACATTGACGCTCTTGCCGCGGCCATGCGGCGTCAGGCCGCCACACCCCCTTTGGCCTTGCAACAAAGAATGGAGGTGCGCGAAAAAGTCGCCGAAAAATTCTCCCTCGACCGAATGGCCGCCGACCATCTGCGCCTTTACCGCGAACTCCTGGCGGCTGGAGCGGTTTAAATGGCATTCCCAATTCTCAATTGCCTTTTCCCCTCCACCCCTTAACTTTGCCCCGTGAGCGACCTTCCCGTCACCGTCATCATTGCGGCCCGGCCTGACCAGGCCCAAGTCCGCGCTCTGGCCGCCGCTCAAAAATTCGATTACCCGCCCGACCGGCTCGAAATCCTCCTGGCCCGCGGCCTCCAGCCCTCCGTCCAGCGCAATGCCGCCATCCGCGCCGCCAGCGGCCAAATCCTCTACTTTCTGGATGACGATTCCGCCGCCCCGGCTGGCAATCTCCGCCTGGCGCTGGCTCATTTCCAATCTCCCAACGTCAAAATGGTCGGCGGACCCAGCCTCTGCCCTTCCGACGCCCCCCCTCTGCAACAGGCCTTCGCCTGGACCATGGGCAGTTGGCTCGCCTTCGGGCCAAGCTGCTCCCGCTATCGCAGTCGCGGCGCCGTCCGCATGACCAGCGAGAAGGAACTCATCCTCTGCAACCTCTTCGCCCGTCGCGACGATCTTCTCCAACTCGGCGGCTTCAACGAAAGCCTCTATCCCAACGAGGAAAACGCCCTCATGGACGAACTCCAAAAGCGCGGCGGCTGGCTCCTTTACGATCCGGCCCTGATCGTCCGCCGCCATCCGCGTTCCAGCCTCCCGGCCTTCTGCAAGATGCTCTGGAACTATGGGCGCGGCCGGGCAGAGCAGTTTCGGCTCCATCCCACTTTGGGTTCCGCCCCCAATTTTGTTCCCCCGCTCTTTTGCCTCTATGTGGCGGCCCTGCCCTTTTTGCCCGCGATGGCCTGGTGGCTTGCCGCCGCCTATCTGGCCGCCAACCTGGGCCAATCCCTGGCCGTCCTGCCTTTGGGCAAATGGCACTGGTTTCCCTCCATCATGGGTTTGATCTTCCTCAGCCACATCCTCTACGGCCTCGGTTTCTGGCGCGGCTGCGCCAGGACCCCCCGGCCTCCCCCTCCCACTGTTGCCGCCGCCGTCCAGCTCGAAAAAATTCAATAATTCGCATCCGGTCAACCGGAATCGGCGGGACCGGTTTCTGCAAACTCATTGAAGGTTGGAGCATTGCCATAAATTATGTAGAGTCGTTGGCGTCCACACCAGCAGACGCCATCTTTTCAGCAACACCACATCATTTTTGTAAATGCTCCAGCCTTGAGGCGCTTCATGCGCCAAAACTTTTTTCCAAAAACTTTTTTCTGTCGGGGTGCGATCAAAAGGAGACGAAAAAGTCTCCTTTTGAATGCAACGCGAATCCAAAAACTTTTTTCTCGACAAATCCAATGGCGTTGTTAAAATGAATATACCCACATTCCTCAATGTTAATGTGGGTATATTCCTTCGCGGATCGCTTGATAATCGGTCAGCATTCCTTGCCCAATGAAGACGGATCGTCGCGCACACGACCCAAACTTCTTTCTTGAGGCGCTTCGTGCTTGACAACTGGTCCGTTCTCTGCGACGGTTTCTTCATTATTGTGGCAAAAAACTAATGGTGTCGCGCAGCTTGAATGGCTCCCGTTCCCGACTAAAAGGCGGGTGCGTGAGATTACAATCAGCCACTCCTTGGACCGCAGGCATTTGGGGGCTGGCGGCTGGCGCCCGGGGATACGCTAAACTGTTGCTGAATCTTTCAAAGAAAATGCGATTTGAACTCCGATGGATCGCTGCCGGTCGCTGGGTTGGCTGGCTGGCGCTGATCACTTCCTTTCTGGCTCTGGCTCCTGCCCAAGCCCAACCCACCATCGTCTCCACGGTCCCCTTGAACTTGGCCGCCGGCGTTTCGACCACCGCCTCAGTGGTTTTCACCTTCAGCGAGGCGATGGATACCACCGCCACCACCGCCACATTCTATAGTGAGAGCCCCTTCGCCGTGCTGACGACATCCCCGGTTTGGAGCGCCGGCAATACCGTGTTGACTTGCACCCCCAGCCCGGCCTTCCCGGCCAGCGCCACCATTATCTGGGTCGTCAGCGGCGAGGACCCGGATGGAAACCCGCTGGGTGGAGTGCCGGAGGGAACCTTCACCACAGGCACGGGTGGCGGCGGGAGCGGCGTTTCTGGCACCAACCAATACACCGCCTTTGCCGTCGGCGAGGCCATTGTTTACAATCAGACCTCCACCGCGGCGCCAGTGCTTGACACGGACATTCCTCCCTATCTCTTCTTCGCCGGCATCACCCTCTCCTCCAATCAATCCGCTCTCTCCGCGACCGTGGAGTTGCCGAGCGCCAGCGTGGCGGCCTTGCTCCAGGAACCGGAGGATCCCGGCCAATTCTTCTTGAGCGATAGCGATGCCAATCAGACCACTCTGGACAACACCTATGGCAACGGCAACTACATCTTCAACCTAGTCGCCGCCAATTCCAACGAGCAGGTGACAGTCAACCTGCCCGCCTCCTTGGCTCAGCCCGGCGCGCCGCAAATCAGCAATTTCACCGCCGCTCAGTCCGTCAACCCCGCCCAACCCTTTACGCTTACCTGGAACGCCTTTGCCGGCGGGACGGTCACCGATTATGTCTTTGTGACCATTGGCGGCGTTTTCTCCACCCCGCCGCCAGGATCTTCCTACGCGCTGGCTGGCACGGCCACCTCGGTCCAGATACCGGCCAACACCCTCCAGCCGGGCAGTAATTACGACTCCTTCATCAGTTTCTACCATTACATTCTCGCCACCAACACCGTCTCCGCCGGTTACACCACTGCGGCCTATCGCTACGCGGACACCGAATTCAGCCTCATCACCACGGGTGGCACGCCGATAATCCTCACCAACGCGTCGTGGAGCGGCCACACCTTCAGCTTCAACGTCAACTCGGCCGTCGGCCAAAGCCTGCTCATTCAGTACAACACCAACCTCGCCCTCGCCTCCAGCCCGTGGCAGACCTTCCTCACCTCCAACAGCGCCACAGGTGTCATCCATGTGAGCGATTCGGTGAACACCACCAACTCGCACGTCTTCTACCGCGCTCAAACCGGGCAGTGATGGGCTGCAAGACCCAAGCGTGGCTTAACTCCGCTCCTCGAGCCTGTCACCGGAATTTACAAGTGTCCTAACGGCGGGGTAACGCCTCCAGACCCCGGGGGAGCGCACAGCCCGCATCGCTGCAGCCCGCATCGCCGCGGGCTAGCCTTCTGTTGTTCCATCTGGCCAGCCCTCCTGTTGTTCCATCTCGCCCCCGCGTGCTGTCAGCGACGCCCTCGTCGCTGACAGCCAGCCGTGCTCAACGCGCAAGCGCGGCCATCAGCCTTTGACTTCCCGGCCCGCCGGGTGCATTGTGTTGGCGCATAGTATGGCTGCGACCATTGAAATCTCAGTACCGGATGACCTGGTGAAGGCCATTGGCGCCAGCGCATCAGAATTGCCACGCCGCGCTTTTGAAGCCATGGTCAGCGAGGCGTACCGCCTTGGCCAGATCAGCCATGCGCAGGTGGGGGAAATGCTTGGGCTGGATCGCTGGCAAACGGACGCCTTTTTGAACGGAACGCAAGCCTATCGCCCCTGCGAGAGCGCGGAATTCGCTGACGACCTTGCGACTCTGCGGAGCCTGGCAACGCAATGAACCGCGTCGTCGTTGCAGATGCCGGCCCTCTACATTATTTGGTACTGATTGATTGCGCTGGCCTGCTGCCGCAATTGTTTGCCGCTGTTTTGATTCCTCCTGTTGTGCGCGATGAGTTGCTGCGCCAATCCACTCCCCAAAAAGTCAAGGACTGGATAACAAGTCCACCGCCTTGGCTGAAAATAGAGCCGGTGAGCCGGTTCCATCCGGTGGCTCATTTGCATCCCGGAGAAGCGGCTGCGTTGCAATTGGCGTTGGAGATGAAAACGGCTGTTGTTTTGATGGATGATCTGGATGGAAGGGCCGCCTCGCGGCAACTTAGACTGGCAGTCGTTGCCCGCGCTGCTATCGCCATCCAAAATCATCGGTTGGTTACTGGCAGGCGAAAGTGGCGAGCCCTGAATTCGACCTAGAAAATGCTCACTACATCAGTCTTTCGACCGCAAAAGGCGTCGGTCGATGGCCTTGAGGATGATCTCCTGTTTCTTGGTCAGCGCAACGACGCGGGAGAGTTTGA
>Ga0187862_10002440_pt1 | contig 18826 bp, 23 predicted proteins | sample June2016WEW_10_1_FD_133003 | JGI IMG/M metagenome (GOLD analysis project Ga0187862, IMG submission 133003) | Peatland microbial communities from SPRUCE experiment site at the Marcell Experimental Forest, Minnesota, USA - June2016WEW_10_150 | ecosystem: Environmental > Terrestrial > Soil >...
ACTTGAACGACGGCTAATCTACTTAGGACTGGCGTAGATGTACTCATATTTTTTCACCTCGATTACATGTGGTTACTGTAAAGACCTTTAGCCCTGTAGCAAATCTTTGATTTGCTGCTCAATCTCCGGCACGAATTCGCTAAGATGCTGATTAACCGAGTTAGTGAGGAAAAGTCTCGCAGACATTTTCTTTGTACCAAACTCCACATAATATGCATACGGCGCGGTAGCCTTGACCTTAATTTGAAAATTGCTGGTTTGCTCAATCGCCAAGGTGCTTTTCAAATATCCCGTTCTAACCGGAACCAACGTGTTTGCCGTCGCCAAAATATTCTGAGCTACGTTCATCATTCCAGCAGCAACAGCCTCAGGATATTGCTCACAAAGGCAATCAAAGCAACCCTTCCCAACGTCAAAATTTAACAATTTAACTGAAATCTGAACGCTCAACTAAATCTGTCCTCAAGGTTGGAGTAATGAATTAACGAATTTCGGAGTGTTTTCCATGGAATTTGATTTTTGGCATGAACATGCCTATAAGCGCGTTATGACGCATGTCATATAAGGTATGTCGTAAATAGATATACCCTAACTTGAAGGGCACCCGCAGCCATCACCTTTTCAAAACTGTTTCACAACCGTTTCAGCCAACTATCAAATCACTCAAAGCCCTTTAGGTAAACATAAAGGAGAAGTAAAAAAAATGAACACAAAGAAAATAATCATCATATTAACCGTCGCGGTAATCGCAGCAGCGCTAGTAACCGCTTCAGCATTCATATTCCTATTCATACCCATGACAATAAACTCGAACGCAACGCCACCTGCAACAACAGGAATAGGCGCCCAGGCCACTCCTACAGTTCCATCAACAACCACAACTGCATTAACAATCGATAACGCCACCACAATAGCCCAAAATTACGTGACACAACTAGGCAACTCAAATCTTTCAGTCGCAGAAGTTGACCAATACTCAACTTGCTTCTACGCACGAGTCGTAGAAACAAATACCGGAGCAGGCGCATTCGAACTAACCATAAACAACGTTACAGGAGCAGTCACAGCCGAACAAGGCGCAATGATGGAATGGAACACTAAATACGGAATCTCAAGCAACACGGGCATGATGGGCTACCTGACAACAGGAACAAATGGAGGCATGATGGGCTCAGGCGGTATGATGACCTGGCTCAGAGGAACACCGACAACAACCATGTCAGTTACCGTGGATCAAGCTAAAACTGCGGCACAGCAATTCCTAAACACCAACTACCCAGGAACCACAGTCGGACAAGCGACCACGTTCTACGGATACTACATGATGCAAGTGCTCAAAGGAACCAGCTACTACGGTATGATAACTGTCAACGGACAAACCGGGCAAGTCTTATACTGCTCATGGCTCGGCACTTTCATGAATCGAATGGTTATTGGTTAGGCCATTAAGGGTCTAACCGCTCTTTAGTTTTTTGTGCCTCAGTTTTTTGCACCAGGGTTTTTATTTAAAAAGTGAGGTCAGATTTCTCGACTAAGCTATTTTCGTTACCCTGTGCTCCACAAGAACCTGAGAACCATTTTTGTAGGTCACAACCCAAGAGCTAAATTTGGTCTTAAACTTCTGGTTTGCTGCTCTTTTTTGTTCTGACATTCGCTTCACCTGCCTATTAACTTGAGATGCTGAAGTAAACGGCGTCAACATTGATCATAACGCGCGTCACTTCAGTTGCGTTACTATGAATCGGCTCCCCTGTTACCACATAGTTTGGGTCTTGCAAGTGTATAATGCGGGTAACTTCAGCCTGCAAGGCCTCCAAAGTAGATTCTGCAGTTGCCAAATCAGCCATGCTTTGGCTGACGTTAACCACAATTATGTCGACAACCAGTTTTTCAGTAACCAGGTAACACTCGCGACTAAGCGCATCAACCTGCTTGCTTGGGCTCGCGTTGTAGACAGCTATTTGTAAGGATCCTTTTCCCTGGGTAATTCCAATCGCATCCATCCGAGTTGTAGGCCACAAAATATTTGCAACAGCATTGGGACTTGATAGCCCCCAATTTTCCTGCAGCAACTCCGAAACCGCTAAAGCCTGATTAACTGACATGTATTTTTCTCCGTTTTTCGATCAACACTATCCCTTGCAGACTTCCGATTTGTTCGACAACTGTTCTTGACATAGAGTTTCACAAAAATCCTTATTTCCATGATCCGCATTATGGGACGGAACTTGTTGAACTAAGAGAGGTGACAAGATGCTATCTCGTGATTGTGATGGATGCGAACAACTGCATGTTTGTCAAAAAATCTATGTCAGTGCACAAAAACACGACAAAGTTTATTGTCCAAACGGCACCGCACACCTAGTCGATTAGTTGACATCTAAGCTTTTCTCCGCTTTCTACTACCGAAATAATAAAGAATCCAACCTATCACGAAAAGCGCCATAGCAACTGGAATAAGCAGAAGCCTCAGTTTTCGCTTTGCCATTCCTAACGCCACCGTCCCCTGTAATGTGGAACTTCATTTCGTAGGCGGGCTTGAGCGCTTACTGCTCCAGTTGAAAGATTCGCTATATTTCGGGTGAAGCTTTCTTGGAAGCTTTGTACTGCGTTTTGAAATGAGAATTTTCCAACGGTGCCTTTAGTTATGAATAGGTCGCCAAGCTTGTAATCTGCCGCGCCCAATAGCATTCCGCCGCTTGCCGCAACTAAAACGGCAATGCATGCAAGGTCTAGTGCGGCTAACTGAGCAAAGGGGTAACGCGGATCCGTTGATGTTACACTGGGCGCGAAGCTGCCTATGTAAGTGTTGGCGTGGTCAACGTATGCTTGAACGCTGTTGTTTGAAACGGAAAGCCCGTAAACAAGATAATTGCTGTTTCCATCAGGTCCGGTCGCATTTAGAAAGCCGATAACTTCTTCTAGCGAAGTGAAAGCTGGATAAGTTGACATGAAAAGCCTCCGTGAATTGGTTAATTTGAAGCCGGCTTTACGGTTCCAGACTTAAAAAACTGGAGCAAACAAATAATCGTTTAACTGGTTGAGTAGCCCGTGGATTTGCATACGCAGAAGCCGTTTGCGACGTAGGGTGTTTTGCGGTAGCTTGTGAACGGGATAATTTTGCGCAGCCTTTTCTGGATGTCGATGTCTGTTGTGATTTCTTGTTTGGTTACCATGAACCCCATTGGTGCGTAGTTGTTGTTTGGGTTTTGGCCGTCGCTGATGCCGTAAACTATGCCTGCTGGAACAAGATTGCTGACTAAAAGCGTCCATATGCCGAGTTTTTGTTCAACTTCATTGGTAAGTGGGTTGGTGACTTCGCGGAATAAGTTGGGGTAAGGCAAGTTGCGCAGGGATTCTTCTTGGATCGGGTTGATTGCGATGTATTTCATTATGAAGTTGTGTTGTTTTATGAGTCGGTTCATTTTGTTTAGGTCTTCAAGGCCTACGCCGCCGCTAACTGTGATGGTTGTGCCTGTGACGCTGATTGTGTTTCCGGTGCCTGCAAAAGAGTTGCCGTTCGCTGCTCCCGCGCCATCTATTGCGGTCCAGCTGTCTAGCTCTATTTGGTACATTGTGCGGAAGGCCAGACGCATCATTTGAGTGTCAACTACGCCGAGTTCGAAGTCAGTGATCATTTCTATGGGGATTTCAACCTCTTCGCCGTAAGTATCAGGGGTGATGCTGACGCTTGTCAGTGGAGTGAAATCTAGCACTGCGGGCGCTGCGATGCCTTTTCTTTGAATGCCGATTGCGACGTTGCCTGCTTCTTTTACGTAAGTTCGGGTGCGTCCTTTGATGATTGGGTCAGGAACAAACAGCTTTGCAAAAATCATGGCGTTGGTTGCCATCTGCAGGATTTTTTGATGTAGCTCTGGGTATTGAATGGCTGGGCTATCATCCATTGTTACTTGATCTGGTGCAAAACTCATTTCTTGATTTCTCCTTTATTTTTTATTTAGAATTTCTCGACTTGACGAGTCCAAACTTGAAAGATTGGAGTTAGGGAATTACTATTGCTTGGCCGCCGTTAGAAGCGCCTGTGTCACATAGGCAGTGTTTGGTCGTTGGGGTGTTGTTGGTTACTCCTACTCCGCCTGCAGCTGAGATTACTAGGTCTCCTGGGTTGATTGTGCCGCTGGCTGTGATTCTGGCTTTTACTTTGCCAGTCATTACTGTGCAGATTTTGCCCGCTGCTGCGCCGACTTTAACGATGCCTACCCATTCTTGTGCTCCTGTGGTTGGGGAAACCGTGCTTGGTCCGCTAATGTAGACAAACTGTCCAGCTGTGACGCCGCCGGTGCCTGCAATAAACGAGAGATCGGTTGAAGACGGCTGTTGTACGAGAGGGCCTGAATTTTCAAATGACATTTTACTGCATGCCTCCTTGTGTTACCTGGGCGTCAAAAGTTCGTTTCTTTTGTGCGGCTGCTGCAAGCTCTTTGAAGTAAGGCGGCACCGCGACCATCCCTGGCTGAGCCTTCTGTGGTTCTAAATGCTCGTTTAGGATTCCTGCGACTCCTTTTCCGGGCGTCCGTTGCTTTAGTGCTTGTTTTATGGTTTCGTCGACTTTAGCTGCTATTGCGGCGGTTTCCAGTTTGACTGCTTCTCTTGCGGCTTCGACTGCTTTTGTTATCGCTTCGGCTGAGGCTTTGTTGCATGCTTCTGACAGGTTGTTTGCGTGCTTTTCCATCATTGCCTTTATGGCTTCTGCGTCTAAGGGTTGATTTGTTGACAATCTTTTCTCCTCCGAATTTTTGTTTTCGTTTTTTTGGTTAGCTCCCTTTTGGGAGTGTTCCTGGGAATTACAGCTTAAACAACTAAGGCTCAAAGCGTTCGCACATAGCCCGCAGGGCGCTTTTTGCTGCAGGGTTAGCGCTTTTCTGATGGCTTCTTGTTGGTCTGCTTTCATGGCAGCCGCAAAGCCAACGGGCTTAAACTTGGCGTGCTCGTAGGCGCCAATTGAAACAATGCTTAATTCCACGAGGTGTGGACGTCGCATTATTTCCCAAGCGCCTCGGCAAATATGGACCAAATTCATTTGGTCGTCTCTTGAGCGGGATCCACATAAGCTGCAGTAGGCTTCTCCTAGAATCCGTGGGCTAACGCTGTTGACGTATTCTCGCTCGATTTTTGCAAGCAGTTCCTCGTCGCCGCTTACTTCACCTTCAAAATGTACAACGATTCTGCCGTCAACTGATGCCTGAGGCAAGTGCAAAATGTTGATGACACCTTTGATGTCTTCCACTCGGTCGCCATGATCAACACGAATCTGAGCGTTTTGACTATTAGTCACAAAATATGGCAATTCTTCAGCGGGAACCTGCCAACTATTCGCGTTAACTGTGTCGTCAATAGCTGTACCTTGAATGAGCAGAACTTTGCCGTCAGGGCTTCGCTTGAACGTGACGGGCACATTGTAGTCTAGATGAATGTTGGGTTTAGAAACGCTCATTATCCTCTCTCTTTAGTTACCAGTAAACGTCATGGTCACGAACTACGAGGCAAACACAGTTGGGATGCAGATCCACGGCAAAAGTGTCCTCGTCAAGCCACTCTCCGTAAGGAAACATATCCTGAATTTCGTCGGGATCCTGCAGTTCGTAGGCGTCATTGTTGTGGTCTTGGCAGTTTTTGCATGAATTGGGACTAGGTTTTAGGCCTTCGGTTACATAACGCCAAACAGTGTAGCGGATTGCTGGGTTAACGACGGCTGCTTTGAAAGCCTTGAACGCAAGAAAGGCGTTGAGGGCGTCTTGCATTTCATTGTCTGGGGATTTCTGAGATAACATAGCTTTTCCCGTTCATGCTGATCTGTCTTTGAGAAGCCTTTAGTTGTTGAGAAAGCTGTGATGCACCGCTTTTGCTGACGGCGTCGTCTGGCATTGCTTGGTTGTAACTTTGACGCATCGTTGCCAGGTTGCCCCAGACTTCTTCTGGCAAGCCAAGTTTTGCTCGGGCTTCTAGGTCTCCGGTTAGGCCTGCTTGGAAGAGTGCAATTTGTTGGTCAACCAGAACGTCTGCTGCAGGTTCCCAGATTGGTCGCCACTTTATCTTTGGAATCTTATCCGAAGTAATGAGCGATCCTGGAAAGTCGCCTTGCAGGATAGCTGGGAACAACTCGGTTTCGTAAGTGTACTTTATGTGTTCTTGGCGCATGCGAAGGCGAGTGACGAATTCCTGCATAACTATGTCAGCGGTTGATCTGTTTGCGTTTTCAATTTCTCCCAAAAACAATTTAGGAACGCCTAACTGTGCGTTACGTTGAGTTAGCAGGTAGTTTAGCCACCATTCAACCCGCAAGCCGCGAGTCATGCTATCGATAGGTATCGGTGTTACGTCATGTTTGAAGGCGAGGTCAGTTCCTTGCTGGCGTTCTGCCATGCCATCGATAAATGCCTGCAGTTTAGCGTCAGACCATTCGGCTTTTTCCGTACCGCACTGATAAGCAAGGATGGGTTTGGTGTAAATCTTCATTATTGTTGCCATGTCATGCTGAAAATCGTCAGTGAGAGCTTGAATCAGCAGTGTGCTTCTTAGCAGGCTAACACCGTAAGCGCTGTTGTATCTGCCTGACCCTTGATTGTGCAACGTGCGCAGTATGTCTTGGGGCTCAAAAATTGCGGGAGGCACAGAGAGCAACTGAATGTAGCCGAAAACGTTCATGTAAGCGTCCCGGCGAATCCGGACATAAAGAGGATCCAGAGGCTTTAGCCACTCGACCCGCTGGTTATCTTCATCGCGGCAAAGCTCGGTAACGCTAAAGCCGTTAACTAAAGCATTGTTTTCTTGAATACGAGCGACAGAGGGAACGTTATGGGAATCCAGCCACTCGTTCAAATAATCGTTGAATGTAGAGTTGCCGCCTTCCAATTCAAGCCAATTGCTAACCGTCAAATTAACCCGAACATCAACTGCGGCAGCAATGTATGGGTTGTACTCATAGAGGGCTTGCAGTTTCGGCAGATCGTCAACGGGCGTGATTCCCCAAATTCTATCATACAAATTGCTGTAAGGCGGAGTGACAAAGCCTATTCCTGCGCTTTTCAGAGTGTACCTGTTGAGGTATTCTTGCAGAACCGCATCCCGACTGGACCTAAATGGGATCTCCTGCTCAATTTGCTGCTTAGCCGTATCCTCAACTACGTTGCGCATGGGATTTGGCAACGAGTCATTTCGTTGGGCAGGCAGAATTTTGCTTGCTACCTGTCCAAAAGCAGCTCTAAAGTTCACCATCTACTGAGTACATCCATTAATGTCTGTTTGGGAACGCAATTCCGACGCCTGATGATGGTGAGGGTGAGCGTTTTAGTTGCCAAGCGGCTAATGCGAGAGCGATAACTGCGTCGTCATGGTAGCCTTCGGGTGCTCCATACTGCACGTTGCCGCTTCGGGTAGTCTTGTACCCGTACAGCTTAAGCTCGTTAATCAACACTGGAATCTGTGGGATTGTGAGCTGGTGGTTTTCAATCATTATGCTGAGGTTTTCGATGAGGTCTTTTTTTGTGGAATTGGTGAATTTGTAGCCGTCCACATGCACTTTTTCTCTGCAAAGTTCGTCTTCAATTGGGTCGCCAACTCCAGTGCTGTCAATTAGCAAACGGGCATCATAATTCTGAGCTAGTTGAACGATGCGTTTTCTTTGAAACACCCAATCCAACTCGTTGAATCTGTCAAAGGCAACCAAGTGACCGTCAATGTCTAAGACTATTAGGACCGTGAAATCTTCGAGCTTTGCAAGGTCGCCGCCCATGACGTACTTCTTTCTTGGTTGAGGAAGCTCAAAGCCGCCTTCAACAATCCGATCGACTCCCCGGAAGACACTGCCGACATCTTCTAAGAATTGTGCCAGAACCTCTTGACGATAAGCCAATTCAGGCATGTCTCGGGCAAAAGAGGCGATTTCGGCTGGATCCAAGTACGGGTTGCTCGCACTTGGGAAGCTCCAGCTCTTGTAATCTGTCTGTTTAGGGTCTTGCCCTCTTGTCCAAAGTTGGAAATACCAGTTGTGCCCTCTGGGCGTGCCAGTGAAGAAGGCGATGCCTTTCTCATCCATCAAAGCAGGCCTAAGGGCGAGAGTCCAGGCTTCCTCGGCAATTTGTGCGCCTTCGTCAACCCAAAGGACTTTTACACCTTGGCTACGAAGTGAATCGGGGTTGTCGGCGCTCTTAAACCAAACATGCCTATTCCCCGACAAAAGCACATGGCGATCTGCTCGGTGGATTTCCTCAATTAGCTCACCCGGACAATAATTGAAGAACTCGCTCCATTGCCGCTGAGTATGCCAATAAGTGGGTGCAACCGCGAAACCGACGATTCCTAATTTTTCTTTGCCTTCGCCTTGCTGCCACATTTGCCTTATGAATTCGTTGGCGCCTGCGACGGTTTTGCCCCAGCGACGTCCGCAGTTGAGCACTCGGAACCTTGCGGTGCAGTAGTGGAATTGGCATTGTCCTGGATGGGGTTTGTATCGGATGCGTATTGTTTTTTGCATACTTCGGGGTCTTCCCATTTGATGCGAATGTCTTCACTTGGAACTTGCTCGGTTGGTTTTGCGCCGCTAAGTTGAGCTGATTCGACGTTTATTTGGCGCATAAGATTCAAAGCTGCGATTCGTGCGCGGTCGCTTTTGGCTTGGGTGTACATGAAGCTGGCTTTGCGGTAGAGTTGCTCATGCCGATTCTGCACCTTAAGCAGCTGTTTGGCTAGTTCCTGCAGAATAGGCTGCCACTCTGGCTTAGTGGCAAAATCATTGTAAGCTGTACTTCTAGAACAGCCAAATTTCGCCATTAGCTCTTGGACTATTTCGTGGGTGTTTAACCCGTTTCCTTCGCCCTTTAGCAATTCTAAGCGTCTTTCAAGCGTATGTAGCTGCATAAATTTTTCACTTTTCCAATGTTTCTGGAATTTTGCGTCGATATTTTAGAGAGACGGTTAAGCGACATCTGCTGTTCGACCTTACCAGTTCCCGATTTATTCTGGTGTCTCCTTTTCCGTGGCTGCCATGTCCAACACGTTTGATTATCCAGTTACCCAAGTTTCCCCTTACTAGCTGAGGATTGCTTGTAACCAGATAAAATGGCAAATTACTCTGAGACGTGTAAAGTTCAGCCATGAAATTCAGAAGTCGTTTTCCAATTCCTATGCCCTGATAGTCCGGCAAGACGACAAGACGGCTTACACGGTAATAATTTGCCAGCATATGCACATGTGCAACCGCAATAAACGCAACAGGCTTTTGCTGATAAATTGCAACGTAACATTTGACGCCAGCACCCAACTGCCCGTTTAGATAGTGATATTGCCTAAAGACCTGCCACATGGAACTGCTGCATTTATGAACTGAGATGTCAATTGTTGGGTGGCTAACTTTTTTTTTATAAACTCCATAGTGTCGGTGCAGAACACCCAATCGGGCTCCAACCAATCAATAACGTCATAGTGGCATGTAACAGCTATGAACTTCTTGCCTGATCTTCTAACGGCTTTGCTAATAGCGTAAGCGCTGACCTTTGCGATCTCCCGATCTACAACGCTTGTAAACTCATCAAAAACAACTAGTTCCTGATCTAAACTGAGCGCCCTTGCAATATCTACCCGCATCTTCTCGCCCTGGCTTAGTGCCTCGTAGTTTTTGAGCCAATCAGGAGGAGAGGCAAAGCCGACACTGCAAAGGTTTTTTGTTATCTCATTTACTTGAAGATTTGTTGGGAAATCATCTAAAATCGATTCATGATTGTATTCAAAGCCTTTGATGTAGCCTTGAGGAAAAAGAGTTTTGGCAATGCTGGTTTTGCCTGTGCCACTGCGCCCAACTATGATGCCGATTTGCCAAAGTTCGCTCTCGATAGGAAGCTCCCCAGTAAAATGCTTCTCCATCTTGCAATCTGTTAATGAGAAGCTCCCGATAACGGACTGAGCGCGGAAACTATCCGGCTTAGTCCAAGTTTTTACAAACTCAAAACGCGGCATTTGTAGCCTTCCCCAATTAGTTTGGTATAGACAGCCTCTTGATGAGTCTCGTCTTCGCATTCAATTACTACTTCAAAGGATTCGTCGAAGTTGACGCCTTTTTCTTCTCGGCTTAAAGCACCGTTCAATTTCTCGTCTGAGAGCATTATCAGATATTTGAGGTCGTCTTCTTTTCCCGCTTCAATAATTCGTTCGTATTCTGCGAGGTCAAGGTCTTTTTTGTGCTCGCCCTTGAGCTTGTTTAGAACTTGCCTTAGCAGCCGACGATCCACATCTTCAACGGGCAAACGTATAACGGAGACTTCAGTCATGCCCAAGGTTTTTGCAGCTGTAAAGCGTTGTTCACCGTCAGCAATTAAGAGGTCCTTATTCGTTATGATGGGAACGATAAAACCCCACTTCTTAATAGAGGTCTTAAGCCTCTCCAGCTGTTCTTTGCTCATCTTGTTTGGGTTTTGTCCATCAGTTTTTAGCTCGCTAACCGCTACGGTTTCAGCGGCTGGAATAATAATTGACACTACTTGATCACAAACCTCTCAAACAAGACTATGACCAGGCTAACCAATCCAACGAGGCTAGTGCTGCCTAAAGCGATCAAAATTTTCTGAGTAACCTCAAGCTGTTGAACCTTCGCTACCAAACCCGATTGAAAATCTTCACCTACCAGCGCATTTTCTATTCGATTAACTTGCGCCGTATTAGTGTGGATGGCAGTTATGTAGGGGCAAGTCGGGTTCTTGTTAGCATCTGGACAGATCTCGCCAGCTTCTATTTTTTCTTCGTTTGCGTCCATTTACCTTGCCTCAAGATTACAGTTCTATTAATTGAAAAGCGCCTTCACCGTTCGGATTACTAATAACCAGTCCAGGTTCTACTCTAGGCACGGCTTCAGGAATAGGCTGTCCAAATTTTAATGCTAAATGAAAAGTGACATCGTCAACCGTATCCAAGCAAACAGATTCACCTTTGACCCTATCAAAGAAAGCTTCATCTCGAACAAACCGACGAGAATCTTTCAACTGAGCCCTAAATTCTTGAGATTTAGGGTTTCTTCTGCCTCGTTTATGTGTCATACTAACAAGCCGCACTCCCAACTTTTGGGTGAAGGGGGCGAAAACTGAAACTTGAGCTTAGCGCTCGCCCAAATATTTTTGCGCAGTAGATATAACATCTAACTTAAAAAACTACCGATAAGAGGACGTTTTAGGGGTCTAAAAAAATTGCTAAAAATAATTAGTTCTTCTGATCATTTAGCCCCTTGCATTGAAATCAAGGCTCACTATTAGCATATGGAAAAAAAAATTGCAACAACCCCAAAATGAAAGGACAAAATGTGGCTAAAAGGTTGGCCCTCTAAAAAAGAGAGACGGAATTCCATATTGCTCTACCACAAACAGATTCACCTCCGATGACAAATAATGAAGAATAAATAAAATAAGAAAAAAATATGGGTCAGAAAAGCCCGACCATTATTATCGTTATTTAACCTTTGTTTTTGTTCTTTTCTTGAATATATATGCTGTTACAACTACGATAGTGACAATTACGATCGCCATTAACCCCGCGTAGTCGATAAGATGCGTTTGGTTTATTGGGTTTGATGCTTGAGAAGGAGGAGAAGACGAAGGGGAACTGCTTGTTTGGTTGTATCCAATGGGTATATACTGCTCGTTTGTTGGGAGACCAGTTATGCCTTGACCGCCGCCAATGACGTATAAAACATCGTTAACTACAGCAACAGCCGGACTAAAAGCGGCAACAGGCAATGGAGCAGCGGTAGTCCAAGAGTTCGAGGCGGGATCGTAGACATAGTTTTGATTTAAGCCCACTGCAAAACCTGTCATTCCACCTATCACATAGATGCGTTGTGGTGCAAAGACGCCTAAGGTTGCTCCTGCAGCAGCATCTAACCCTGTTCCAGGAATAGGTGAACCAAGGCTCCACGTATCGGTTGCACTGTTGTAGATTTGGGTAAATTGCACGGTTGCGTTTTGTGGCATTAAGTCGTCTTCCCCGCCGATTACGTAAATACTGTTGTTAATAACTGCTGAGGCGTAGCTTGCAACAGGGTAGAGCATAGGGACGCCGGTGCTCCATGAGTCGGTGGTTGGATTATATATTTCGGTCAAGGCTATCGTGGCATCTGCTCCTTGGTTTCTTCCACCCATGACATAAATTTCCCCATTAACAGTATTGGCTTGCATCTCGCTTCTTGCTGTGGGCATTAGAACTTTTGTCGCCCATGTGTTCGTTGATGGATCATAAACCTCATTCACAGAACAAGGAGGCTGGCTTGACCCTGTGTAATTATTGTTTACTTCCAGCCCGCCTATCAGGTATATCTTGTTTCCGCAGGCCGCTATTGCAAAGCTGTTTCTCGGTGTGGGCATAGGCGCTTTTGTTGCCCATGTGTTAGTGGCTGGATTATAAGCGTAACTTATGGAACTCCCATATGTTGCACCCGTAGTTTGGTTATAGAATGGTCCAGCCGTTCCAAAAACGTAAACGATGCCGTTAACAACTGCCGCCTGATAGGTATAGTTCGCTGACGGCAAAGGCGCTTTCGATGCCCAAGAATCTGGTGAAGTTCCGGCAAGTAGCGGTAAAACTGATATAGTCTTCACTGCAGAAGCTCCGAAAAGGGAATTTGAAGAAATTACAATAAATGATACTGAAAAAAGCGTTGCAGCTAGAACAATGGCAATAGGAATAGAATAATGCTTAAGTTTAGTAGGATAATTACTTGGCGATTGAGGACACCAATTCCTAAAATCTCTAAACCTTTTTTTAACCTTCATATTTTATCCCTCTGAAATTTTTGAAAACAGGACATCTGCAAGCTTAGATGGCAAAATCTTGTCTATGTCATCCAAGACCAGGAAGTTGCGGTCTTTGGCCTCGGAGAGCAGGGTTTCTCTGCAGGTTTGAAGTTTGCTGCATTTTTCACAGTCGCCTTCGTGTTTGTACCAGAGTTGGACGCCATTCTTAGCTGAAAAGGTGACGAAGGCTTGGGTTTTGAAATGAGCACTATACCCGAGAAGAAAGCCTTTGTCAGAATCGATTTTTTGTGTTTCAATTTTATTTATTTTGGCGGTTTCCTTTAAAGCTTCTCCGACTTTGAGGTTGGCCGTCCCCAGGGTTTGATGAACAGTTTGTCTAGTTATGTTAAGTTTTCTCGCAATCGACGCTTCTGGCACTCCACTGCATTTAAGATCCCACATATGCCTCTGCTTTGGAGTTAAATACCCTAAACTTAAACTCATTTTTCGCCTGTCCTCCCCAAAGTAATAGTTATGGCACTTACAGAGTAAGTGTTGTAGCGCATACATTTAAATCTTTTGCGTTTTTTTGTTCGAGTGACTTAACAACATAATTTTATCGTTTGTGTACTGACTTGAGCCTGCTACAGCTTTTCAACTAGACCTTATGATTTGGTAATAACCTTACAAAAAAGGGGAAATAGAGCGAGAGGTTTGTAAGATGAACAAAGGCTTCTGTGTTAGTAAATAATTACGTTTGAATCGCCATAGACCATCATTATACCAGGATAATCATAGCTTTGTGGGACATATGTACTGCCCATGTAACCGCCGGCCCAATATGTGCCATATCCTTCGGCAAGTGGACAGCTAGCATATGGTAAGCTAAAGAATGCTTCTGACGCTTGGTTTAGTGCGTTATGAACACTATAGTCACTTATTACAGCGTAATAATAGAAATCCTCTATGAAGCCGAAGGCAAGTTGTGTGTACCCGTAGAAACTATATTCGCCTATTGTTGGGGATTCACTTTGAAAGCCAATAAAGCAATGATCGCTACTATCGGGAGAACCATAACCGTTACTTGAGAGACTAGATTCCGAAGTCCATGCATCTGCAAAGTGATAGTCGTTTGATCCAACGCTAGTGCCTGCCATGGTACATGTCCACATCCAAATGAAATAGTTTTTGTTGCTACCATCTACCCATGAAGCAATATTCGAATAAGAAATATCCTGATCGTTGGAATCTATGTAGTCTGGCAGATAGCCATGACCGAAATGAAATACCGCGACACCCATGACATTCGGGTTCGAATCGTCAGACTCTATGTTGCTTTCAATATTAGCATAAGTAGTTCCTGATCCATAGTTGTTGCTTACGGGGACTCCAATATCTTGATAAAGAGCTTGAATATCGCCTACCACGTTAGATGCATTGCCATACTCGTTCTTATCTATGCTCGTTATTACATATGTTCCGACATATAATTCAGACTTCAAGTTTGCGGCCTGAACACTTGGAACTATGAAAATAACTCCTAAAGGTAAAATGGCCAGACAAAGCGCAGCTAATTTCCGTTTCGAAAGCCTTAGTTTCAAAGTTCTCTTAAATCCTTTGAGCGTAATCTTGGTACTGTAGAGAAATAGCCCCGTCACACCGCTTGCACTTACCGCAACAACTGATAAAAGCACTAGCATAGTTGGCGCCTGATTAGTTGCTACATAAGACGCATCGCTTGATGCTGGTTCACTGGACGCAGAGGATTGAGAGTTAAATACAATTGGTTCGACTGAGCTAACGTTTCCAGAATCTGCCCAAACCATCACGTTAAGTCCAGTAACGCCGCCTGGATAGACCTTACCGAAGCCTAATCCAACATACCAAGACGGATATAGAATATACGGATTTCCGCCTCGAATTGATTGCTCCGAAGTTTGTTGGTAATAGTTAACGTAGCTTAACGATACATTGAAAATTGCTGTCACATTGAAATTTGACTCCGTAACATTAGCGCCGTTAACATTGTATGCTATGTAGGAGAAATTTTGGGCGGCGCTTAAAGCTGCGGCAATAGCGGTTTGACTGGAAACTGCGGGTGCACCACTTATTTGGTAGAGCTGCCAATTATCAAGAAAACTTTGTAGAAGCCCATTGCTGTAGCTTAAGATGACATCCTTTGCTAAGGCGGGAACTCCGTTGTTATCCACATATGACCAGATAAGATCTTCCTCAGTGTTGCCTAAGGCATTTACCTGTAGCTTGATATTTCCCTGTGTGATTGTCAAATTTGTATTAGGTGTAAGTCCATTTAACATTGAACTCAATGAGCCGTAAAACGAGTTGTCAGTGTAGCTTTGATAATTTTGTAGGAACCCCTGAGCCATATCAAGAACGTTAGTCGTCGGCGTACTGAGGGAAGGAGAACCGACGTAATTGCTTAGATAGATCTGGTTGAGGCTGCCGTTTATGAAAGAGAGGCTTGCACGTAGGCTTCCCTGAGCGCCTATTAAATTATAGATCAAGGTTTCTTGGGAAAGACCTGCGGTCGTTGCTGCCGTCGCTAGAACAGGATTCGTTGCCGGGTTAATGTCTTGTGTCAAAGTTGTTGTGTAAGAATTCATGCTAAGTCCAACAACATTACCTAAAATGTCTGTCGCTTGCTGACTGTTGGTTATTTCTGCGGCATGTGCAGTTGGCGATAGGGCCATTCCAGTAGAAATCATTAGAACTGCAAGGAGAACTGCTGTTAACAGAAGTTTTTTAGGTTTTTTAGTCATTTTCTTATACCTCCTTTTTTTATTGTGGTTTTCATGACTGTTCTCTTTATGCCCTTCCCTTAGGGCTAGGCGGTGACACGCCTCCGAAACAATCAGTCTCGGCATCGTCAGCGCCCTTCACCCAAAATAAATGTGATTGCGCTTCAAACGACAATGCGTATATGTTATCACTAAGCTTATACGGTTTATTGCGACTTACTAATATTAGTAATAATACAATTAGTATTCCTATTCCTAATATTTTTAGGAATAAAGATGTTGAGCAGAATGCTGTTCGGATTCCAAAAATCTGGTTATTATAAAAACGCAGAAATTGTTCAAATAACGTTGAGGTTTTGCATTTGTGTCGAACGCCAAATTTTTACAGCTTTAATTTCGTCAGATTCTTAAGCAGCCCACGTTTGGTAACCTTAGGTGGTTTTGATTTGAATTTGGATTTGCAGCCGACTATTCCAAATAGAACCCTCAGAGCTTTTTTAGATCTTGCTGTGTTATGCCAACTGTCGCATCGACCTATGACTTGCTATGAGATTAACAAATCTTTCATAGAAAAGTTTGGAATTATGATAGCTCCAAGCACTATCTACTCGACGCTGAGCTCCATGGAAAGTAACGGTGAAGTAAAATGCGCGCGGAATAGACATGTAAAGGTTTACAGTTTAACTGAAAAAGGGCGAAAAGTAACTGAGAATATGAACTCTATAATTGAGGAAATTCATCGTTTCTTAACGATGTTGCTTGGCGTCGAATGCTGATTTGACACTTATTAGAAATTAAGTGAAGCAAGGCGGATAGATCATCTGAGGATATCTCTGAAATACTAAATAGTCAAAAGTTTAAAATGCAGAACTGCCAAGGCAAGACATTTCATCTTTTGTTTTGCTCCACGCTTCAACTGCAAAACTTGTTAACGCCCAATGCCAGCCTCGCTGCTCAGCAACTTTTTCCCCAAATTCCTTCTCTAAACGTTTGTTCATTCGCAGTATCCGGCGACTAACTTGGTAACGTGTAACCTTGAACATCTCAAGCTTAATGGCTAAATCCTTCGGCAACAAGCCAAGCGAACCAGCCTCAAAGAGTAAACGCAGAATCTCTCGGTCAACCTCATCCACACAAGATACGCGTTCGATAAGTGACTGCTCAAAACTGAAAGAACCCTTCAAGCCAGCAAAGATTGTGCGCAGCATGAGTTTAACCTCTTCAACTTCTGCCAAAGTCTGTTTGAGGAGCTGCTGGTTATACTTCAATCGACCTATCTTATCGCTTTGACTGCGCTTTTTTTTAGTGTTTTGAACAGGTTTTTCAGCCGTTTCCATGTTAAAATGCACACTCCAAGAAATGATCACCATCAACCGAAGCCAAAACTAACAGTGGGTAATCAGGACTAACCAGTGACAGAAAAGTGAGTTGTGAAAAGCATGGACTTTTCCCATGCCCAAGGTTATATACTGAAAGGGCTTTTGAGCATGTTTTCACTGCCATTAGTGTGGAAATAAGCGACGTCAAACGGTGTACTCTCCAAGTTTTCTCTGTCCTTCAGCCAGCTTTTGCGGGTCAGCCTCATCATCTACTCGCCCAAGGGCTTCGATTAGCTGCTCAAATTTAATCTCAAGCCGATCCACTTTCTTATCGATCCGCTTGACTCTCTCAGGCATCTGCATGTAATCAATTGCAGCGTCCTTGCCGATGTTCTCAAGTTCGCCCTCGCCCCAACTGTGATCAATCTTGCGACGCCCCGCTCTTACACTAAAATATCTGCCAAACAGTTTCGCGATGGGATCCTCAACAGCCATCTCGCCACCACAAAACGCCCCCTCAGCTAAGATAACTCCGTATTTCTTCGCCAACGCCACTGCAATGCGGTTACTCAGGTTCATGGCTAAACCGTAAACTTCCGCAGGATTCTTACCCCGAATCACCGGTACATGAACAATCCAACTCTTTGAAGTATGCCTAACCTTAACACCCTGCTCCAAACCCAAAAGAGCCGTCCAATTCTGCATCTCCACAGCCTTGAACTTCCCATCAGGATAGCGTCCCTCTGCCAGAATCTTAAACGACACCTGACACTTGTCCAATCTGTGCAACTCCCCTGGGAAAACTCTGCCCTCACATGACTTGAGAAGATTTGAGCCCTCGGTTGTTAGGGCATAAAAAGTTGCACTGCTGCGCTTCTCTTGGTAGATTAGGCCTGATTTTTGGAGCTTGCCGACGTAGTACCATACGTGGGAACGGCTTAAGCCCAAGATTCTGCCAGCTTGCGTAGGGTAATCACCTGCATAAATGCGCTTCATCAAAGGAAGAACCCACGTGCGGACTTTATCGCTATCAAACTGCACGCAACCTGTTGCTTGATGTCTAGTTGTACTTTGAGCATTTTCAACACCAACTTTTGTACTTTCAGATTCCAACAAAAATCAGCCCTTCCTTACCCCAAAACGTCGACACTCAAGAGGTCCCCGCCCGGGACAAGAGCCGCCGCCATGCGTACAATGCCGATTAGCAAAACTGTAACGCTTACACGAAATGTCGGTTCCATCAGCGAACGCCAACTTTGCAAACTTACAGAAAAACAAGTCCTTAGAACAACTATCAATTATAGTGCAGTCTTTTGATGAAGGATTACTTATGCATGGATAGTATCCGAGAAGGCAGGGAGGCTTAAACGAATCAGCGACAAAGCTCATTTAGGGCTGCCTCCTCTGGGCTGAAACTTAGAGCAAACGCTGCTTGAAGATAGCTGATTAATTGACTTCTTACCCTTCAAAGCGGGCTCAGAGCAGCGCCCACACCAAAAAACACAGTCCACACAACGAGGTTCTTCAACCTTCTGATTCTCAGTAAAATCTAAGAGGCTAAAAAAAGAGAAAAAATCAGTACCTTTTCTTGGCTGGGTTGGTGGGGCTGCCCGGATTTGAACCGGAGTCTATAGAGCCCAAGTCTACAAGCCTAGACCAAGCTAGCCGACAGCCCCTTGTTTTTTCCTGAATAAGGCTATTTTTGGGATTTATTAGGTCACATTCTCTGGTTTGACCTACTTGACCACTCTCAACCTTATTAGTTGTCAGAGAGATGGATTGTGCTTTTAATAAAGTTTTCAGGGATTCAATGCTTTGAGGGTGATACTCAAACTGGGGTTTTCCCTCCTTCTTGCCCATGTAATGTCTAGCTTCGCCGTAAGCTATTTCACCATTGGTTCTGAAGAATAATTGTATAAGAGAAACTTTACCGCAAACTTGACATTCTAACTTTGCGCATTTGAGCTTCATTTAGATTCTTCCATAGGTTTGGACCTCGGAGTAGTCAATTTTGGAT
>Ga0187862_10002442_pt1 | contig 18824 bp, 13 predicted proteins | sample June2016WEW_10_1_FD_133003 | JGI IMG/M metagenome (GOLD analysis project Ga0187862, IMG submission 133003) | Peatland microbial communities from SPRUCE experiment site at the Marcell Experimental Forest, Minnesota, USA - June2016WEW_10_150 | ecosystem: Environmental > Terrestrial > Soil >...
ATAATCTCCAGCACCGTCGCGAACAACGGTACGATTCTAGCCAACGGCGGCGCGGTAGCGCTCACGGGGGGCACAGTCACCGGCGGAAATGTGATCGCGGCCGACGGCGGCACGCTGACGGCTTCCTCGTCGACGATTCTGAACGACGTGAACCTGATCGTCAACGATTCGCTCTCCAGCGCCTCGATCGGCGGCACCATCACGGGCAGCACGATAGGCGTTGGCGGCACGCTGACGCTGAACGGCGCAACGATCAGCGACACGGTCCTGGCCAATTACGGGATCGTCAATGTGTCGGGCGGCCTGAACACCATGAGCGGGACGCTGGTCAACGAAGCCGCGGGCACCATGAATATCGGCAGCGGCTCTGCCCTGGAGTTCGAGGCCGGCGCCGCGGATTCCTTTGCCAACCCAGGCACCATCAATGTGGCTGCGACGGGCGCGCTCATCATAGACAGCGCCGGAGATTTCGCCCAATACCAGGTCCAGACCCTCACCGGCGGCACCTATAATATCGCGGGCATGTTCCAGTTCGCCGGCGCCGACATCGTGACCAACCAGGCGGACCTGGCACTCGCCGGCAGCGGCGTGGTGGAGGATGGGTCCTTAGCCAACGGCCTGCGCGATTTCTCCGACAATGGGGACCAGGGGCAGTTCTCGCTGCTTAATGGCGCCACCTTCACGTCCGGGGGCGACTTCGCGAACTCCGGTGCGGTGACGATCGACGCGGGCAGCGACTTTAACGCGGGCGCCAACACCTACACCCAGACTGGCGGCAGCACGATCGTGGATGGCACCTTGCTGGCCGCAACCATAGATCTGAACGGGGGCGACATCTCCGGCACCGGCACGCTGGAGGGCAACCTGGACAACCAGGGCGACGTGGATCCGGGCGACGCTCCGGGCACGCTGATCATCGACGGCGACTACACGCAGAGCAGCAGCGGCGTGCTGAACATCGAGATCGACGGTGCCAGCGATTTTGACCGGTTAGCCATCTCGGGGGATGCCGAGCTCGACGGTACGCTGAACGTCACCTTTGGCGGGGGATTTGGGCCGCAGAACCTGGAGACGTTCACGATCATGACTTTCCGCTCCGTCAGCGGCGATTTCACCAGCATGAACCCGGCTGGGAACTGGCTGGAAATCCGGACCACCGACAGCCTCAGCCTGGAATACATCCTGCCGGAGCCGTCCACATGGGTCCTGCTCGCGTTCGGGCTGATGGGGCTCGGCTGGTTCAGACGGTGTGATAGCCTGCGCCACGACTAGCGCGCCGGTTCTGTGATGGGGACGATGCGGTCGGCGGGGACGTCGCGGAGGATCTGGTGAATGCCGCTGGGCCAGGTGATCTCGATTTCCTTGGCGACGGCGGAAGCGCCCAGACCGAAATGGACGCGCGAGTCGCTGGAAGAGGCGAAGCCGGTGCTGGTGGTAACGTGATTGTACTGGACCAGGCCGCTGGCCGTGGTAAGCCGCACCTTGGCGCCGATGGCCATGCGGTTGCTTTTCGTGCCGGTGAGCTTGAGCAGGATCCAGTGATTGGAGTTGCGGGTGGTGTTATGGAATATCTTGGCCTGCCCGTTCAGCACGGTGATCACGGCATCCATGCGGCCGTCGTTATCCAGGTCGCCGACGGCCATGCCGCGGTGAATCGCCGGAATCTGAAAATCCGCTCCGGCGCCGCCGCTGACATTCTCGAATTTCCCATTGGCGAGATTGCGGAACACCGCGACGGGCTCCTCGGAGTGGCGCGGCGAATAGAGTGACATGTCGTTCTGCACGTTGCCCCGCGCCACCAGCAGGTCCTTCCAGCCGTCGTTATCGAGATCGACAATGGCGTTCGACCAGCCGGACATTTCGTAGCTGTCCATGGCGATCCTGGAGGAGGCGGTGCGGTCGTCGAACTGGCCGTGACCGAGGTTGACGAACAGGGGGAAGGTCTCCTTTTCGATGGCGGAGACCCACAAGCTGGGAAAGCCTTTGTTGAAAAGGTCGCGGAAATCGACGCCCATGCCGGAGATGACGTTGCCGTTTTCCGGAAACGCGACGCCGGCATCGAGGGCGACCTCCTCGAATCGCTTGCCGCCGATGTTGTGGAACAGTTGCATGGGAGCATCGTCGTTGGCGACGAAGATATCCGGGTAACCGTCGCCATCGTAATCGGCGACGGCGACGCCCATGCCGCGGCCTAAGTGGTCGGCGATGCCGGTCTCCACCGAGACGTCGGTGAAGGTGCCATCGCCGTTATTGCGATAGAGCGTGTTGGGGAGCGGCTTGTAGTGGCGGGGAGTGCAATACATCGGCTGGCCGCGGTCTTTGCACTCGGCGAAGCCGACCGGTTCCCACTGGCAGTAATTGGAGACGAACAGATCCAGCAGGCCGTCGTTGTTGTAATCGACCCAGGCGGCGGCCACCGACCACATTTTCTTCCCGGCGTATTTGCCGCCGCCGACGCCGGCCTTCGCCGTGACATCGGTAAAAGTGCCATCGCCGTTGTTGTGGAAGAGCTGGTTGCCGTTCAGACTGGCGACGAAGATGTCGGGCCGGCCGTCGTTGTCGTAGTCGCCGATGGCGACCCCCATGTTGTAACCGGCGCCGGCCAGGCCGGCCTTTTCGGTGACATCGGTAAACGTCAGATTGCCGTTGTTGCGAAACAGGCGGTTGCTGAACTGCGGGCCGTTCTTGACGAGCCCTGGCATGGTGGCGCCGTTGACGAGGTAGATGTCGAGCAGACCATCGCCGTCGTAATCGAAAAGGGCCACGCCGGCGACCATGCTTTCGGGCTGCTCCTTGGCCGCGCTGGCGCTGTTGCGGCTGACGAAGTGGACACCGGCGCGATCGGCTATCTCTTCGAACGTGATGGGACCGACTACCGCGCCGGCGGCCAGGGCGAGGACCGGCGCGGAAAACAGGAGGGCACGGCGCAGCATCAATTGTTCAGGGTAGCATGTGAAAATCGGCGCCGGCGGGAATGGCCGCCGGCGCCGCGGAAGACCGTCAAACCGGACTATTGATAATAAACGAAGGCGCCCTGGAAGAACACGTCGGTGATGACTCCGCCGTCAAGGCCCGTCGCCGTGAACGGCGTCGGAGCGTTGTATTCGCCAATCCAGATCTCGCCCACGGGATACGTTAGAGATCCCGATGTCTGCGTTCCGGTTGGCGGCATTGTGGAGAGTATCCAGGCAGGGATAGTGAACTCTTGCGCGCCCGCTGGTGCGGTGCACTGGAACGAAGCAGACAGGGTCAAGTCGCTGCTGTACGAGAAGCCGCCGATGGTCACAAGGGCATTCGGCAAAGAAGGCCTTAGGGGGTAAGTCCACTGGACCGTGAGGTCGCTGGTTCGGGGGATCTGCGTATTGGGGAGGATTCCGCTGAACTGGGCAGTGATATTGCTGGTGAGCTCGGTGGCGGAAAAGGGGTCGATATTTGCCCCTCCGGTGCCGGCAACCGTATAGTGAAAGTCGCTATAGAGGAATTTTCCGGCGTTGCCCAGAAAGAGATAGTAGTAATCTGGAAGGCCGAATGTAGGGACCAATGGTCCGGGGGAATTCAGCGGGCCCTGGATGGACAGTCCGCCGCCGGCATCGAGCTGAGCGGGGCTGAAATCGGAAATGAGACCGATCGAATAAGGGATCGCGACGCAGTAGCCGGCGGAGACGCCATAATTCACCGAAAAGGCAGTTTGGGGAGTGTACTGGCTGAAGGTGGCGTATGCAAAGTCCCCGTTGTTGGAGGTGCCGGCGCCCGATTGGCCGGCAATCGTCGCAACGCGGCTTTCCAGGCGGATATAGCCGAAATTGACGTTGTCGCCCGCGGCGAGCTTGTTGACCAGGGTCTGCCCCATCACCGAGTCGGTGCAGGTGTTCTGCCCAACGGGTGCTACGGCGATGGTTGCGACGTTGCCCACGGCGCCGCCGACTTCGACAGCGATAGGCACGGCACAGCCCGACACTCCCTGCGGCACAGTGAAGTTAATCTGGTCGAGCCCGGGCCAGGAGCCGGAGCGGCCGGCGTAGAGCAGACCGGGAGTGGTCGTGAGAGCGGTATTACCGACATATAAGGTGGGTGACCCGATGTTGCCAAACGGGGGCAGTGCGGCGTCGCTCGATGTGACGGGTCCCAGGCCGGTGCCCCACAGGATGCCGATATCGCCGGGATGCAGCGGGTGGATAATCGTGTTGAGGTTATAGTTCGCATCGGTCACCGAGGCCTGCCCTATGCCGGCGGAGGTAGCCGTAAACGCGCCGAAAGCGGCGCTGACCACCTGGATCGGGAACGGGGCGCTGGTCTGGTTGTTGTAGGTGACGGTGATGGTCCCGTTGCCGGCGGGCGTAAGGGATGGCAGGATGGCGTTGATCCAGTAACCGTAGTACACGCCTAAAAGGAGCGGAGCGACGGATGTGCCGTTCACAGTCACTGTGAGCGAAACGCCGCACATTTGTGAAGGGACCGGGAACGAGAAAGCCTGGTTGCAATTGTACGGCAGATTGCCCGAGTAGACACTGAAGATGGAGCCTTGCGCGATGCCGGACGCCGGCAAACCGGCGGTGCGGTAATTGGCGGCATTATAGACCGCCTGGACGGCAGGCTGGGCGAACGACGCGCCGGGGATCAAAGCAACGATCGGCAAAAGAGCTAGACGGCGGAACATGATTCCTCCTGAGCGATCCATACGTAATGGCGGGCCGCCAAGTTTCAGCGAACCGGCCGATTCCAGAGTTTAAACTCCATTAAACCACGGCCCGCGGACTGGCGGCACTGCTCTGTGCGGAAACGAACAAAACAGCGCAGCGACGCGGGTAGCTCTTTAGGGCTACCCGGTTCCGACGATCGGCATGAGAGTTGGCTGGAAGCGGCAATGGAGGTAAAATCAATACTAAGATGACAAAGTCCGTTTTGCTGCTCCCCGTATGCGCAATCGCGCTTTTTGCCGGTCTTGCCGTTGCGCAGACCGCGCCAGCCAGCGAACCCGCCGCCACCATTCGCGCGACCACGACCGAGGTGATGTTGGACGTGGTGGTAGTCGATAAACATGGAAAGAACGTGAAGAACCTGAAGGAGAGCGACCTGGAGGTTTACGAGGACGGCGTGAAACAGTCGGTCACCAGCTTCCGCATGTCAGGGGCGCGGGAAGCGCAGTCGCAGCAAACCGCGGCCGGCGGCACGGCGCCGGGGACTTCCCAGACCTCGCGTCCGCTGCGGGCGGTCAACCTGGTTTGTATTGTTTTTCACAACATCGATCCGGTTTCGCGGCGGAACGCGACTCAGGCGGTGGAGGAGTTTCTGAAAAGCGAGATGCCGCCGGACACCTACATCGGGATGTTCACGCTGTCCGACCGTTTGATTCCGATCTTAGCCTTCACGACCGATCGCCAGAAGGTGACCCAGATGGCGGAGAACGCGTTCAATCTGCGCCCGCTCAATTTCAACGACGCGTCGGCGGGCCTGGTGACGGCAAACCCGCTTCGGGTAGCGATTACCTCATCCGTAACGGGCACCGGAGCCAGCACCCAAGGGTCGGCGACGATGACTGTCTCGGGAGGCGAGATCGCGAATACGGTGATTACCGGGGCGGACGTGACGAACGCTCCGGGCGCCAGCGCGATGCGCGGGGACCAGGTGACCGCGGACCGCGACTTCGCCGAACTGACCGGGGCGCGCGCGGAGGACGAAATCAACAACATGATCAAGATGTTGGGTGCGCTGCCGGGGCGCAAAACGGTGCTGATGGTCACCACCGGCAGCCTGACGACGGGCGATCCCGATAAGCAGCAGAAGATGCTGGCCACAGCCATTGCCAGTGGCGTGACGTTTTACCCTCTCGACATAACGGGTTTGACGGAGAACTCGTCGGCGTCGGCCGCGAACCTGAAGTTGAACCAGGTGGCGGGCCAGAGCCAGACCCAGCAGGTTTCCGCGAAGCAGGGAACCGCCGGCACCCAGGTTAACCTGGACGATGAGAAGGAAAAGAGCCGGCAGGGCGACACGATGATGCAGGGCATCCGCTCGTCGGACACGCAGGCGAGCTTGCGCGCGCTGGCGGAAGGCACCGGCGGTTTCATGATCGCCAACACGGGAGAATACAAGAAACCGTTTGGGCGCATCCTCGACAACGTGGAGGCGCACTATGAACTGAGTTATCGCCCGACCGCCGACAAATACGACGGGCACCTGCGCAAGATCGAAGTGAAACTGCTGGGGCACGCAGCCGAATATCGCGCGGAAAACCGGACGGGCTATTTTGCCATGCCGGACCTCAAAGGATCGGCGGCGCTGCAGCCGTTTGAGGTGATGGGGCTGAGCGCGCTGAGCACGACTCCGATGCCGCACGCCTTCGATTTTCACACCGCCGCTTACCATTTTCAAAACGAAGGCGCGAATTCCCGCAGCACGCTGTACTTCGAGTTGCCGGGCGGGGCGCTGAGGGCGTTGCCGGGAGCGCAGGGGACGCATGAATTGCACGCCTCGCTGCTGGCGTTGGTGAAGGATTCGACCGGGCAGGTGGTGGACAAGTTCAGCAACGACCAGACTTACTACATTCCGGACGACAAGCTGCAGGCGGCGCTGACGACGCCGATCGAGTACACTCATCCGGTGACCCTTCCCCCCGGCCACTACACCGTCGAGGCGGCGGTGGTGGACCGCGAAGCGGGGAAGCCGAGCACCAGCGTTGCGCAGTTCGACAGCCCGGAGATGAAGGGAGTCGGCCTGAGCAGCATTATGGTGATTCAGCGGCTGGAAGCTGCCGACAAGCCGGATCCGGCCGATCCCCTGGTGTTCATGGGCAAGCGCCTGGTTCCGCTGCTGGACAACACGCTGCACGCGGGCAAGCCCTACATGTTGTACTTCGCGATTTATCCGGATACATCGAACACCGAGCAGCCGACGGCACAAATCGAGGTTTCCTCCGGCGGCAAGGTTCTGGCAACCGTTCCGGCAAAACTCCTGCAGGATGGTCCCGTGTGGAGGGCACTGGCGGGAGCGCCGGCGCAGGTGGGCAGTTTTCAAATCAAGGTCACCGCAACCCAGGGCAGTTTGCCGCCGACGACGCAAGCGCTGGAGTATACGGTCGTCAAGTAGGGCCGCGCTTCGAAGACTTGCACAAACGGGAAGAAAAGCCGGGACGACTCTCGGCTCAGCCGGCTTGACAGCCGGCGCCACGGCGCTTGGTTTGATCCCGCCATGGTAGAATTCCGTCCGGGGGTGCGCGGATACGGCTTCGCACGCAATTCCATCGTTACTGCTGCTGGTGCTCTGCCTGGCTGGAGGCGCTCCGGCGCAGGCACCGACCAGCAACGGATCGAATGCCGATTTCGCGGCGCTCGCGGCGCGGGCTGAGGCGGCGCGCGAAGCGGACCGGCCGGACGAGGCCATCGTCCTCTACCAGAAAGCCGTCGAGTTGCGGCCCGGTTGGGGAGAAGGCTGGTGGTGGCTGGGCATGCTCGAGTACGAAGGGAGGGCGTTCGGCAGGTCGGCGGAGGCGTTCCGGAAGGCGGCCGCGCTCAACTCTAAGAATGGGACCGCGCGGGCGATGCTGGGACTTTCGGAATTCGAACTGGGGGAGGATGCGAGCGCGCTCAAGCACATTCAGGAGGGCAAGGACCTTGGATTGCCGGACGATCCGCAGTTGCGGAACGTGGTCCTCTATCATGAGGGCGTGCTGCTGCGCCGGGCGGGAATGTTCAAGGAAGCGTTGCAGCGGCTGCACACGCTTTGTTTCAGCGGGGTTCAGAATCCGGACCTGCTGCAGGCGCTCGGCATGGTGGCGCTGTGGCGGAGCGAGCCGGAAGCGACGGGCGATCGGGACGTGGGAGTTGTAGCGCGGGTGGGCCGGGCGGAGTGTCTGGCCGGGCAGAAAAAGTTCGACGAAGCGCGCCGGGAATACGCCGCCGCGGCGCGCGATTACCCCACTTACCCGAACATCCACTATGCATACGGCTGGTTTCTGCTGGGCGCCGAGGACATGCCGGCTGGCTATGCGGAACTGGAACGGGAAATCAAGAACAATCCCGGGCACGTGATGGCGCGGCTGCAGATTGCGGCGACGCGATACAAGGTGGATTCCGCGGCCGGGCTGCCCTACGCCGAAGAAGCGGTGAAACTGGATCCGCAATCGATGTTGGGGCACTACCTGCTGGGACTGTTGCTGCTGGACACGGACGACTATCTGCGGGCAATTCCGGAACTGGAGACGGTGCAGAAAGCGCAGCCGGAATTCGCCAAAGCGTATCTCGCCTTGGGGGCGGCTTATGCACGGGCGGGGCGCGAACAGGACGCAGCGCGGGCGCGCGCCACGTTCCAGCGTTTGCAAGAAGCCGCAGGCAAGCCAGCGGAGCTGCTGCCCGAGCCGGAGCAGTAGGCCCACAACCACTCGACTCCAGAGAAGAGAATTAAGAAGGGGCTTCGCCAGGCGCAGGGCGGGGGCCGGCACCACCACTCAATCTCCGGAGACACGCTCCAACTCGCGCGCGGGCGGGTTCGACGCGGCCAGCGCGCCGACGCTCACATGGATCTGCGGCATGGCGCCGGTTTCGAAGGCGTCCGCCATGCCGTCCAGTTTCTCGCGCAACATCTGCCGCCGCAGCCTGGCTTCGAACTCGCGAAGCTGCTCTTCGATGCGGCCGGCTTTGCTCTTGTTGCGGATCATATCCTCGCGGTAGCGTTTCAAGAAGTAGCCGATGGTTTCGACGCGGATCCTGATCGAGCCGGTGGGCTTGTTCTCGTCGATGTCCTTGAAGCAGAAATACGGCGTGCCGGAATGCTCGACGATCTCCTCGACCACGGAGTAGATGGGCGCGTCGTGGCCGCACTTAAAGCTGGATAGCTCGAGCGCCACCAGGTTGGGATGGCGCGCCACGTACTTGGCCGCCCACACTTTGCGGCTGGTGTTTTCGCTGTAGGAATTCTTCCACACGTCGGTGATGGCCATGGGGTGCGGGATCTCGCCGGCCAGCACGTCATCGCCGAACAGCCGCCAGACGATGTCGTCGTCGATCGGCAGGCAGTCCTCGGTGAACACCGGGTAGCCCAGCTTCTGGAACTCCTCGAGGATTTCGTGATTGATGCCGGGATCGTTGTGATAGGGCCGGCCCAGCAGCACCACGCCCAGCTTGTCCTGGCGCTCCAGTTCCTCGAGCGCCTCGCGCGCGGCGCCGCGCATGGTGACGTTGTTGAACAGGTCGAGCGCGCGGTAGCCTTGCTCGATCGCGCGATGATTCTCTTCCGGTGACAGACCCAGAACGTCGCGGAACTGTTCGTACATCTGCCGCTCGAAAATATCCGGCTTCGAGATGTTGACGAACGTATCCAGGTACGTCACGCCCTTTTCGGCGAACAGGTCGCCTTCCTTGGTAAACGCCGCCTTCACCGCTTCCGGCGTCGCCGCCACGGTGGGGCAGGAGCGGCTGGCCTGCACCGAATGCAGATCGCTGGTCAGGCAATCGATCATCGGGAAGAAGATGATGTCGAGCGGCTTCTTGGCGTGCACGCGATAGAGCAGGTTGTGGATGTGCGGAATGCCCAGCTTGGAGGGGAAGCACGGGTCGATGGCGCCGCGCTTGGCGCCCTCCTTATACAACTCCTCGCTGGTGAAGTCGGAGTAGACGATGTTCTCCGCTTTGATGCCGAGCGACGCGAAATAGCCGGTGAACACGGGCGTCTGCGAATACATGTTCAGCACGCGCGGCATGCCGATGCGCAGCTCGGCGCGCTTTTTTATCAGCGCGGCCCGCTTCTTTTGCGCCGCCGTGATCTGCAGCTTGGGCGGCGCGTCGGCCACCAGCGGCGGATCGGGCACGCGGAAGACCGCCTTGGCGGCCATTTCCACGAAGTTCGGATTGGCCTTTTTCACCTTGTCGAGATCGCCCTTGATGTGGCGCATCTCCTCGATGTTCTCGACCGTGCCTTTTTCGCAGGTGGCGATGATCAGCCGCTGCGCCCCGGCTTCGAGCGGCACCTTGGTCTTCACCGGCGGCTTGATCTCCAGGTTCACAATCGAAGTCTTGACGTCGATGAATGTGCGCAGGCACTTGTTCTTGCAGAAATAGCAGCGGGTGCTCTCGTTGCGCGTGGTCTTGTACTGGATGCCGCGGGCCGCCTCCAGTCCGATGAAGGTGGTCTTGCGGCCGTTGTCAAAAAGCCGTCCAGCTTCCAGCGCGGCCCCGATGGCGCCGGCTTCGCCGCAATGTTCGTGGACGATCACGTCGGCCTGCACGTCCTTGCCCTTGAAGCGCGACTCGATGAAATCCACCTGCGCCTTGACCGCCGCCAGGTTGTACTGCGTGCCGCCCTGCAACAGGAAGCGGCGGCCGATGGCGGAGAGGTTCGGAATCTGCGAAACGTAGAGCCAGATGTTCTTGGGCAGCACGTTGCACAGGCCGGCCATGATTTCTTCCGGCTTCCATCCCTGGCGCTGGAAATCGACGATGTCGGACTGCATGAACACCGCGCAGCCATAACCGAACGACGGAAATCCCTTGGCCCTGAAAGCCGTGTCCGCGTATTCCTCGACCGGCACGTTGAAGCCCTGCGCGGTGGATTGCAGGAAGTAGCCATTGCCGGCCGAGCACTGCGTGTTGAGTTTGAAATCCTTCACGCGGCCATGCTTGAGGATGATGATCTTGATATCCTGGCCGCCCACGTCGCAAATCACATCCACGTCATCGTAGAAATGCAGGCCGGCTTCGGTGTGGGCCACCGTTTCGACCAGCGCCGCATCGGCGCCCACCACGTCCTTGAGAATATCTTTGGCGTAGCCGGTGGTGCCCACGCCCAGAATCTTCAGCTCCGCGCCCTGGTCGAGAATCTGCCGATTGAGTTTTTCGAGCACCTCGACGGTGTCCTCGATCGGGTTGCCTTTCGAAAGCTGATAGGTCTTGGCCAGGATGCGGCGCTTGTGATCGAGCGAAATCAGCACGGCCTTGGTGGATGTGGAGCCGCCATCGATGCCGACAAAGCCTTCCACCATTTCGCCCGGCTGGAACGTGGTTGGGACGAACTTCTTGGGCCGGTACTTGCGCTTGAAAGCCTCCAGATCGGCGTCGTCCTTGGCCAGACCGCCCCCGCCGCCGCGCTTCGATTTCTCCTCTTCGCGGCCGATGGCGACATACCACGCCAGCTTCTCCCAGCCCAGGTATTGGCCGACGCTATCGTCTTCGGTCTTGCCGAATTCCACCGAACCAATGGCGGCGAAATACTGCGCGTTGTCCGGCGTTTTGACCAGGTCTTCCGGCGGCACGCCTTCCGGCAGCGGAGTGCCTCGCTCTTCCCAGATCTTCGGGATGTTGTGCTTCCAACAGTCGCGCATGCCCTGGATGTAGCAGTTCGGCCCACCCAGCAGCAGCACCACCGGCTGCAGCGTGTTGCCGCGCGTCAGAACGGAAAGGTTCTGCATCACGATGGCTTCGAACAGCGATGCCATCAGCTCATTGGGCGGCACGCCCATCTTCTGCAAGCCGTTGATGTCGGTCTCCGCGAACACGCCGCACTTGCCGGCCACCGGATGCAGCTTCATCCCCTGGTAGCCCATCTGGCAAAGCTGCTCGGCGGGGATGCGCAGCTTGGCGTTGATCTTGTCGATCACCGCGCCGGTGCCGCCGGCGCACTTATCGTTCATCGACGGCATTTTCTTCTTGCGGCCGGTCTCGGGGTCCTTTTTAAAGATGATGATCTTGGCGTCCTGCCCGCCCAATTCGATCACCGATCCGCACTCGGGATAGAGGCGCTCGACGGCGAGCGAAACCGCGTTGACTTCCTGCACGAACTTCGCGCCCAGATATCCGCCGAGTCCGTTGCCGCCCGATCCGGTGACGAAGATGCGCGAGTTGGCGGCTTGGAAGGCATCGATCTCGGCGTCAAAACGCCGGCAGAATTCGAGCACCTTTTCCGGCTGCCTGGTGTCGTGCCGCTGGTAGTCCTGCCACAGAATCTGGTCGGTGGCGGCGTCGATCACCACCGCTTTCACCGTGGTCGAGCCGACGTCCATGCCGATGAGGAAGTGTTTGTCCATGTGCGATTCCCGTTCGATGAGCCCCGTAGTCTCGTCCGGCGCGGGGCGGGCATGCCCGACCCCTACGAGTGCTGTCTTTGCGCGATGTGATGGACGAAGTTGGCGGCCTGGCCGACCACGCCCTTGGTGTGCGGCACGCGATAAGTCGGCCGCCTGGTTTCCGGATGTTGGTCGACCCAGGCGCGGCAGGCGTCCAGCGTCAGGCCGGTGCGCTCCAGCGCCTCGGCGAATTCCTTCTTGGCCTTGCTCTTGGCTTCGCCCAACGCCATCTGCACGCGGCTGTGGGCGTTGATCTCGCCTTCGCCCGAGGTTTCGACCGGCAGGTAGATCATGTCCTTGAAATTCGAGACCACGGCCGATTGCGCGCCATCGGATTGCGTCGACGGCATGCAGCCGAAGGGCTTCAAGGAGAGCACCATGTGGGCCAGGTCCTTGTTCGAGTAATAAATATTCTTGGCGACTTCCAGGTGGCCTTCGCCGCCGCCGGCGCGCGAGTTGTAAAACGGATGGCCGATGCGCTGCAGTTCGTATTGATCGGCCAGGTGGTGCGCAATGCCGCCCAGCGCCTCGACAATCTTGTGGTATTCGTTCTTGAAAATGGCCTCCGCCAGCTTGAGCTTGGCCACCTTCTGGCGGAAGCCGATCTCGATCTTGGCGCGCGTTCCCAGGCGCCACAGCGGCGGCAGCACCGCGCCTTCCTCCAGCCCTTTGAGGTCTTTGTATTTCTGAATCACCTGGTGGATCATGTACATGATCCAGGTGCCGATCGGTTCCACCAGCACCTGCGCGCCCTCGCGTTGCAGGAACCGGAACATGTTGAAGTTGCCGTCGCCTTCGGTGGTCTGCGCCCAGAACTCACCGGTGATTTTGACGATCGGCTTCACGCGCAGGCGGTCGATTTCGATCGAGTCGAACCGGTCGCGGCAGTGCTTGAGCGCGGGCAGGTAATCGTCGCCCTTGATCTGGCTCGCGAATTTGCCGATGTACTGCGCGGTGTCGGAGAAGCCGCCGAGATAGCGCGCCAGGTTCCCGTTGAGCCGCCACGGACGCTTGGTCTTGAAGACCTGGTGCAGATACTCCATGCCTTCGTCGAGCATCTTGTCGGTCGCGCCCGCCTCGATCTCGTACGGACGGATCGCGTAGGCGACCTCATTCATCACGTCGCCGCAGTTCAGCGCGTTGAGGATGCCCAGGAAGAAATCCAGGTTCATCTCCAGGCCGGCTTCGGCGTCGGACTGGCTCAGCCCGCCGGACTGCTGGAACAGCAGCACGCGGAAACCGTCGAATCCGGCGTTGCGCAGCGCCAGCCGGTATTCGGCTTCATACATGCCGAAGCGGCACGGGCCGCAGGCGCCGGCGGTGAAGAACACGTGGTTATCGATGATGTCCCGCTTGCTCATCCCCTGCTCTTCGAGGGTTTGCAAATACTGCACCAGGTTGCCGACGGTGAAATAAGTGGGGTTGCACTGGCCGTTGTTGCCGTACTCTTTGCCAAGCTGAAACGCGCGCACGTTGGGCGTGGGCACCGGCCGGGCCTTGTAACCCAGCCCTTCCAGCGCGCCGTGCACCAGCTTCTCGTGTTTCCAGGTCAGCCCTCCGAACAGCAGCGTGGTGAAGGCGCGCTCCTGCTTGGTGAACGGACGCTCTGCCGGCCGTTTGAAGTGATGAGCGTTCTGCTTGGGCACGCCGGCTTCGCGCTCCAGTCGCGCGCGCTCTTCGGCCAGCCGTTGCTGGATTACGTCCTCAATGGAACCGATCTGCACGAGATTGGCAGACGGCGACACGTGTGGTTCTGCAGTCTGAGTGCTCATAGCTATCCCAATTGAGGACATCTTGCGCCGATAACCAATTGAAAAGGAACAGCTATCCATCGAACGGCGAGTTTCGAATCGGAATGGGGGAATTGAAGGGGTGAGCGGAACGCCGCCGCCAGTGGCCGCAACTCACTGGATTACAGCCATTTGTGAGGTATCGGACAAGTCGCGGCGGGGCACGCCCGATTTGGCTTTGCGGGATCTTGAGTAAGCATGTCTGCCCCCTTTGCGCGGTAGCGTAACTGGGTATTTTCAAAGAAGGAGCCGGATTATGGCGAATCTCGATTGGTCACCATGCCCTGCCGTGGAGAGCATCCCCGGCAACGTAGCGGCGCTACGGCTGAGGCCGGGGCGCACTCAGTATTCCACGTCAACCAGGAAGAGGCCCTTGGCCGGGGCGGTGGCGCCGGACTCCAGCGGGAATGCGGAGACATCGCCGAGGTTGCCGCGGCCGGCTTCGATCAGTGTCCCCACCAGGTTTCGCACCATGTGTTTTAAGAAGCCGCTGCCGCGCACGCGGTAGATCAGGCGGTCCTGGCCGCGGGTGAGCACGGAGGCAAAAATCGTCCGCACCTTGGACTGGCCCTCGGCGTCGCGGTCGTCGGAGGCGGCAAACGCGCTGAAATCGCGCTCGCCCTCGAAAACGCGCGCCAGCCGCGTCATGCGGTCTTCATCCAGCGGATAAGGGTAATGATGCACGAAGGGCCAATCGAAGGGGCTGCAAACCTCCGTGCGGGCGATGCGGTATTCGTAGGTCTTGGCTTTGGCGTCGAAGCGGGGGTGAAAGGCGGCGTCCACCTCTTCGACCGAACAGACGCGAATGGCGGGCGGCAGCAGGCGGTTCATGGCGCGGCGCAGGTTGGCGAGCGGAATCGGGTTCTCGAGGCTGAAAGCGGCCACCTGCCGGAGCGCGTGCACGCCGGCATCAGTGCGGCCCGAGCCGGCCACGTGCACCGGCTTGCCTTCCATGCCGGAAACGATTTCTTCGAGCGTCCCTTGAATGGTCGCCAGGCCGGGCTGCACCTGCCAGCCATGGAACGGGCCGCCGTCGTACGCCACGGTGATGCGGATGCGGCGCATCAGGTGCGGCGCGAGCCCGGCTTCACAATCCGAATCCCCTGCCGGCACAGTGGGCATTCCTCGGGCTTATAAGCCGCCACGGTGAGCGTGGCCAGCGCCACCCGCGGCACACCCACGTCCGCCGTTCCGCCGCTGCGGTCGATGATGGAGCCGGCAGCCGCCACCTGGGCGCCCGCCGCCTGGAGGACGGCGATCACATTTGCCGTACTGCCTCCGGTGGTGATGACGTCCTCCACCACGCACGCTATTTCACCGGGCTCGACCGAAAATCCGCGCCGCAAAACCATTTTTTGGGATTCCGGATCGCGCTCGGTAAAGATGTGCCGGCAGCCCAGGGCGCGCGCCACTTCGTGGCCAATGATTAAGCCGCCCAGCGCCGGCGAGACCACTACGCCCACGCCTGCCGCCAGGCGATGCAGCGCGCCGGCGAGCATCTTGCCCAGTTTCTCCGCCGCCAGCGGGTGCTCCAGTACCAGCGCGCATTGCAGATAGCGGTCGCTGTGCAGGCCGCTGGTCAGGCGGAAATGGCCCTCCAGGTACGCCCCCGTAAAGCGGAACAGCTCCACGACGGATTCTGTGGCCGGCATCACATTCGCCACTATATCATCCGTCTGACCGGCGAGTTACTGCCGGACCCGGCCAGCGGGCGACAGGATGGTACATTTGCCTGACACATCGGTATCAAATCGGCATAAGCTGGAACATCGGTTTTGGATCGTTGGGTTGATTCCACGCCAGTTAATGTTTGGCGCGCTAATTGCTCACCGAAGTCTCGTGACTAGGATTACACGGGCCCGAAGAGAGACGGTTGATCCCACCTTAGCCGACCTGCCGAACGAGTCACCTCACCAACGAACCCACCATTAGACCCCACATACCTTCACAAGCGTCTCTCCTCGGAGCCTGGCAACCTCAAGCCGGGCGTTATCGCGTACCATAGTTGCATGGTCAAAGGAATGTTCGACGTGCAATGTCCCTGCTGCCAGGCGACTCTCAGGATCGACTCCGAAACGCGCGCCATCATTGCCCACACCATTCCCGAGAGGCCCAGGCTGATTGAGGACCTGGCGGCCGAGGTGGTCAAGCTGAAAGGCGAAGAGGCGCGGCGCGACGAAGTCTTCCGCAAACAGGTTGATGCGCAAAAGTCGCATGGCAAGGTGCTCGAGAAGAAATTCGACGAGCTTTTCAAGCGCGTCAAGGAAGACCCCGACGCCCCACCGCCGGTGCGCGACATCGACCTCGACTAGCGCTCGCCGATCCGCCGGCTGTAGGGGTCGCGGCATGGCCGGCCCGCCACGGCGCACTCAGCCAACCGGCTGAAAAGCACCACCACCGGCGTCACCCGACCGCGGGAAACGTGATAACCTTTGGTTCCCGGGAACAACCATATGCGGAAACTGATAACTCCCTTCGTGATCCTGATCGGCGCGACGGCACTTCTGCACGCGCAGGCCGCGCCGCCGGCCGCCGTGGCGCAGACTCCGCCCGCGCCCGCTCAGCCGCGCGCCGCGGCTGCGCCGGCCTATAACTGCGAGCCGGTGAATCCCAACGCCACGCCGGAGGCTCGCGCGCTGCTGAAGACACTGTGCGCGGTTTCCGGCAAGGGCATCCTGTCCGGCCAGCACAACTTTCCCAACCACCGCGATCTGGATACGGAAAAGGTCCACGCCGTCACCGGCAAGTACCCCGCCATCTGGGGTTCGGATTTCGGCTTCACCGACGAAGAGGATAAGGATTCCATCGTCCATCGCGACCTGATGATCGCGGAGGCCAAGAAGCAGGCTGCGGCCGGCTCCATCATTTACCTGTGCTGGCACATGCTGCGGCCCACCGAGGATGAGCCGGGCAAGCCGGGCGCAAGCTGGAGGGGCAGCGTGCAGGCCCGCCTCACCGACGACCAGTGGGCGGAACTGATCACGCCCGACACGCCGCTGCACAAGCGCTGGGAAAAATACATGGACACCGCGGCCGGCTATCTCAAGCAGTTGCAGGATGCGCATATCCCGGTCCTGTGGCGGCCCATGCACGAAAACAACGGCGGCTTTTTCTGGTGGGGCGGCCGGCCGGGCATGGGTGGCACGGCGCAGCTTTACCGCGAGGTCTATGCCCGCATGGTTTACGTCCATCACCTGGATAACCTGATCTGGGTGTGGAATCAGAACGGCCCCGCCCCGATGGGCGAGTTCTTCAATTTCTTTCCCGGCCAACAGTATGTCGATGTAGTCAGCTATGACAACTATCGCGAATTGAACGACCGGTATTACTATGAGATGCTGGCACTGGCCGAAGGCAAGCCGATCGCGATCGGCGAAGTCGGCGCTCCACCGTCCGCGGATGTGTTGAAGGCTCAACCCAGGTGGGCCTGGTTCATGGTCTGGGCCGGCATGGCTAACGACCGCATCCTGCCGGCCTACGGCAACCCCTACGTGATTAACCGCGGGGATCCGATCCCGAGCAACTAGTTTTCGGCAAGTGGAAAATCACCGGCGGCAGAGACCGCCGGCGCTACGGCTACGCGCGTAGGTTCTCTTGGTAACGCCGGCGCCACGCGGTTTCGGTGCAAAATGGACGAAGAGTGTGAGCGAAAGGTACCGTTTCGCACGCTTGGCGCGCCGCGGCGAGCGCGCGGGGGCAGGATCTGATACACTGGATGTGTCTTTGATCGTCCCGCTACAGTCTTGGCCGGAGTCCATCTGCCTCGTCTCTTGCCCGAACCGTCAAATACGAAGGAACCTCTAAGATGAAAAACATTTTTGTAGGCAATTTGGATTTTGCCGCAACCGAGTCTTCCATCCGTGCGCTTTTTGAGCCGCACGGGAACGTGGAGAGGGTCAACCTGGTCACCGACCGCGATACGGGCCGTTCGCGCGGCTTCGCGTTTGTCGAAATGACGGACAGCGCCGAGGCTGATCGCGCTATCGCCGCCCTGAATGGCACCGAGTTGAACGGGCGCGCCCTCAACATCAACGAGGCCCGGCCCAAGTCCGACAGCGGCCGCTCGTTCCGCGGCGGTCCGCGTGGCGGCAGCGGCGGCGGCAGCGGACCGCGGCAGCGGCGCGAACCGCGCTGGTAAATTGAGTGAGCGAGGCCGGCCCGCGTCCGGCGCCGGCTTTGATCGTTTATTGGAGGAATAAACCATCCCTACTCGATCGCACACCTCATTCAAGAAACGTCAATAAGGAGATCGCCCGGATGGAAAAGGAAAAGGCCGCAAGGCGCGTGCAACGCAAACTGGAACGTCTGGAAGGACCTCCCGCCGCCGCCGATATCGAAACCGGCGAGGCTGCGGCGCCGGCGGACGAAAACACGGGAGCGGCCGAATGACTCCGGAACTCAGGCGGGGCGCAGTACGGCCGGGGGAGCGAGCGGTGGAACTGCGATACATGGGGTTTCAGCAGAAACAGAACCGGCGTTTGTACCGGTTCGACATGAACGATGCCGGGACGAAGTCCTCCATCCCGCATGTGGTGAGCGTGGACATGGAGCTGTTCCTCAGGCACCACGTCGGCATCCAGGAAGGCCCGGCGCTGTGCGCGCAGAAAATAACCGCCGACCTGGAGGCCGATCGTCAAGGTGACCACGAGTTGACCAACGAAGATCTCCTCGCCTATGCCACCGATCGGGCCGTGGCCGCGGAGCGCAAAGCCGAGGCACGACGCAGCGGTCCGGCGCGCCGCAAACCGGAACCCGGCCAGCCCGTCAGCCCCTGGTGGCGCTAGGTCCACGACTGCTGGGTTCGGTGCTAACGCAAAACCGCTCCCTAACAAGCAGGTTGACAGACGAAAGCGTCTGTCCCACTTTGCTGTCGAAGGATTATGTGGGGCAGGCGCTTTCGCCTGCCAACTGCCTCACCGCATGCTACCGCAGCCTCTTCTCCAACTCCACCGCCTCGCTTACCCTTTTGCCCGCGCGCAAAA
>Ga0187862_10002444_pt1 | contig 18821 bp, 15 predicted proteins | sample June2016WEW_10_1_FD_133003 | JGI IMG/M metagenome (GOLD analysis project Ga0187862, IMG submission 133003) | Peatland microbial communities from SPRUCE experiment site at the Marcell Experimental Forest, Minnesota, USA - June2016WEW_10_150 | ecosystem: Environmental > Terrestrial > Soil >...
CCGTGGCGGGCTCGGTTACGTAGGCTCTATGGTCAGGCACCCCGCCTTTGCTGCCGCTGCTGCCGCAGGAAAGGGAAAGTCCGGCCAGGATGACGACGACGGCCGCAAGTACTCGGGAACGAAAACTTTGACCTGCCAGTGCGGCACGCGCCGCGCTTTGAAAGCTCATTGGCGAACCTGCTCCTCGATATCCAACATGAAAACGAAAAGGTCGTGTTTACTATCGTGCACGAGAAGGCGGGAAGAGCGCAACTGCATCGGGTCATCGGGCGATCGGGATGTGTTCTAATCGATAGGTCGTGATCGACATCCACTGCCACATTCTGCCCGAAGTCGACGACGGCCCCAAATCCTGGGACGCAGCCGTCGAGATGTGCCGCATGGCGGCCGCCGACGGCATTATCCACGCGGTCGCCACCCCGCACGCCAACGATCGTTACGCTTACGATCGCGAATACCTCTCCGGGCTGCTCGGCCAGTTGCGGGAGAAGGTCGGTCCCGCGGCGCAATTGCAATTAAGTCTGGGCTGCGATTTTCATCTTTCCTTCGAAAATCTGGAACGCGTGCTGGAGCAGCCGCACACCTACACGATCGGCGAAACCAACTACCTGCTGATTGAACTCAGCAACTTCAGCGTCCCGACGCGGCTTTCCGAGTGTTTCACTCGCTTGGCGGATCGCGGGCTTACACCCATCCTCACGCATCCCGAACGGAACCCGATCCTGCAGCAAACGCCGCAGCGCATACTGGAGTGGGCGGAGCAGGGCTGCCTGATGCAAGTCACGGCGTCGGCGCTGACGGGGTTCTGGGGAGAACGGCCGGAGATCATCGCGCGCTGGTTGCTCGACCGCTCGGCCGTCCACATTCTCGCCTCGGATGCTCACGACACCAAGCGCCGTATCCCGAATCTTTCCGCTGGTCGCGCGGTGGCGGAAAAAATCGTGGGAGCGGAGTATGCCGACGCCCTGGTCGAGGGCAACCCGGCGGCGATCGTCAAGGGGATGCCAATACCTTACTGCCCGCGGCCGGTGCTGGATTAGGGAAGCAACGTCGAGAAAAGACCAGACGCTCCTCGCGCCTCAATAAGCAGTATCGTTTAGCGTTTTAGCTCGAGCGCCTCGTGCAATAGCGGCTCAGGATTGCGGCTGATGACGGGCGCCTGGGGACCAAGTTGCCGCTCCAATTCTTTGCAGACTCGACTCACTGCGGCTAGGTCCTCGCCTTTGGCCTCGGGAGACAACAACGATTGGGACTTGAGGAGACTCGCGTAGACGAAACGCGGCGGGAAGCCGGTGTCTCGCAAGAACATCGCGTACATGTACCAATCGACACCCTCGCTGTGCTGGTCGGCGAGTCCAGCATCGAGCTGAAGCGCCGTCTGATAGAGTGGCAGCGCCTGGTTGGTTTCGCCGCGCTTCGCCTGCAGTGAAGCCTCCGCCACGTCGGCAAAACTCTCCAGCTTCTTTTCTTCTGCTTGCGCCGCGAAGGTGCGCGCCATTTTGTAGTGCCGCAATGCCACGTCGGGGTGATTGGCCCGGGTGTTGCAATCTGCCAGCTTCAGCAGCACGCTGATCAGGTTGGCCGCAGGCGGGAGGTTGGCTGCAGGTCGTTTCACCACCTTCGTGAGGTAGGCTTGGTAGTGGCCGATGGCATCCTCGAATTTGCCTTGCCTCTCCAAATCCAGGGCTAAATAGAGATCGGCATCGGACTGCGACGCGTCGAGCGCGAGCGCCTTCTGCCAGTTCAGTTCGGCTTCATCGGCATATCCAAATTGCTCGGCGAGGATGCCATGATTCACCAAAAGAGATGCATCCCTGGGCGCGAGCTTAAGCCAACTGCCGGTGAGCCGATATGCCTCATCGAGCCGCTTCTCCTGGGTCAGGTATTGCAGCCATGCATCGCGCGGGGCTGGATCGGCGGGGTTGGCCTTGATCGCGTATTGCCAGGCAGCAACTGAGTCCTGGGGATTGCCCTCCTCCAGCGCCTGGCGCGCCAGACGCACCTCAAGCGGGGTGTCGTAAGGAGCCAGTGAAGCGGCACGCTTCAAATCCGCCAGATCGCCGCTGTGCAGGGCAAAGTAATAGTGCACTTGATCGACACAGCCCCAAAGCAGCAGTGCGGACGCTGTTCCCACTCGCAGAGCGCGTGCGGCGGAGTTCGGTCCCGCCAGCCAGCGTAATGCCGTCATCGTCCTGCTCCCCGCCTCGATTGCTCCTTCAGCAATTTGCGCGCGTGAATTTACCAGCAAGGCGGCGATTCGTCCGTCCCGTAATTTCCAGATCGCGCCGTCAAGGATGAAGTGGTGAATGTTCACCAGGGCAGTGAAGAGCAAGAAACTCCGTGTGAAATCAAAATGGAATACCAGGCTCGAGAGCCAAGGGCCGGGAATGAAGAGTGCGATGCCCCCGACAACGAGAATCGCGAAATAAGAAAAGGGACGCCAAGGCCGGTTCGGCGTGGCCGCTGCTTCTCGCTTGGCGTAGTAACTGGTGATCCAGAGATATTGCGCGGAGTGCATCACGGCGAGAACGCCGGTGCTATAGCGGCTCCGCGGAACTTGGAAATGTTCCAGCAGCGAAAGCAGACTGGGCACCAGGAACCAGACGCACTGAGTAGAGAAGAGGGTAAGCGACGGGATCATTCTGCGGAAGCTGGCCTGCGCGATAAGCCGGGACAGGCCGAAAACCGAACACGCCACAAATGCGACGGCGAGCCCGATTTGGGCTCGCGAGCTTATCGCCTCGGGGATGTTGAGCGAGAGGAACAGAGGATCGCCAGAAGGTCCAGTGTGGAGGCTCAGCAGCAAGACTGCATATGAGATCAGGAATGCTGCATAGAGGGCGCGCCGCTCGAGGGTTGTGGGCTGGGCGCCGGCGCGGCGGGCAAACATCATGAACAGGCCGTAGTTCTGTCCGCTATAGTGCCAGGGGCTGGCTGTGAGATATAGGGTGAAGATAAAGGGCAGAGAACGAATCCAGAAGTGCGACAAAATGACAGTCAGCGCCACTAGCAGCGTGATGTGGACGGTAAAGATCCGGTATTTTTCAAAATCCTCTTTCGTATGATAGGCGCGATAAATGGTCGCCATGTAATGCGGATAATTGAAGAACAACGCCAGCATGTAGAAAAGGACGGACCACGTGAGTGTGCTGGCCGCAGAAGAGAAATACGCGAGCAGTAATAACGGAACCGACCACGCGCCGCATCCCACCACCAAATCCAACCATGGGTGATAGATCCAGACTTCACCACTCTTCGCATTGTGCTTGTTTCTGGGCATAGCAACTCGAAAGTGTTCCCCACGGGCAACGCAAGTGTGACTTGGCCGAGTCGCCCGAACAAATTACGAGCGTAATGATGGACTCCAACGGAAAATGAACCGCAAGCCATCTCATAAACAACCGGTGTAGTGACCTGTGCACGTCACGAAGCCGGCCCGCCGCGCATGCCGGTTCACTTCCCCTGTCCATCACGCCGAACTGTGATGGTAGTCACTGGACGCGTAACCAAATTGGGTTAACTTAGCGCAAGGTTCCGAGTCCTTCTCTCATCGTAAGTCGGGCCCCAAGAGACCTTCTTCAAGGCAACTCGGAAACGCTCCCGGGTTTTAGTGTGGAGGGTTTTGTTGGAGGCTCCCAATGGCGTCCCGATTCGAGTTCGACCCCGCCAACAGGACCCTGTTGGCCCGATTTGAGGGGAGTCTGAATGATGAATCGGCTGGAGAGTATTACCGGGCGATTCGAGAGTATTCGACCGCCACCGATGCCCACGCCGGCATTTTGGACCTCTCATTCGTGACTGAGATCACGGTATCCTCCGATTTTGTACGCGAGCTGGCGGATCGGGAACCAGCCATGCCGGACGCGGCCACGCGTCCCCGCATTGTCGTTGTCCCGGCAACGGTTGGATTTGGTCTAGCTCGTATGTTTCAGATCGTGGGAGAATCCAAACGGCCGCTGCTTAAGGTCGTACGCACCATGAACGAGGCGCTAGCCGCCCTCGGCATTCAATCCGCTCACTTCAAACCTGTAGAGCAACTATTTCCGAAACAGACGCAGAAAGAATTGGATTCGCGAGCACAGGGCTATTGCTGAGGAAGGTTATCTGCCGCCGGAGCGGGTTTAGCCACGGCCTTCGGGTCGCTGGCAGCGTGCGCGGTGGGCGTCGGCGTCGGCGTCGTCATTGTCATTGCACTTTCGGGATTGAGCAGGTGATCATGGCTTGGGCCTAATCCCAGCTTGATCAGCGCCCGGGCGTCTGGCGTCGTCTTCGACTGCCATCCGTGATCGGCCTGGTAGCGCTGCATGGCGGCTTGGGTGGCGCTGTCCCAGGTTCCCGAAGGCTGACCCTGCATATAGTGTTCGCGGATGAGCGCGGTCTGAATTTCGCGGGCGCGCTCCGAGTCAATCACCTGCTGCCCGCGCTTTTTCGAAACCTTCTTGCCGTGGGAAGTTTTCCTCTTCTGCGCCGAAGTGTGAGACGGAGTGTGAGCTGAGGTGTGTTTGGTGGCTGCCTGGGCGTCGGCAGGCTGCTCCGCTTTCGCGGCGGGTGCAGTGGTGGATTGCGCCGGTTGCGCTGGCGGAGGCGACGCTATCTGCGCCATGGCGAGTCCGTGCACGGCCACGCAGAGCAGGCTGCAAAGCCCCACTCGTCGCCAACGCCGCATTTGATCAAACCCGAACATGTCGTTGGTCGTCAGTCGATGGTCGTTCGGGAGGCCGTTCGTTTGAAGTCCGCGAACGACCGATGACCAACGACTAGCGACTGCTCCAATAAAAAACCGGCGAAACCGGCCCACTCTTATGGTCCCCGAAAAGGGGATGGAGCGCCAGTCTCGCCGGAGTCGCTATCGGTTACGGAAGTGTACCTGCCAGGAAAATCGTTCCATCCTGCGCCCTGGCACCTCGCGGACGCACCAGGAATACGACATCCTGCCCGCTCTTCAACGTCGACTCGATCTTGGTAAAGTCGTCCGGATTGTTCACGGGCTGCTTGTTCACTTCGAGGATCACATCGCCGCGGTTCAGACCAATATCTTCGGCGAACGATCCCTGCTTCACGTCCTGCACAACCACGCCCTTGCCCGCTGTAATGCCCAGGCGATCGGCCAGATCGGGAGTGATATTGCGAACCGTCATTCCGAACTTGCTCGCCTTGGGGGCTTCTTCGCTCTGGTTGTCGTCTTCTTCGCCGAGGCGGGCAGCAAACAGTTTGGAGCGATCGGCAATGGTCACCGTCGCGTCTTGCTTCTTGCTGTTGCGCACAAAGGTCACCTTCGCCTTTGAGCCCGGCTTGCGGGAAGCGATATCCGACACCAGATCGTCGCCGCTCTTCACTTCCTTGCCATCGACCGCGATGATCGTGTCGCCGACCTTCAAGCCCGCTTCTTCGGCCGGACTGCCCGCGGTCACGTTCTGTACCGTCACGCCCGCTCCGTAAATGTGCTCAATGGCCGGGTTCGAAAAGGGGGAGAACTCGATTCCGATCGACCCGCGCGCCACCCGGTGTTCCGGCCCGATCAACTGGTTGTAAACCGTCGTCACCGTGTTCGAAGGCATGGCAAAGCCCACGCCCGCATACGAACTGGTCTCCGTGAGGATCGCCGTATTGATGCCGATGACTTCACCCGCCATATTCACCAGCGGCCCACCGGAATTGCCCGGGTTGATGGCGGCGTCGGTTTGAATAAAAGACTGGAACTGCCGTTGCGGAACGATGTTGCGCCCCTTGGCCGACACGATGCCCGCGGTCACGGTTTCCTGCAATCCGAAAGGACTGCCGATGGCCAGCACCCAGTCGCCAACTTCCATGCCGTCGGAGTTGCCCAGTTTCGCGGCCGGCAGCGCGTGATCGACCTCGATCTTGATCACCGCCAGATCGGTCTCCTGATCCATGCCGATCAATTTGGCCTCATGACCGGGCGTGCCCTCGGACTCACCCTGCAACTTCACGCGAATGCGATCCGCCTTCTCGACCACGTGGCGGTTGGTCACGATGTAGCCCTTGGAATCCACAATCACGCCGGAACCGAGCGAGCGCTGGCGGATGGTGCCCGCGTCCGCGCCACCCTGGCCGCCCTGGCCGCCGAAAAACTTGTCAAAGAAATCCTGGAACGGAGTGTCTTCATCGCCCCCCTGATCCTGGTCCTGATCGGGATTGGGTCGGACGTGCAGGCCGCGCCGGTGCGGATTCTTTATGGTGGACTCCGTGTTGATGTTCACCACGCTCGGCTCCAGCTGCTTGGAAATCTGGGAGAAGGCGGTGGAGAGCTGTTGCGGAGCGGGAATGGTCAACGGAGTCGCATCCGACGACTTCTGTCCCTCCTTGCCTTTCACTCCATAGGAGACAACCGTGCCAATCAGAATTCCAACCGCCAGCGTCGCCAGAATCGTAAAAGTGTACGCCCAACGGTTGGCTTTGAGGCGCACCCAAAAGGCGCTGTCGCGCGAATCCATTTCGTTCCTCCTAAAATTGCCCAATTTTTTATTATACCTTCGACTTATACCTTCGACCCAGTCAGGGATCGCTTCGAAGGGCGCTAAATGATTAGACGCACAAAAACCGGTTCGCGTTCGCAAGCAGGCGAGAATGTTGTGGTGGCGGGTATCTGCCCCGCCGGAACGGGGCGGAGCCCCGTCACCACACAACCACGTTACAGTTTCAGCGTGAGCAGCGCCAGGAACAGTCCGGTATAGCCGGCGATGACCAGCAAAACCATTAGCGCCCCAAAACTCAAGACGTTGAAAACTCCCCAGGGCTTCTGCACCGCACCCATGGCCAGCTTCCACAGTCCGAAGCTGCCCACCAGCGCGCAGGCCAGCACCACGAACGCGCCAATCGCCCGTCCGTGCGCTACCCGGGGAAAGACGATCAAGAACACCACGGCAGGAAGGAAAACCAAAGCCGGAACAGTGGCCAGCGGAGCGCCAATCAGGAACGCACGTTCCCTGTCTTTTGCGGTCATCGAGTCATTCCGCACGCCATCCATCGTAATAGCCCTCGCGCGTAATAGCCCTCGCGCCGACTACGGCGACGATCACGGCTGCCAATCGAGCGCATAAATCTCAGGACTGCCGATGTCGCGGGTCAGCAGCAGAGAATCCCCCGGCCCCAAACCGCTCCATTCAGCGTGCGGTCCCCAGAGCCGGTGAACGTCTTTTAAGCTGGCCAGACGCTCCAGTTGGTGATCGGAAATGCGCACCCGGAAGAAGGCCGGATCGTCCGCAAGAATGGAATCGAAATACAAGTACTGTCCGTCATGCGACCAACTTGGATAACCGATGCCCATCCGCACCAACTCGGTCCACTGTTGATTGGTGCGATCGAACAGCCTTAGGGTTAAGGAATCCGTCGTGATCGCCGCGATGTAACGCCCATCGGGAGACCAGCGCGGTGAGAAAAGATTTTCTCCGCCCGGAACCGGCGCAAGCTTCTGCGTCTCCAGATCGAGAATGCTGATCCTGTTGCTGGTCACCCCCAGGTCGCTCATCGAGAGCACGATCGATTTGCCGTCGGGAGACCATCCGGGATCAAAACCAGCCGCAGCCCCGGGAATAAGTTCTCGCAGATTCTGTCCATTGGTGGTGACCAGGTACGCCCGCCAATCGGTGTTCCGCGTTCTCGCCATGAACACGATCTGACTTCCGTCGGGGGAGAAGCGGGGCAAGGCCACTTCCATGGTGGCGGGATCACTCAACTGAATCCGGTCGCTGCCGTCGATTCTGCTCGCCCAAAGAGCCTGCTCAGGCACCGAGACGTAAACGACGCGCTGGCCGTCCGCGGAAAATGCCAAATCCGTTGCCGAGGAACCGCCGAAATATGGAACGAACGATTTCCCATCGTAGCGAAGAACCTCGGAGCGCGGCATCCCGCCCATGGCGAAAATTCTTTTCCCGTCCTTGGACGGAACCGGCAGCCAGAAATCCAGGGGGCCGTTTGTCAATTGCACGGGCTTGGCTTTCGGTTGAAACCAGGACCGCCGTTCCGGGAGCGCCCAGATGCTGCTTCTGCCCTCGCGATAGCTGGTAAAGAGAAAATATCTTCCGTCCGGCGTCCATTGCCCGCAGCACTCGTTGGGGGAATCGCTCCAGTTCGGCAGAAGGGGATGGGGCTGGCTTCCGTCGCGGTTCAGTTCCCAAAATTCGCTCGAGGCGGTTTTGAAGTCTACGACGGTGACGCGGATTTTGCGTCCGTCGGGAGAAACCCGCACATCACCGATTCGCGGGGTGAGGGTGGCAAGTTTCCGGGCGTTAGATCCGTCAGGGTTGGCTTCGTACAGATCGGCTCCGTCGGCGAAAAGCAAATGTCTTCCGTCCGGTGCCCAGACGGCGTCGTTAGCAACCGTCGTTTCCAGTGGCCGCGGCGAACCTGCGGGCAAGGGAAGAAGCCACATCGGACCTTCTTTGGTAGTGCTCTCAAAGCTGCTAATCAGAATCGAGGAACCGTCGGGCGCGATATCACAGAGAAACGTATTCGGGAAGGGAGTCGGAATCAGCATGCTGTCGCCACCGGAAACCGAGACCTCAGCCAGCGCGATGTGGCTTTTGTCCGCGGCATCGAAATAGAGCCTCTGCCCGTCCGTGGCGAGCGCGCCTATTTGATGGACCTTGCCACCGCTGGTGATCTGCCTGATCCCCAGAATTCGCGGCGATGGCCGCGGTACCATCTCAACTGCAAGGCCGGCGAGCAGAACTGCCAGACAGCCGGCCGCAATGAACGCCAACCGTTTCCCGGACCTATCCGCAGGCTGGCCGGAGCGTGCGGAAGCTGCGGACAGCAATCCCGCGCCATTCCCCGCATTCGCCACCTGGTCTGAACCCGGCAAGGCTGCGGCGCGAACGCCGTTCTCGCCAACCGCAGGCAGTTCCCGCTCACGACTTACCGTCGAAACCGGTGCGATGAACCGGTATCCCCTGCGATACAGCGTCTCCACAAATCGCGGATTGTCGGATTCATCTCCCAGAGCCTGCCGCAGCTTTTTCACCGCACTGTTGAGGCTCAGGTCGAAATCGACAAAGGTGTCGGCCGACCAGAGTCTGGTCTGCAATTCCTCGCGGGTCACCACTTCGCCCGGACGCTCCAGAAGCAGGGCGAGCACCTGGAAGGGCTGTTCGTTCAGTTTGATCTTCACCCCAGACCGGCGCAGTTCGCGGGCCTGCAGATCAACTTCAAAGAGTCCGAACTGCAGTGTATTCGGATTTACAGCGGGTCGTTCCATGCAGCCATCCTGCTCGTTGTTCGTGAGTGTACACCGAAAAGCCGCCGGCTCCATCGCGGACCATGAATCACATTTGCTTTAAGACCATTTGTTCTCAAGTTCTTAGGCGATCACTTTCATATCCCAGCGTGGTCATCGTCGATCCATTGTTCTGCCGGTTCGCGAAATGCAAATTGAGCCGCAGTTGCAGCAGTCAGAACTCCCAGGAGGAAACAAAATGACAAAATCGAGATTTCAACTCGCATCGCTTTGCCTGTTGGTTATGTTTGCCGCCACCGTTGCTGAAGCCCAATCAAGAACCGCCGTTGAGGTGCCGTTTAACTTTTTGATTTCCGACAGAACATTTCCGGCTGGCCAGTATTTCGTCTCGTCATCCAGCGGCCTGCTCACCGTGCAGGATTCCGAGGGAAAACCGGTTTTCATCGGGATCACGAAGCCGGTCCGCAGACGTCAAGTCGGCCCCACTGGTCAAATCGTCTTCCACTGCTACGACAACCGCTGTTTCCTGTCAGAGTATTGGACGCCCGCCCGGGAAAATGGTAGCCAGCTATTGCCCTCCCGCTACGAAACGGAATTAGCGAGGCTTAGGAAAGGAACGGAGTTTGCGCTGGTCGAGCGGCCTCGCGGTCATTGAGTCATTGAGCCATCGGGACATTGAATCATTGGAAACATTCGGTGGATTCTAATGATTCAATGATTCAATGACTCAATGATTTAATGATTCAATGCTGTACACCGTTTTGCCGCCGACGACCGTGCGCAGAACTTTCGTCTCCAGGATTTTCGGCGGCAGGGCTGCGGTAATGTCCTGATCGAGAACGACAAAATCGGCGAGCATGCCGGGCGCGAGCTTGCCTTTCTGCTTTTCCGCGAACTCGGCAAAAGCTGAGCCCGTGGTGTAGGCGGCGATCGCCTGCTCGATATTCAGTTTCTGCTCGGGATGGTAGGTTTTCTTTCCGTTTTCGCTCATACGGGTGAGAGCCGCGTACAGGCCGCGAAACGGCGAAATTGGCTCGACCGGATCATCCGTGCCAAAGGCCAGCACCACCCCGTGCCGAAGAAATTCAGCCCAGGCATAGGAATACTCGGCGCGCTTCGGTCCCAGACGCGACTCGGCCCAGCTCATATCCGTGAGCAGGTGATTCGGCTGCATGGACGCGATCACCTTGAGTTCCTTAAAACGCAAAATCTGCTGCAGCGTGGTGACCTGCGCGTGCTCAATTCGCAGGCGATAATCGGTACCACCGTCGGCTGCTTTCACTTTGGCTTCTTTGGCCGCCTTCTCCGCCTCGGCAAAGGCGTCGAGCGCCATCTGCACGCCTTTGTCGCCGATGGCATGGAATCCGACCTGATATCCGGCCAGCACCCGCTCTTTCGTCATCGCATTCAGCTTGGCCGCATCATATTGCGGCAGACCGCTGTTGTTCGGATCATCGCTGTAGGGCGCAAGCAGCGCGGCCGTTTTCGAGCCCAGCGAACCATCCATGAAGCCCTTCAGCATTCCGGTGTGCAGCATGTTGTCGGATGCGGGATGCGAGTCGCGTTTGGCGTTCAGGTCTGCAATGGAGTCGTCGAAATTCAGCCACTCTGAAATCCTCGCCGTCAGCTTCCCCTCGTGCTCAAGTTCCTCATAAATTTGAAAGTCTTCCCACTGCGAGTAATCCTGCGCCGAGGTGATGCCGTGACTGGCCAGATCCGCGAGAGCCAGTTCGATGGCTTGCCGCCGCTTCTCGTGCGTCGGTTTGGGAATCACGGCCTCGACCGCCTCTTGCGCTTTCTCACGCAGAATGCCGGTGGGCGTGCCCGCTTCGTCACGATCGATCTTTCCACCCTCCGGATCGCGAGTGGCCACGGTGATGCTTGCGAGCTGCAAGGCGCGGGTGTTCGCCACGCCAATGTGTCCGTCTACGCGCCGAAGGTAAACCGGATGTTTGTCGCTGACTTCATCCAGATCCCAACGAGTGGGCAGAACTTTGACCGGCCACAGGGTCTCGTCCCAGCCTTCACCTACTACCCAGTCCCCGGGTTCGGCGGCTTCGACTTTGGTGCGCAACCGGTCGCGGAACTCATCAAGAGTTTTGGCTCCCACCATGTCGACGGTCATCTTCTCCAGGCCGGCCGTGGCCAGGTGCAGGTGAGCGTCATTGAATCCGGGCATGACGAAGCGGCCATCGAGATCCACGATCTTCGTGTCGGGCCCCTTCAGCTTCATGATCTCGTCGCGCGCGCCCACGGCGAGGATGCGGTCGCCAACCACCGCCAGCGCCTCGAAGCGCTTGCCCGCTCCCAAGGACGCGGTTACATCGACCACCCCGGTGTAGATGTTGCCGTGGGTAAAGATCACGTCCGCTTTCGGCTTGGGCGCGCTGTTTGGAGCGTCTTTGGGAGCGCCATAGTTAGCGTCATTGAGAGCGTCGTGGGGAGCGCTCTGGGGAGTGCCCTGAGTTGACACGCCGCTCTGCGCCGACATACCAGCGGCCACAGCCAGCAACAGAATTGGAGCGATTCGCGTCATCATTCTCCTACCCCCGACAGTGTGAGCATTGTAAGCAGAATGCGCCTTAGTCCTAGGTCCCGTCCATTGCAGTCGAACCATTCTTGCAACGTGTGGGCGCCGCCTCCAGAACCGCCAGCGCCGATGGCGATGGCCTCGCGACCCAGCGAAAGCGGGATGTTGGCGTCGGTCGATGCTCGCTGCACCTGCGCCGTATTGCCCAACTGCGCATCCACGGCTCGAATCACCTTCAGAAGGCGCGCATCCGGCGTCAGTTCGCCCGCCGGGCGATTCCCGATCTCCACCACCTCACTCTGTACCACCTGCGGCTTCCGGGTCGCGTGCTGCGCCGCGGCCCGATTTTCGGCGGCGACAGCCTGCTGCAGCGCCGCCCGCAGCGCTCGCTCCAGCCGGTCAATTTCCATCATCGACGTGGAGCGCAGATCGACTCGCATGCTGGCGGATTCTGGAATGGAATTCACGGAAGTCCCGCCCCGAATCACGCCGACATTGAAGGTGGTTTTCGGCGAGGCCGGTACCGGCGTTTGACTGAAGACCTCAATGGTACGGGAAAGCGCAATGATCGGATTGGGCGCACCGAAGTCGCTCCACGAGTGCCCGCCCGGACCGCGCACGATGATTTCGAAGCGGCGGCTGCCCAGGGCCTCGGCCACCACCGTGTCGGCTCCGGCGCCATCGACAATTACGCTGTAGGCAATCGCGTCGCGCCAGCGCGGCGTCGCGAAAACGTGGCGCATGCCGCGCAGATCGCCTTCACCTTCTTCGCCGACATTGCCGATGAACACAAACGGCAAGCCGTGCGAAATTCGCGCGCTGCCGAGGGCGCTGCTAAGCACACTGGCCACGGCCAGCATCGCCGCAATGCCCGCGCCGTTGTCGGAGACTCCCGGACCATACAACCGGCTGCCCTGCTGCCGGATGTTCAACGGCGTTGCCGCCGGAAACACGGTATCAATATGCGCGCTGAGCGCGACGAAACGGCTTCCGTAGCCGGGACGAATGCCGAACACATTGCCGACGTCATCCACCTGCACATCGTTGAGGCCGAGGTCGCGAAAACGGTCGGCCAGCCAGGCCGAGCGTGCCGCCTCGCCGAATGGCGGAGCGGCCACCCGCGTCGCCTCCATCTGCCACTGTGCGAACTGCGATTCCTGCGAGCGGAACCGGTCGAAGGCGGCGCGCACTTCCGGCGAGCCGGCGAGCCGCGCCACTTCCTCCGGCACCGGGGGATATAAATCAGAAGCTGCCACTTGCGGAATTGGCTCCATGCTTTCGCCTATCTTATAACGTCGCGGCGGACGTGAAGTGAGTACTTCGTTCAAGTCGTGGTCGATAGTCGTTGGTCGTTTGGCAAACCAGCGGCTGGCGACCGGCGACTAACGACTGATTGGGATTGATTTTGATAAACTGTCCGCGATTCGCGATCCAGCATCGCTCCTCGTTGAGTCCCGCCCTTCAGGAGGTATCGCCGTGAAACCTGCCGTAAAAATTGTCGGCATTGTTATCGCCGTTTTGATTGTCGTCATCATTGCGCTCCCGTTCCTGGTGAACGTCAATAGTTTCCGTCCCCAGATTGAGTCGACCCTCAGCTCGGTTCTGGGACGGCCGGTGAAGGTCGGTAACTTAGGCCTCAGCATCTTCTCCGGCAGCGTGGAAGCCGACCAGCTCTCGATCGCGGACGATCCCAAATTCAGCAGCGCCCCGTTTATCCAGGCGAAAACGCTGAAGGTGGGTGTTGAACTGATCCCGCTCATCTTCAGCAAGCAACTCAACGTCACCAACCTCCGCATCGATCATCCGGAAATCACTTTGCTGCGCGACCGGGATGGCGTTTGGAACTTCTCGTCACTTGGAAATCAGCGGGCTCAGCCCGCTACCGCGGCGGGAAAAACCTCCGGCAACGCAGCGGCAAACGTGAGCGTGGCGAAGCTCGACCTGACCGACGGAACCGTCACCCTCGGATCGACCACCGGTAAACGGAAACCCATCGTGTACGACAAGGTTAACGTTACGGTGCGCAATTTTTCCTTTGTTAGCGCGTTTCCCGTGGTCGTTTCGCTCAGCCTCCCCGGCGGTGGCAGCTTGAAAATTGACGGCACCGCTGGTCCGATTAATTCGACCGACACTTCTCTCACCCCGGTGCAGGCGAAGGTGACCATGAACAAACTCGATCTTTCCCAGTCGGCGCTCGTCGACCCGGAGCTGGGCATCGCTGGCTCGGCTGATTTCGAGGGCGCGCTGACCTCCGATGGCCACGACGCGAAGGCCAGCGGGACCTTGAAGGCCACGTCGTTAAAGCTGGTGCCCAAGGGCTCTCCCGCCGGAGTTCCCGTTCAGGTTGTCTTCGCGGTCGAACACGACCTGAAGAATGAGTCCGGAAAAATCGGGCAAGGCGACGTTGCTATCGGCAAGTCGGTGGCCAAACTCACCGGCACTTATGATATGCACGGCGAGACCACTTCGATCCAAACCAAACTGACCGGACAAGCCATGCCCGTCGACGACCTCGAAGGCATGCTCCCCGCGCTCGGAGTCGTTCTTCCCACCGGTTCGAAGCTCAAGGGTGGAACGCTTTCGGTTGAGATCGACACCATGGGGCCGCTCGACAGACTGGTCTCGACCGGTGCGATAAAGATGAGCAATTCGGCCCTCGAAGGTTTCAACCTGGAATCGAAGCTTTCTGCAATCCCAGGGCTGGGTGGCAAAGGATCCGGGAAAGACACCACGATTCAGAACCTGAGTTCCGATGTGCGGAACGGGCCCGAGGGTACGCGCCTCGACAAGATTGACGTGGTGATCCCGTCGCTCGGAACCGTCACCGGCGCCGGCACCATCAGTCCTGACAGGGCACTCGACTTCAAAATGGTGGCCAACCTGGCCGGCGTCGGCGCCGGTCTCACGAAGGTCGTCGGCGCTGGATCGGGCGGCATCCCCGTGTCTGTTGGGGGCACCACTTCTAACCCAACCTTCACGCCGGATATGAAGGGGCTGGTAAGTGGTAAAGTCAAGGGCCTGGTAAAGGGAGGCAAGAGTTTGAGCGGACTGGGCGGGCTTGTCGGAAAGAAGAAACCCAACTAGCGCGGGCCGGCGGAACGTGTGGTGACGGGGCTTTGCCCCGTCCAAAAGAGCGCAGCCCGACGCGCCAATCACACCGCACAAGTTGCAAACTTAGGACTTCGCTTTCTTCGAAGGTTTCGACTTGCCAGAACGGTTGAGGGCGACCGCTTGGCGAACGAGTTCCTTGAAGGCGGACTCGTCAACTTTTTCTCCTTCGTGGATGTCGATCGCGCGGCGTGTGTTTCCGTCGAGACTGGAGTTGAAGAGAGGGGCCGGATCCTTCAGAGACGCGCCCTTGGCGAAGGTAAGCTTCACGACCTTCTTGTAGGATTCGCCAGTGCAGATGATGCCGTCGTGCGACCAAACCGGAACCATCCACTTCCACTCCTCGACGACATCCGGGACCGCTTCCTTGATGAGCTTGCGCATTCTGCTGAGGGTTTCCCCGCGCCAGTCCCCGAGATCGGCGATTCTTTTCGAGATGAGCTCCGATGCCGGCTGGCCTTGGCTCGCGCCCGACTTTTTCATGTTCTCCCCCTGGAAGTTCCAGATATATTTCATTTGCAAGACAGTAGAGGGTAGCCGTGTTAGATGATAATACGCCGTAAGCTTCGTCTCTATATTCTATGGAATGGTTCGAAAACGAAGATTTTTGGCGCGATTTCTATCCCTGCATGTTTCCTCCAGAGCGGTTTTCTGCCGCCAAGGAGGAGGTCACCCGGATCGTGGCGCTCACCCAATGCAGTGGAGGCAGCCTGCTCGATCTCTGCTGCGGGCCAGGGCGGCACGCGGTGGAGTTCGCGCAATGCGGCTTTCGGGTCACAGGGGTTGACCGGTCTCCATTTCTCCTGGACCGGGCGCGTGAGCACGCATCCAAAGCCAGCGCATCCATTGAATGGATCATGGAAGATATGCGGACTTTCGTTCGTCCGGCGGCGTTCGACCTGGCGTGCAATCTCTTTACGTCATTTGGATATTTCAAAGATGAGCAAGACGACCTTCGAGTGCTCCGGAACATTCATCAGAGCCTCAAAAAGACCGGCGTGCTGGTGATTGAGGTCGTGGGTAAAGAACGGCTGGCGCGAACCTGGCAAAACACAATCAGCACCGAACTCGCGGACGGCTCGTTGCTGGTGCAGCGTCCTCAACTTCGCGACGACTGGTGCCGCGTTTACTCGGAATGGATCCTGCTGAAAGACGGCCGCTCTCGAAGCTTCAGTTTTGAACACACCGTCTATTCTGGGCGTGAACTCAAAGATCGCCTGTTGCATTGCGGGTTCGAGCAAGTGCAGCTGTTCGGAGACCTGGAGGGCTCCGCATACGGTCTGGAAGCCAAGCGGCTGATAGCGGTTGCCCGCAAATCCAGACCCTAATTTCGTTCCGGCGCCGCACGGTCAGCCCATCGGTGGATGTGGTTCACGGGATGTGGTTCACGACGCTTCAGCGAATACCGCGAAGAGTCGTCTCGGCGGGATGAGCTTCGAGCCTCTGCATGCCGCTGAGAATCGTGGCAATTACATTCTCGTCTCCGACCACGGTGTTGATCATCATGTGATAAAGGCTGCGCGTCGGCCATTCGGCATTGAAGTAGTGTTTGATGTAGGCCTTGCGCTCTTTGTCCACGTTCTCCACCAGGTCTTCCGCTTCTTTGCTGCTCTTGCCCATGGCCAGCAGGCGGCGGATTTTTTCGTCGTGCGAGGCATAGGTGAAGACACGAAAAGTATCTTCGCGTTCGCGCAGGAAAAACGGGCCGCCCCGGCCCACGATCACCGCGTTGCCTTCCGCCGCAATCGTGCGCATGATCTCTCCCACCATGGCCATCATGCGATCCGTGTCAAACGTAAGAGCATCGGCTAGAGGAATGCTGCGTTCGTAACTGCCCCGCCAGAAGGCCTTGGCTAAGCGGTAGAGGCGGCTGTCGACACGCTCATCGCACAAGGACACCGCCGATTCCGCCACCTGGGCGCGGCGGGCAATCTCGCTCGTCAGTTGCTCGTCCCATAGCTTCCACCCCAAGCGGCGGGCCAGTTCGCAGGCAATGCCTCCGCCGCCGCAGCCAAATTCTCGTTCCAGAGTAATGATGCGAAACATGGCAATCTCCATCCCCGAACGCAGCCCCTACAGGGGTAGTCGTTTGACGGATCTTACGGTATCGCTAAAGCGATACCCCGATACGAAGCTCGCGTTTTTTCAGCAGCCGGTGAAGCCATACCCTAAAAACGACCCGAACTTGCACTATCAGTGCGCGACGATCTCGCCCCCCGGCTTCTGCTTCTTGATCAGGAACACGGCCGGGATCAGGCAAATGATCGCGACTCCGAGCACCCAGAAATTATCAATGTAGGCCAGCATGGTCGCCTGCCGGATCACATTCGCCTGCACCATGGCGTAGGCATGTTGCTGCGCGGTTCCGGGCCCGGAACCCGGCCCGGCAACGCCCCCGCCCAGGACAGTGCCCGTGATCCCACGCAGCGCGGACTGGAACTGGGGATTGGCGGCGTTCAGGGTCTCCACCAGCCGCGCCTGGTGAAACTGGGCGCGGCGAGACAGGCCGGTGGTGACGAAAGAAATCCCGAAGCTCCCTCCGATATTTCTGGCGAGGTTCATCAAGCCAGACGCGGCGTTGTTTTTCTCGCGCGGCAGAGACGCATAGGCGGCGGTGTTAATGGGCACGAACAGAAAAGCCAGTCCTATCCCCTGGTAGACGCGCGCCATAATCATGGTGCGGAAATCCACGCTCAGGTCGAACGTCGTCATATGGAACAGGGAAAACGACAGCATGGACAAACCAAACACCAGCAGCCAGCGTGGGCTATGGCGCGAAAGCAGAAATCCAACCAGGGGCATCATCACCATGATCGCGAAACCGCCCGGTGAGAGCGCCATTCCGGAGCGTTCGGCAGTGTAGCCGAGCAGCGTCTGCATGAACAGCGGTAACAGCAGCGTGCTGCCGAGCAGGACAAATCCGAGCATGAACATCAGGAAGTTGGCGGCGGCGAAGGTGCGCTGGCGAAATAGATGCAGTTCGACGATGGGATCCTTGTGGTTCCACTCCCAGAAGATGACGAAGATCAGCGAGGCGGCGGAGATGATGGTCAGCCCCACGATGAAGTGCGACTCGAACCAGTCTTCGCGTTGCCCTTTGTCGAGGATCACCTGCAGCGTTCCGAGGCCGAGCGCGACCAACCCAAGTCCGATGTAGTCAATCTTTGTTTCGCTCAGCTTGCGGCGCCTGAAATACGGAGGATCCTGGATGAGCCGTTGCGTGAGCAGAAGCGAAAGAATGCCGACTGGGATATTGATGAAGAAAATCCAGCGCCAGCTATAGTCGTCGGTGATCCAACCGCCGAGCGTGGGGCCGATGGCCGGAGCCATCACCACCGCGATGCCATAGACGGCGAACGCCATGCCGCGCTTGGCCGGAGGGAAGGTATCGGCAAGGATGGCCTGAGAGCTCGGTTGCAAGCCTCCGCCGCCCACACCCTGAAGAACGCGGAAGACGATCAGCATGGTGAGATTGGGCGCGAATCCGCACAAAAACGAACTGATCGTGAATATCGCGACACAGCCCATGTAAAAGTGCTTGCGACCGATGATCGAAGACAGCCAGCCGCTCAGCGGCAGCACGATGGCATTCGAAACGAGATACGACGTCAAGATCCACGTACTCTCGTCCTGGCCCGCCGAAAGACTGCCGGCAACATGGGGAAGCGCCACGTTGGCGATGCTGGTGTCGAGCACTTCCATGAACGTGGCCAGCGTCACCACCAGAGCGATGATCCACGGATTGACCGGCGACCGCCATTCGGCGGCGTCATTCATGGTGATGGCGGCAGCGCCCATTCGTATCTCAACCTCTGCGAGATCATTGAGTCATTAAATCATTTAGACATTGAATCATTTAAAATCGGGCCGTCGAGTCATCTAGCCCAGGGCGATCCTGGAGATTCGCTCTATCAATGGCTCAATGTCTCAATGACTCAATGATTCAATGTCTCTACTTAATCCAGACCTTCGGCACAACCGACATTC
>Ga0187862_10002446_pt1 | contig 18814 bp, 15 predicted proteins | sample June2016WEW_10_1_FD_133003 | JGI IMG/M metagenome (GOLD analysis project Ga0187862, IMG submission 133003) | Peatland microbial communities from SPRUCE experiment site at the Marcell Experimental Forest, Minnesota, USA - June2016WEW_10_150 | ecosystem: Environmental > Terrestrial > Soil >...
GTTCGGCGCAGACTGAAGCGCTAGTTCAGGATTCCCTTGTTACTTCACCGCAACAGCCTACCGATTCGATCAAATCGGAGCATACCCCGACCTTTGGTTCTTCCGATAATTACGGACGTAACCGCGCTAGGCGATGCGAAGCTTCTCCCGGCGCACCGCCTTCAAGGGCACGATTGTAGCAATGTAGTATCCTGACCCCATCGTGTCCTTTCTCGCCGATTGGCTCTCGAAAATGAATTTCTTTCGGCACGAGTACGATCAGTTTCAATGGGACGTTCACATTCTGATTGAAGGCACAGTGGATGCGAGCATTCGGTATCTCGGCACCCAAACGAAGACTGAGCTAGCGAAGCTCGAAGCAGAGATGCAAAACTCTCTCGATGACGAATACCATCAGCACTTGGAGGATGAGCACGGAGTGGTCGAAGCGAGAAATAGCAGTCAAGAACAGTTCCTGAGGAACATGGCACTGGTAGCACTCACATCGCGCTTGACCCACGCGTTGCGGAAGATGGCTAGGTCTGCGGAGTCGTTTAGCATACGCAAGAAGCGGTACGGTAAAAAGAGCATGAGCGAGTTTGACCGCCTTTGGCTTGAATACACGGATCGGTTCGGGATTGACTTCGAGGCTAATGCGGAGCGAATGGCATTCGTAGAGACAATACGGGAAGTGAGAAATCAAATCGTTCACGATGGCGCTGAAGCAAATACGGTTAAGCCGCTCAATGACATAGATTTGAACACCGGCGATGCTGGCTACTTTGACATGCGGTTCTCCAAGAAATATCCAGAATACGTTTCGGGAACCGGAAGCGTCGCAGAAGTAAGCGTCAGTGAAGTGCAGTTAGAGAATGCTATCAAGGCTTCAGTTGACCTTGTTGGCTGGTTAGCTCGGGAACTTCGGATGAGAGAACTGGCGAGCGTCGGGAAGACGGAAGATTCTCAGTGAACTGCTGGACGATTTCGCGCTAGCCTCCTCGATGTAATCCTTGGCACGCTCCACGTATTCGATCTGCTGTGCTGTTGCCGCTCCCTTGGTCATGAAATCATGTCAGTCACACAAGCCTACGCTTTATGTTGGCGACGGGTGGGCTATATCCCATGCTGCCTTGCACGTACCTTGTAGATGCAGATAGCCGATAAGAGTGCCGTGCTCGCCTGTCACTTCAAACGAGTCTGGCATCCGGGGCAACCAGTCTTCACACTGCAAACTCAACTCCTGTCGAGCAGATCTCATTCCACCGTTGCTAGCCGTTGCTCCCAAAGAAGTGGGGACGCCCCTTGCTTTACTCATGGGCTTTCTGAAGGTTGGTATCAAAGATGGCTGAGTTAGCCCAACCCAAAGCTGTTGCGCTTTTCTGAAGTTTCAGCGCCCCCTCATGTGTCTTCGTGAAGCCAACGAAGTGGGGAATGTGGTGTGAATCGGTACCGACGGCGGCGAAATTCCAATCATCTCTGGAACGCGGAGTACTCATTTGTGTTCTCCTCGCGACCTGCTAAGGCTCGCGGGATTACTTTGTCCAGCCTGTCGCTATGGGATGACGCCAGGCGGGTGCGTGTAAACTTCAAGGTTGAGCCAATCTGAGAGTCTCGAAAGTTGCCAAGCAGCTGTCATTCTCAACTCGCAGTTCATAACCACTTGGCCGCCCCACCATGGTGGGAACACCTGCCACGCCGGCTTTTGCTGAAGCTGTAGGTCCCGTCTCGGCATTGTGCGGTGGCATCCTTTGGGGAGCTCCGGAGCAGGTTTCGGGACGCTGAACTGTCTGTCCTTTGCTGTTCACGTAGGTGTCTCCCGCGAAAAGCTAAAGAGTCCAACTACGGCTTTAGATAAGGTGCGACTTCTTTGCGCAAGCTCTTGCTGAGATAGTGCCCAAGAACTGCATCCTGAGCTAGCGCATCCGCGTCAGTTCGGGACAACCACGAACTGCTGGTATAAAGGATGGCACTGCCGATGACGATGACCTTACCGACGCTCAGATTGGCATTCCACTCTGCGATCTGCTTGGTCAAAGCAATGGGAATCGGGGTGTCTTTCGGCAACCGGCCGAGGAGGAAGTAGTATTGGACGATCTGAAGCTTTTCATCGTTTGGATCGTTGCCGATGGAGGACAGGTAAACGTGGAAGCTGTCTGACTCGCCCTCCTCAACAGTGATCACGGCAACATAACTCCCTTCCTCAGAGCTTGTGAAAGGGATTTCGGCGGTTTTGAATAGCGCTTCGATCTTTTTGCCGGACGCTTGAGGTTGCTTTTGGGCAGCGAGTAAGGTCGATCCCAAGAGCACAAAGCTAAGCGCTACTACCGCTACTGTCCTCATCGTTTTGTCCATTCTCTTGGATTGTCCAAGTTTAAAGAATCTAAAAGCCAACTCTTCTCTTCGGGACTTGGCTGATTACCAGCTCAGTAATCTTGCCGCCCTGGCTGAGTACTGCAATTCCTAAGTCAGAATAAAATCGATAGTTCAAATCCGGGTCGACTAGTTGGCGAAAGTCGTAGTCTGAATCGCCTAGCAAGCGGTCCAAGTCCGCACTTGTCATCCCAACTTTCAACTCGATGGACTTCGTTCCCAGGCCCATCTCTCTTATCCTGATTGGCGATGCCTTTTCGCCGGAAAGAACAATTGCAAGCACTTCATCGGTACCTATTACCTCGATGCCTTGGTTTGGATAATCTAGTCTCACCACGTTAGTACCACGGACTACTGCGCTGCTGGAACTCGCCGCTCCCAGTTGTACTTTTGCTTCCGCCAGACTTTGCCCCAGAGCAATCTGGCCTCTGGTGAGATCTAGGGTAGCTACCGGCCGGAACCGAACTGTGGTCTGCGAAAGCAGCGCACTCTCTGTTTTGGGCGCTGTTCCAGACTGTTTGCACAGGCTGGCATAGCGTTGATAGGCGAGCTGCCACCACGCTAGCGATGAGTCGGTCCGTCGCAGATAGTTCTCGAGTTCGCCAATAGCCAGACGCTGCCGCTGACCATCCGGTGACTGCGCCAGCAAGAGCGCGTGGTTGTACGCTAGGGCATTCGATACAGAACCATCCCCTCGAAACAAGCCCCCGTCCCCGTTTTTCAGAGAAGTCTCCACTTGACTCAATGTGTTCATCGCCTTCTCGGTATCCCCAAGCGCTGCGTAAGCGACCGCCAGATTTATGTCCTCGGCTAACCGCGAGACAGGATCGAGAGAAGGATCTTTGTCCGCCAGTTGGGACGCTTCCTCCAAAAACTGCGCCGCTTTTCCCGGGTCCTTGCCTGCCGGACGGAACAAGTAAGCTACTCCCAAGTTTGCTTTGGGTAGCGAAAGCTCCGGCTTCAGCCGGATGGACTCGCGCAAGGCGCCCACGGCGTCCCACCACAATTCCTCATTGATACCGCGAACTTTCCCTTCCAGCGATTTCGGACGACGATAAAATCCACCGCCCACGATCTGTCCTACGTCAAAGCGGCGAAGGTCTTCCGTGTCCAAGGAGTCGGCATACTGCATCAACAGGGCATATCCGAGATTGGCCCAGGCCTCATACGAACCGGGAAAGTCCTTCGTGACTTGCCGGAATGCCCGCTCAGCCAGAGGGTAGTTCTGCACTAGCAGGAAGTACACTCCGTTATCGAAGGAGCTCATCGCACGCCACAAACCGGCCTGTTCCTTATCCAGAAGCGCCATGCGGTCAAACCAAGAAGGGTGGTCGGCGGCCAGCCCTTCGAAGGAGGAATAATTCAATCCCAGGTCGATCATTTTGCGAATCGCAGACAAGCCACCGAGATAAGAATAGTTAGCCCGGAGTGCAAGCTCCATCCCTTTGCGATCAGCAGCGATTTCCTGGTCTCTGCTGAATGTTGCTCCCAAAAACTCTGTTCCTCCCGGTGTTGCTCGTGTATGCCCCAAGGTATGGTGTGAAATCTCATGGCCCAGCACGTAGGCAATGCGGTCGGCGTTTCCCTCAACCACGCGCGTGAGAAGGCCGTTGTAACAGACCACAACCGGGTATTGGCCACCGTCCTGCCTCCTCATCGTCGCAAACGCATTGATTTCATCCTTATCGACAAGTTCTAGCTTGGGGGGCCAAACCATGTCACTCGGGGGTGGCACAGAGACTAGGAGCTGCTGGAACACCTGCTCGGCTAACGCGCGGTCGGATTCACTGACCTCGGCTAGTGCCGGAGTGCCGATGAGCACCGCGGTCAATAAGAGAACGGTCAAATCAAAGTAGAGGAACAGCCGATTCATCAGGAGTCCCTTTTCATAACTTCGACAGAATGTCGGGCTACGTTATTCGCCGCCACTATTCAGGGTCCGCTAGATTAGGATGTTTGTCGCTGCGTAGCTCCGAAGCATTCGCGCCGGGCGTGTTGAAATACTTCCACGCTCCTGGGTCAACCTTCGTTGGCGCTAGGAAATTTGTCCTGGAGACGCCTGGCAAGGAAAATCGTTTGGGTGACGTCGATGGGAGTTTGGCGTTCGCCGGTGCCAAGGCAATGCCCGGTGGCGGAGCGGACATAAGAGCGTGTTGATTCACGGCCAACGACCGAACAAGTTGGTTGGACTGAAACGGTGCAGACTGAACGCCAGTGTGCATCAAACCACTTGGCTTCACCTTCTTTGCCAGGGAAACGGCTGATTGAACGCTTGCAGAACCCTCTTGTGCAGCCACAGGATGAACCAGAAGCGGACCGAACACCGCAACAACAAGCAGAACCCGGATACGACTGTTTTCGCCGAATATCATGGTGCCCCCAAGAAGAGAACGCTGTTGGTTTATCAGCTTGCATAGTAAACCTGAAGGGTTCTGCGCGGATAGTGTGTACTAAGAAACCGTCCACAACCGTAATTGATCCGACGAGATGAAGACGTGACTAGAGTCACGGCGGCACCCGTTTCTCCGTCGTGTCAACTTCCAGGAACGATATACTGTAGGCCTTCATGTCCACTGGAAGCCGACCATGATCCAATTGGCTCGTTTCGGTATGCTCCTCAGACTGATTTGTCTCCTCTTCGCAATCACCTCGAATTGGGGCTTTGGACAGGAGACGTCACCGCCTTACGCTCCTCCTGAAATGCAGGCTGCTGACCCCGAAGTCAAGAAGTGTCTCAATTCTGCGGACAAATCTGGTCAGGAAGGAAACTATCCCGAGTTGCTTCGTCAGCTCCTAAAAGCATTCGATCTCAGTACCAAGAAAGGGATCGTTGCCGACAAAGCACTAATCGAGGCCAGGCTGGGACAAGTGTATGCCATACAGGGGAAGCTGGAAGATTCAAAACAGCAGTGGTCGAACGCATTCTCAGATTCATTAACAACTGGGAATCTAGTTTTGCAGGCAGAGGCTTTGGTTGCACTCTCATCGATGGAACAAGCCACCGGCAACCTGAGTGAAGCGTTGGATTTCGTGAGCAAAGCCGTAGACCTGGCGCGCAAGAGCAAGAACTTGTGGATGCAGTCTCGCTGCCTGGGGGAGTTGGGTTCACTGCAAATCTCCATGGGTAAGTCAGCGGAAGCACGCGCCTCGGTGGAAGAAGCTCTCCGAATCGACCGCCTAAACGGATACACGTGGGAAGCTACGCACCTCTTTTATCTGGCCCAGGTTTTCGCCGTTGATCCTTCGCAGTCAGACCAAGCGATTCAGTTGGCAAACTCGGCCCGCGAACTTGCGATAAAACAGGAAGACTATCTCACTTTCATGCAGGCCTCGGCTTGGCTTGGGCAGGCATACGTCGGAAAAGGCCAAGTGGATGACGGCATAACGATTCTGGAGCGCTCGCGCGATGGCGTTTCGGCGGATGGTAAGCCTCTATTCAAGAACCCGGCTGCCTATCGGGCCGGAATGGCCGAGCCATTCCCTAGGTTTGTACTCCTTGGGGCAATAGCAGCGGCTTATAAGGCCGGCCAGCGAGCAGACGACGCACTCAAAGCTTGGGAAGAACTGTACGAGGCCGCAAGAACAGCGGGCTTCACTCTGTTCACCGCTGGCGCCGCCCAGGAGATTGCTGGCAACTTCCAAGCGAAAAAAGACTTCGCAAAAGCGATTTCTTATTACTCAATAGCGGCTGAATTCTGGGCGAAGGGGGGTAGCACGCGACGCCAGATCGATGCGCTCATCACAGAAACTTCCCTTCTCTCGCAACAAGGTCAAGGCGATAAGGCGCTGCCCATAGTGGAAGAGCTCTTGATCCTGGCAAAATCGACAAAAAATGTCGGCCTTCAGTTTCAAGTGAACCTTTCGATGGCTGAGATTCTACAGACTAGAGGGGATCTAGATAGAGCCGCACAGGCCCTCAAAGATGCGGAATCTCTGCTTCCTTCCGATCTGGCGCTTCCGAATGTCGAACCGAGGTTTGTCCTAGAGCTCTTCGGTCGAGAATGCGACCTAGCGGATAAACGGCGCGATCCGCTCCAAGCACTTATCGCCTTGGAAAAAGCGATGCTGCCTGCCGGTAATGCTCAAAATGTGGATGCAATGACATTCCTTGAAAATCAAGTGAAGAAGAGGCTGGTCGAGTTCGACATGCAAGGCAAAGCCACTAGAGCATATGAAAATGGCGACTTGGCGAACGCATTGGTCTATTACGAACTGCTCCAGGATTTCGAACGAACACACGCCATTTGGAATGGCAAGTCGGATGAATACTTCAAGCATAGTAGCGAGACGGTGAACATACTTTTCGATATGCCGCTCAAGATCGTCGCGCAGCCAGATGGAGCACAAGTTCTTCAGACGAATCTTGAGGAGATGGGGCCGATTATTGCCCACGGAGTAAGACTCCCGATCCTTATAGCTCTCAGCAACTACTATAGTTTCAAACAGATCCCAGAGATGGTTACGAAGTATGCTTCTGCTGCTCTGCCGTATTTGAAGCTTGGAGAACAGGACCAGCCTAACTCGTGGGATGTCGCGCTAGCATGTGAATTAGCCTATTCAACCATGCGACAAGGGGATCTCGATGGTGCGGAGGAGAAGGTAAGGCTCTGCCTTCGGAGTGCGACAAAGCTGGGCGATCCAACGCACCTCGCCTTTGCTCATCAAATTAATGTGTTCGTGCTCAGGGCGGCGGGGAAACAAAGTGAAGCAAAGGAGTCTGAGCGATTCCTGCTACAGAATTCACCGAAAGATCCACAGCATTACGTGGAATTTGCCCAGCTTCAGGCCCAGCAAGGGGACTCGTCTGAAGCAATCCAGAGTTGGCAAAGGGCTCTTCAGCTGTTCGAAGGCGCGAAAAACTTGAAAGGGGCGGCATCGACACATTTGTCTCTTGCGAGCGCGATAACATCGAGTAAAGGGTCGAATAACGATGTGCGTGAGAATCTGGAACGGGCGCTGACGCTCTACCGACAGCTCGGTGATGGGGAAGGACAAGTTAGGGCTTGCATGTTTCTTGGAGAATGGTTTGGTAAGAACAAGGAGCTCAAGAAAGCTAAGGAATATTTGGGGAAAGCTCTCACATTGTCGCGTCAAATCAAGAGGGACGATCTAGAAGCAGGTGTGCTGTCAGAGGCTGGTCAAGTCTATAAGCTCTCGGGCGCACCGGATTCGGCACTTGAGTATTATAAGAACTCTGCCGCTATTTACCACAACATTAAAGACCTTGCGGACGAAGCGTTTCAGCTGAACAACGAGGCGTGGGCGCTGCGTGATCTCCACAAGCAAGACGAGGCGTTTTCGGTTGCCCTTAACGCCAAACGGCTAGCCGACGAGAGTGGTTCTTGGTTAGCCAGATATTGGATCCGCCGGACCCTTGCCGCAGCGTATGAGAATCGAGGTGAGTTTGAGAACGCTTTGGCTGTTCTTCGTGAGGCGCGCACGATTAGTGACTCTGTCCATCAATTGCTGAATTCCGCCTCGGCAGGTTTGGCTCTGGCGGGAATTCTGACCGACGTCGGCGTATGGGACGACGCACTAGATGCTATTAATGTCTCCCTCCCCATTTTTCGCCAGTTCAAGGACACAGACAGCGAGATCAGCTCTTACTTCAGCCTGATGTATATATACGGTGCGCGTGAATCAGAACTTAAAGATCTCGATAAGGCGCTTGAGTACTACGAAGCGGCCTATCGGATGGTAAGACCAAACGACCCAGGGAGCGCGGCCTCGTTGGCGCTAGAGGTCGAAGAGATCTACTGGCAACAGAAGCGTTTTAAAGAGGCCATTGCAAAAGCGAATGAAGCTTTAAGTTACTGTGCCCAAACGAAAGATGAATGGGGGCAGGCCAATGCACTGATGAGCCTCGCAGAGGCCCAGCGCTCCGATGGTGATGTTCACGCAGCAGCTATCAGCTTGGCACGCGCTAAGCCGCTCGTAGCACGTATTCAAAACCTTTATATGACCGGGCGCCTCGACTACGGTCGAGCCAACCTACTAAAAGCAGAAGGACAGCTCAAGGATGCTATTGAGCAATATGAGCATGTCATCGCCTTGTTGGAACAAGTCAAATCCACCAGTGGTCTCAAGATACAGCGGAAGGCTTCTGAAAGCTATGGATACATCTACGGTGAATTGATCGACACCTACTACTTGCTGAGTAACGAGGACAAGCAGAATAAACTGGCAGCGGCTGACAATGCGCTGCGGTACGCGGAACTGAACAAGTCCCGAATCTTCACCAATTCTTGGGGCCGCAGTTTTACCGATGTCCTTAAACTGCAGCTTCCCGCTGAGCTGCAACAACGGGAACAGGCGCTTTCCGCCCAGCAGGACTCTCTTCAGTCCGAGCTTGCGCAAGCCAAGTTGGGCCAAGGCCACAAGGCGGAAAAAGACATCAAGGAGGAACTCTTGGCCTTGGCAAACGAGAAATCAGCGCTAGAAAAGGAGATCCGCCAGACGAACCCGGCTTACGCCGAGGCCCGGTACCCGCAGCCAGTTGCCATCTCAGACTTGCCACTTCGTTCGGGCGAAACATTCATCGAGTTCAAGATGCTCGAGGACGCACTTTTGGTGTGGATTGTTTCTGGCTCACAAGACGGGCCGCACTTGCAGGCCTTTTATAAGGTCGATCACCCTCAGCAATGGTTTGAAGAGCGCATTCTTGAGATCAGAAAATCTTTTAACCGCGGCCAACCCGACGAGTTTGACCCGCAGATTGCCGAGCAACTATTTAACGGTCTGTTTCCGGCGCCGTTTGATCAATACGTGACTAATGCCAACTCAATCATATTTGTGCCTGACGATATTCTGTTCTTGCTGCCATTCGAGGTCCTGTCGCCTACCGCCTCAAAATCGGAATACGTACTATTGAAGACCCCGACTTCCTACTTTCCTTCTGCAGGTGCATTGCGTCTTTCGCGGGCGATCCTTCGAAGCAAACGCGAGTGGCGAGCTCAGTTTATCGGCATAGCTGATCCGGTCATCTCAAAGGACGACGAACGGTACACATCGGCCAGCATTCTCTCAAAGATCGAATCTTTGACGCCACAATCTCCGGGAAAAGAGACTCAACCTGTTGCGCGGGCGCAAGTTTCAGTTGACAGTCTTAAGACTCGGGGCTACATCTTCGATCGCCTGCCAAATACTGCCACTGAGGTAAGGAATATAGCCGCACTGTTCCCCTCCGCCGCAGTAACTCGCACCGGCGTGGACGCACGAAAACGAGAATTGCTCCGGACCGACCTCGGCACGTTTAGATTCGTCCACTTTGCAACCCACGGATTCTTCCCGGTAGAGCCCGGAATCAGAGAACCCGCTCTGGTTCTCTCTTACGATGGGGACGAAGAGGATCGGATGATGCTCTCATTGTCCGAAGTCCTTCAACTGAAATTGCATGCAGAAATGGTTGTTCTCTCCGCTTGTAATACAGGGTCAGGAAGGGTGACACGAGCGGAAGGTGTCGCCAGCTTGGGAACGGCATTTCTGACGGCAGGTGCCTCCAGCGTTACGGTAAGCTTGTGGAGCGTGGACGACAAGTCCACCGCAATTCTGATGCAGGAGTTCTATCGGAATCTCCTCAACGGTATGCCGAAAGATGCAGCTTTAGCCGCAGCGCGTTCAACCCTAGTGTCCAAGTCCAAGGAATACACCAACCCTTTCTACTGGGCCCCGTTTGTTCTGACGGGCGAGTGAGTGGGTTGTCACTTCGTTGGCCAAGAAAACGGAAGCAATATGCATGATAGATTGCAAGTAGCATGACATGACAAATGTGGGATCGCAGCTTACGGTCACTCGTGGAACCGGACAAACCGGGTGCGTCCGGATCTCATCATCTCTATTCTCGAAGTAGTTGGCATACAGCTTGTGCGAGAAGAGCAAGTGGCCGCGGGGGAGCGCAGCGGCTGTGGTTTCTGAACGACCCGATTGGAGCAAAGACTCGGATGAACCTCATCGCAATGATAGACTGCGGGTGTGCTTCGAGGTCTGGTTTGTGTCCAAGTCTGCCTCACTCTCCGCCACGGATTGTCTTCGGGCTTCTGCATGGACTTTGCGCCAGCTAGTGTGTTTGAGCAATGCGCGGTTCCTCACGGTTGTACTTGCCTTGTCATGTTCTTGCGCCTTAGCGCAACAGAAGGTGGGCTACGTCCTTGAGATGGAGGGCACTTGGACTCTGCGGGCGAACTCGCAGCCTTTGAGCATGGGCCAAGCCTTGCCCAGAGCAGGGTTGCTCGTGAACTCGAACCCTCTCGACAACGATTATATAGTTGTGGCGAACTTGCGCGGGGAGGTCATCAAGACCATCCGCTGCAGAAGCGGGGTGTGCGGGGAATGTCGCGAATCTAGCGGCTGCTATGATCCGATCCAACCGCTGCCAGATGCCGGGGGCGGCACGAGCGCATTTTCGGCAACTCTGGATGCCGTGCTGGAACTATTTACCGGAAAGCCGGATCGCTTTTCGATTCACCGAGTGCGCGGAATCGGGTTTTCGATCACGAGAGACGGCATTGCACGGCTGGATGGCACTACCGTCGACGTGCGCTATTTCTTGGAGGGACAGGAGAAGGCTTCGTATGAGCTCTGGTTCGCTGCCTCTCCGGGGGAGGCACAAAGCAAAAAGGAATGGAAGTCCAGCCCAATTGCTTTGAATTGGAAACCCGGCGAGGCGGCTGCCGTGGTGGTGAATGGAATCCAACCTGGCTTATACGAGATGCGCGTCCGGCATAGTGGAGAAGTGAGCTCCGCGTGGGTGCTCCTTTGTGCCCCAGCCATGTGTTCTTTGATGACCACCTCCTTTGAAGAGTTCCTGCATCGGACAAACGCTTGGGGTGACAGCGTGACCTCGGATACGAAGAGGTGCTATCAGCGTGCTTACTTGGAGTATCTTTCTTCGGGGAGCTTCGGGTCATCAAGTGACGAGTGAAACGCCCAACGCCAATGCCAGAAACCGTAGCAAGGCCTCCCATCCGCCCGTGCGGCCCGCGCTGAGCAAGCGTCTTTTGCGGGCGCTGCCGGTCCTCGTGCTACTCCTGATTCTGACGTGGGTCTTTGCCCGTACGGGGGTGCTCCACAAACTAGAAACAAGCGTCACAGACGCGGAAATGCGGCTGAACCCTCCGCCAGCGGACAGCCCCGTCGCCATCGTCAACATTACGGATGATGATTACCAAGCCCTGTTTGACGGTACGAGCCCGCTCGACCCAGCGCAGCTTCAGAAGCTCCTGGCAGATATTGCCAAGGGTGAACCTGCCGTGATCGGAGTCGACATTGACACATCTGCTCCGAAGTTCTCTACGCAATTCAAACTCGCAGACTGGGGCCCTCGGATTGTCTGGGAGCGCGAAGTCCGGCAAGTTCCAGAAGACGCGACTAGCCACGGAGACCTTGAGCCCCTCGACATTCTGGGAGGTCAGAAAAACATCGATCCAGCGAGGAATTCTGCCGGACTGCCCCTGTTAATCGATGATGCCGACGACAAGGTCACCCGTAGGTACCGCCGACTGATTGCGACAAACGTTGGGCAGCTTCCGTCCTTTCCGTGGGCCATTACCAAGGCTTACCTGCATGACAAGCCCGCCGAACGTGCCAAACTCGAAGAATCTTCTGAAGACCTGCTCATTCACTACTCCGGGGATCGCTCCGGTTCCCATCGGCTTCACTTTTCCGCTGCGAAGGTAGAGGAACTGTGCCAGTACTGGCCTTCGGCAAGCCCGATTCGGGGCAGAATCGTACTGCTCGGCGGCTCGTATCTTGGGCAAGACAGACACGACACGCCGATCGGTCGGATCACCGGATTGGAAGTGGTTGCCAACGTCATCGAAACGGAACTGGCGGGTGGGGGATACAAGTCACCGGGTCGCGGTGTTTTGTTTATGTTGGAGCTATTCGAGGCTTTCGGGCTGATCTTGTTGTTTCACATTTTCAGGCTACGCCAAGCGTTGGTTTGGAGTATCGTGTTCGTGCCGATGATAGCTGCTCTCTGTAGCAAGCTGGCTTATGGGAATATTCACCACTTCCTCCAATTTGCGCTGATCCTTCTCGGATTGCTGGTTTTCGAACTTTACGAGCACTTTCGAAGGACAACCGTCCCTCAGATCTATCACGACATTGCTAGTACCTAGCGGCTGCCGCACCGTTTGGCTCGATAACATGGCCGTCACTCGGCGCCGGGTGTCGTTTTCCGTTAATGCGTAGACTTTGGCATTTTCATTCCGCATTTACCGTTAATGTGTAGACCGCTTTTTCCAGTAACGAGGTTCTTCCTCAATCTTGGTGCAGGTTGATAAGCGGGAACCGTGGATAGGTTATAGATTCTAAGCCTGTTCCGCTTACCCGACCAGGAGTTGGAGCAGCAGCCTCGGGAATTTTGGGAAAGAACCCTCCATCCCAAAGCGTTTGAATAACTTACGGGTCTTCGCAGGGGGTGAGCTTGCACCAAGATTGAGGAAGAACCTCAATAACGAAAAACGACACGAGCATTACGTTGGTTACCTTGTCTCCATATCACTGAAGGACGAGGATCATCTTTTCCGCGTCGAACATAGGAGAGACCAACATGGGACGACCGCTAGCGATGAAACTTGCGTTTATTTTGTTCACACTGCTGCTGTGTGCAGGCTGTGGTGGTGGGACGAAATCTACACAGCCGACTGTCCCAATCACCCCAGCATCTGCCACGGTACAAGCAGGTGCTACTCAGCAATTCATGACCACGAACACAGGTGTGACTTGGTCGGTCAATGGTAATGTCGGGGGCAGTTCCACCACGGGTTTAATTTCTCCGAGTGGGCTTTACACTGCGCCGAGTTCGGTACCAACCAATCCCACGGTTACCATTATGGCTCAGACGAGTTCCGCTTCGGGGACTGCGACGGTGACCATCAGCACCGACTCTGTAACATCTTTTCAAGGCCAGCAGTGGGAGTTTGCCTTAACGAGTGATAATTCGGCCTGGACCACCACGCTCATTGAAGCGACGATGAACCAGAGCGGCAATCAGTTAACCGCGTCCAATACTGGAGCCGAGACCTTCACCGTACAGGTCAACAACGGTGTGTGGAATTTTCCGCAGCAAATGCAGCCTAACGTATCGGGGACCATTTCTGGGACGACGCTGTCCTTAACATTCGCAGAGCCCGCAGGGCTTACAGGGCCAGCAGTTTCTGCGCAGGGAACAATCGACCAAGGTGTAATCACAGGTACTTGGCAATCGGGAACCTTCACGGGAGAATTGTCTGGCCATTTGGTGTCCAAACCGGTATCTTCTCTCACGGCGACGTATGCAGGCACTGTAAATATCGTCGGAAATTACTGCGATCCCACTCCAAACTGCACCCTAATGCAAACGGGACAAACTCAAGCCGTGATGCCTTTTACACCACAAACTTGTAGCAGTGTAGCCGGTGTTTGCTACGGTGCTGGGGGAACAGGGATGACTTTAGGCGGTGAAGAAGCGTCCTTTGGAGGGCAGTTTTCAGGATTCGCGGCTGGAAACGCAGCACAGGTGACATTTCAAGAGGGCTACGCTGCAGTGAACGGAGCTGCCTACGGCACTGCCTATTCAGTTGTCCTCTACTATGACCAGACGGGCAAGTACACGGGAACACCCAACTCCATCGCCGTTATGGACGGATTTGACGATAACGGTTCCGGGTTACTGGTTTTGCAATAGAGACCACACGGGATGGGTGCTTAATGGGAAAAATTGCGAAAACGTACACAATCGACCTGTGCAAAAACGGCCAGACGTTTCAATCCATGCCGAACGTGGTAGATGATGGCCCACGACCCAAAGCAGGCGACGTAATTGACGGAAAGTGGAGGGTTCTCGGCGTGTTGGTTAGCTCTAGCGCCACGGAAATCTTCGTAGATGTAGTGGAAGTTTGAACTGCCTCATGATCGTATCGAAAAGTACTGCCCATTTTGCTGCCCAAATCCTTGTCCAAGCCAGCGGTGGTCTAATCATTGCCCGACGAAATGCTGGAAAGAGAGTGTGCCACGTGCAGTTTTCTTGAACGAGCGGGAAAGAACTTTTCGGCGTTCAACAATTCAATTAACAATGAGTCAATAAAGAGTTCCAAAGGTGATTAGCCCAAGCAATTTCGGCCATGAACTAGACTCTCTCGTAACAACAATACGAGAGGCACGGACGAAGCTCAATGTGGAAAAGGCCGATGTGGTCGCCCAAATAAAGGGCGGGCATGCCAACAAACAAGAGGGCATGCTTACTCTAATAGAGATGGACCTCAGTCATTCCAACGACATCATACTCCCGGTGGCTCACGCAGCACTTAGGGCGGCACAGCTTCAATACAATTCAGCTGTGCTGCTCACCAAATCTGTCAACTTGGCAAGAAGACTTGAAAAACTCACATTCGTCCTCATTGTTCTTACAGCAGTTCTAGCTGTTGGTGCTGCTGAAGACTTGATTACAGCCGCCCAAACCACGCTTCGTGTTATACCCCCGCCTATAGTCAAATTTGCGCCTCCTTCGCCCCCATTATTTGGACGCTAGCGGGAAAAGATGCGAATCGCCGAAGCCCAGAACGGCGGGGCTTGTGTCCACCAAGACCGTCGGACTCACAGTGGCAGATGCAGCAGAAGCATACATTGTTCGCCGGACTCCGCTGGTCGCGCCTCGCACGCTGGAACTGGAGCAAGGTGCGGTGAAGCACGTGTCGCGGCACTTCGCCACCGCGATGCTAGCCAAGCTGGACAGCGACGCACTCGCTAGCTATGTGGCACGGCGCAAGGCGGAAGGCGTGGGAAAACGGCACCGTGAACATTGAGGTGGAAGTCCTGCGCCGCGTGCTGAAGCAGTTCAAGCTGGCATCTCGTGGGTGAGAACTACAAGCCGCTGCCCGAGCCCAAGGATATCGACAGGGCCCTCAGCCCGGAGCAGGAACTCACGCTCTGGAAAGACGCTGACCCAGACATCCCCATCCTCAAGGTACGTTTCGGAGGATGCCGAGAATCGTCGTATTTCAGGCGGATGTGCATGCCACTATCGAGCACGTGCTTTCGGAGTCGGTTCAAGGACTATTCCTGCGCTTTCCTGGTTTCTTCAAGTGACGATCATTGGTCGTCTTAAAATCCGGCGCGGGTAGAGCCGCCTGTTCCTGGGCGGATTCGTAGAATTCATGGAGTTTAGCCTGGAGAAGCTTTTTGTCCGGCAGACGGGTCTGATATTCCGCGACCAGTGCTGGCGATGCGGAGCGGCTCAGGGCATATTCGACAACTTCGTGATCTTTGGTGGCGCATAGTAACAGGCCGATGGCGGGATTTTCGTGGGGTTTCTTCACGTTCCGGTCGAGCGCCTCCAGATAAAACTCCAGCTTGCCGAGATACTCGGCTTGGAACTCGTCCACCTTTAATTCGATATCTATAAGGCAGTTGAGGCCACGGTGGAAAAAGAGCAAGTCGATCTCAAAATCGCGGCCGCCAACCTGCACGGGATAATGACTACCAACGAAGCAGAAATCACGACCGAGTTCGATGAGGAAATCCTTTAGCTTCGCGACGAGGCCATCGTGGAGATCGGCTTCGGAATGGTCTTTGGGAAGATCGAGAAACTCGACCAGATAGCTGTCCTTAAAGACAGATGCGGCTTCGGGGTGAAGTTCTCGCACCGGTGGTGAGAGTTTTGCGGGAGACAAGGCAACGCGCTCGAATAACGCTCCGGCAAGCTGCCGCTCCAGTTGTCGCTTACTCCACCGTTCTTGAACGCAGAGGCGAAGATAAAATTCCCGCTCTTCATGCCGTTTGCTGCGGCTCATGATCAGGAGGTTGTGGGTCCACGACAAAACTCGCACCAGCGGTGCGAGTTTTGGGAGGCCGCGATATGTTTCGTAAAACTGCATCATTCGCCAGAGATTGCTAGCGGAAAATCCGCGGGCATTGGGCCGGCGTGCGCGGATGTATTCGGCCAGGGCCGCAACGGTTCCCTGTCCCCATCCCTCCTCGGCAATCTTCCTACTGATGTGCTGGCCGATTCTCCAATACAGGTCGATCAGCGCGGTATTGACGGCGGTGACAACGCGGGAGCGGGTAGCTTCGATCAGCGCGAGCACCTCGTCGAACCCTGCCGGTGACGGGGATTTCGTCGTGCCCCCCGTGACGATGGCCTTGGTGTGGAGCTTCGTTTTTCTGTTCATGCCGGCTCCTGAGCCCCTGTTGTCGCGAGCGTAGGTTCGTTCCAGTGCGGTAGGGGATCACGTTCTGCGAGGCGCAACAGGATTTGCCCTCCAGTATCCTCATCGAACAGCGTGTGTATGAAGCGGTACGTTCGCTCGACGACATCGATCATGAGGCGCTTCATTTCGTCGTCGTTCAGACGCGAGACTTTGAGCCACGGAATCGCACCGTAAGGACTGCTGACCGTGACATCCGAGTAGTCGCCAGATGCCGAAGACGGAGATGTGCCGGCATGGAGATCCTCTAGCATCGAATTGCGAAAGCACTGCAGAACCATGTATTTTGCAAGGCGCCGCTGAAGCGCAGGGTCTGTAATGAACGCGCGAACTTCGTCATGGTTGCTCACACGGGCCTCCGGAACTCTACTACTATGACATGAACTCGCAAGATGGCAGAGATCTCCCACCGTTTCGCAAAGTACGCGAACAAAGGATGGGCCGCCCGACAGGAACGCCCGACTCGCGCGGGCGCCCGGAAGTCCACGGCATTCTCGGGTACAGCCGAAAACAAAACCGCGCCAGCGAGGACGCTAGCGCGGCCTTAACGCTGCTCAGTACTCGCTGGGCAGATGGATCACATTGTTGGTGAAGTAGAGTGTGATTTCATCCAGTGGAAAGTCGGTGTGCTCGATTGTTTTGGTGAACACGATGTTGCCGTTGCCATCGTCGCACGTAAGCGTTGCGGTTAGATCGGGACGCACGGCGAGCTTCCAGACTTGAAATTCCTCCGCGGCGACAGCCTTGTTGTAGGGCTGTATGGTGGCGATTTCGTCGAGAAGCCAATACGCCCCGCCGTGCTCGGCAACGTGCTGCGCGCCGTCCGTGTAGAGAATGTTTCGATTGATCCCATGCCGATACCAATTTTCACTGCCGGTGAACTGCGCGAGATCGCTTGTGTTGAGAGTCTTCGTCGTCATAATGTGTGCCTCGTTTCTTGAAGTGGCCCCCAGGACGGGGGCGAGAGAGGCAAACAAAACCAGCCGCGTTGAAGGTGCAGAGTCACAGGCAAACGTGAAATAAATGAGGGGAAGCCCGTAGGGGAGGCTCGTCTTATGTCGCGAAAGTGCCTTGACGCAAGCCTGCGGCTGTTAGGTTGACTCCGAACCCGTCCGCGAGCGGGTCACGGAGAGAGGCACATGGTCACGAAGGCGGCGCGGAAAGATGCGGCGAGAGGGCAGAGGCCGAGTTTAAGCAGGCGCGAACACAGTCAGCATCTCTCGGATATAAGTGTCCTGATCCTCTTCCTGGAAGAGAACATGGCGCTGCTTCATCGCTGTTTTGTCCATGCCCCAGAGCATTCGCATCGTGTATGAAGGCGTTCCGGAGATGATGAAAGAGTCGAGGCAAATATGAGGATCTGCCATCCGCTCCTGGATCTCCTTGATCGTTGCATAAAACTGCACTTTGGGATCAGTTGCCCCGATGTTTCTGATGCCTTTCGGGTCTACAAACAAGATGTGTTGGAGGCCCGGCGTGAATAGCCAAACGATGAAATCCGGATGGAAGTTTCCCGCCTCGAAAAATCCCACTCCACGCCCTTTGCTGAGGTTCCGTAGAAGATACAACTCTTTGCCCGCGAAGTAATCGGTTTCCCCGTGATGAAAGGCCTTCAAGTCTTCGACAAAACGTCTCTCACCCTTGTTTAGCGGCACCGGGCTAATCTCGACGATTTTCTGGTCTACGTACAGCAACGGCTCATACAAATGCCGCCCAAACCAAATCGCCTTCATGCCCTGGAACTCCCACGGCTTCAGGTCGCCTTTCTCGATCAATTCCTTGAGTTCAGCAAGCTTCGTGGCAATCTCCTCCTGTGATTTCTCAATCAGAATGCGGTAGTAGCCCTTATCGGGTTCATCCTTTGAACCGAGGAAGTTCGGATCGTTCGCGGCCAAATCCTGATATTCGAGATGCGGTAGCTCCCACTCCCGCTTGCGGAAGGTGTAATAGCGTTCGGTGTACTTCTTCAGCAGTGATAGCGCAATGTCCTGCCACAACGTCACCTTTTCGAACGCGTCGAAGGCCAGTTCTTCGGCAGGAATCAGTAACTGATACCAAGTCTGATCGACAAGGAGCGGGCTAATGTTTTCCTGTTTCAAGTTCAGGTTGTACCAGCCTCGCTCCGCCTTGGAGCGCTCCAACTCAAAATACAAGCGATCTAAGTCGAGAAAGGCGACGTGTCCCGCGGTGAGATGAGTCTGGTTGCGTACCGTGTCCGCATCGCCGCCGAACACGCCTCCTGACTTCAGCGCTTGAATCTTTGGATACCAGTTCAGAAC
>Ga0187862_10002457_pt1 | contig 18769 bp, 18 predicted proteins | sample June2016WEW_10_1_FD_133003 | JGI IMG/M metagenome (GOLD analysis project Ga0187862, IMG submission 133003) | Peatland microbial communities from SPRUCE experiment site at the Marcell Experimental Forest, Minnesota, USA - June2016WEW_10_150 | ecosystem: Environmental > Terrestrial > Soil >...
ATGATCTTGGCTTTGGCAGCCGTTTTGGTGGATGATGATTTTTGGGTATTGGTATTATTGTGTTTCATACAATCTTGGTGTAACGCTTGGGCGCTCACCTGCCAATACCCATGTCATCTACCAGGCCAATTTAAGTGGCCACGAATTTTTTAAACCGCTCTACCGCAGGCCCGCCTCTTCCAGCATGGCCATCAGAGTCAGCAGGGCGTTGCCTTCCAGCCGGTTGTTCACGTAGAGAAATAGTTTGCGCGGCGCGCCTGTCCGCAAGGCGCGGTTGATCAACTCCGCGGCGGCGGCGCGGGCCTGCGAATCCGGCGCTTGGATGCGGTCGTACGGGCTGAACAAATCCACCGCTTGCTGGTATTTCCGGCCAGGTGTCAAGAGGAACCGCGCCCCCGCCAAATCGGGATTGGTGAGGCTCCCCGCCAGGGCGAGCTGTTCGTGGACCGGCGGCATCTCCGCCCAGGAATTGAAGATGTGGGCGGCGCCGTGGCGTCTGAGCGTCTCGAAATACTCCGGCTGCAGGAACTGTTTGTTGCGGATTTCCACCCCGTAAGGCCAGCCCCGGGGCGCCCCTGCGAGAAACCTGTCCAGGTCGGCGACAAATTCCCGGCCCTGCGCGTATTCGCCGGCGTGGAATTTCGAGAACTCAAAAATGAACAACCCCACGTTCCGCCGAAACGGCTCAAAGGGCTGGACGAACGCCGAGGCGAACAGGCCGGCATTGAGATAATTCTCGTTCGGCTGGCCGGCGCGCCGCCCGAAACGCGCCAGGTTGGTGAACTTCTTGACCGTTATTTCATCAGTGACTCTGAAGGCGAAAAGGAAATCCTCCGGTACCTGCTGGACCAGCCCGCCGAGTTGCCGGGCGTCCGGGAAGCGGTAATACGCGGCATCCACGCAAACCGACTTGAAGGTTTGCGCGTACTCAGCCAGGCATTCGCGCTCGAACCGGGATTGGGAAAACCGGCCCCGCGTCAGGTAGCCGCTTTGGTCGTAAATCAACCCGCGCCAGCCGGGGTATTTCCAGGAGGAAGTGCCGAGGAAGACCCCTTTGCCCGCGAGCTCCGCCGCGCGTGATTTCAACCTATCACGGTCGAAGTTCATGTCTCTGCCAGCATAAAATCATTTCTCCGGCACTTCAATCACGTCGCCGTCGCGCAGCCACAGGTCGCTCAACGGTGACGCGTGAATCCGGGCGGATTGTCCCCCCCCGCCTGGCACGAAAGGAGGTGGAATGTCGCGTGGATGTGATCCAAACCCGTTGGAGGGCGGTGGAGGATTGCTGCAATCGAAAATCCATTGGCGCGTCTGGCCGCTTTTTGGGTCCCGGCGGGAGACCTTGACGTGGGAAAGGTCGCAGGACGTCAGCACCTCTTTGGCTTGAAGCAGGACTGGCTTGAGCCAAAACGATGTCTTGGAATCAATTTCATAGCCGGGTGCATTTTCGTTTGCCTCCGGAATCTTGATTCCAGGCTCGAGGGTGATGGCATTGGTTTGGCCTTTGACGATGAGAATGAGGTGACGTGTCAGGTATTTTTTCAGATTGCTTAGTTCCAATACGGAAAAACCCGGCCACCGCTCATTGAGCGGGTGCTCCGCCCCGGCATTTCCACCACGTCGCCCCATTCCACGGTCACGTCATTTGAGCCATCGCCGGACTTGAGGCCGGAGGCAAGATCAACCGTCTGTTCCTTCCAGCTTTTCAGGTCGCTCGCAGGCCGGCGGATGCGAAGATGGGCCAGGTCGGGAAAAGGCAGTGCCAGACCTGGCCAGAAGGCAGACGCAGAATAGCGTGAGCCGGTTTCGCCGGGTGACGCCGCCAGGAATTGGCACTGCACGGCGACCATTTCCAGCAGGGTGAAATGATTCCAATCGTTGGTGCCCTTCCGGAATAGGTCCGACGAATAATTAGCCGAAGGCCGGCTCACGGAGATGAGATCCAAATCCGGCAGATTATCCAGCGCGCCGTGCCGGCGCAGCAAATCAGCCAACTCCACGGCCAAAGCCTTCTTTTCGCCTGTGTAGTTTTGCCCTGTTATATCTTTGAGCAAATCCAACGGCGTTTTGCCCCGGTTATTTCGCGCGTTCGGATCGGCCTTCTCCGCGAGCAACATTTCAAAAACCTTGCTGTCCCTCAACTTCAACGCCGCACAATGCAAAGGGGTCATGTTGGCTGGATTGCGCGCGTTGGGATTCGCGCCGTGTTTCAACAAAATTTCCACGGCGGCGGCGGCGTTCTGATAAGCGGCGGCAGCCAAGGCGGTCCAAGAGGGTGGGTCGCCAAGAGAAGTGTTATAGCCATACCCCGGCCTGACTTCAATCGCCTCAACTTTTGCCCCCGCGTCCAGCAACGCTTCGAGAATATCGGGACTGGATAGCGCGCTGAATAACAAAGGTCGTCCGTCGGCTTGCGCGCCATTGGGGTCCGCCTTGTATTGCAAGAGCAGTTTAACCATCGGAAGCTGCTTCATATAGATCGCCAGCCACAATGGGGTTATCTGTTGGCGTTGGGCAATGAATTGGGGAACAACACCCCTCTGATCCGTCGAAACGTCTGAAGGTCCCGCCGCATTGGGGTTCTCCCCGGCTTGCAACAGAAAGTCCGTCGAAACGTCAAAAGGTCCCGCCGCATTGGCGTTCGCCCCGGCTTGCAGCAGCAACTCAGCGGACGCGATGTCCTCTTTTTCAATGGCGCAGAGCAGCGGGGCATCGCTTCTGCCGGCGTTGGGATCGCCCTTGGCGGCCAGAAGCAGCTTTATCATCTCCGGCGAATCCTTGACCGCGGCAAAACTCAAAGGCGTTCGGCCGTCATTGCTCAATGCATTCACGTCGGCATGGTTCGCCAGCAGCACCTCTGCCACGGCTGGAAACCCTTGCCGGGCGGCTTTGTGGAGCGCGGTTTCATCAAAGTCTCCTGGCGCGTTCACATTCGCGCCGTGGGCCAGGAGCAGCTCGACCATTGCTTTTTTGCCTTGCCCCGCTGCGGCGATGAGCACCGTATCTCTGCCGTGGAAGCTCATGTTTACATTGGCGTTGTTGTCCAAGAGATATTGCGTCACCCGGAGGTTGTCTGACGTGGTTACCTGGGTCCAGAGCTCCGAGTTGATCAAATCCGGGCTGTTCTGAACCAGCGCCTTGATCTCGCGGATTTTCTGGTCTTCTTCGTCGGTGGGAGCGGCTGCAACGGGAGAAACCGTCAGGCCTGCTTCCAGTGCCGCCAATTGCCGTTTGAGTTCGAGCAGTTTTTGCTGCGTTGCCAAAACGTCCTTGTAATCCCCCACCCCCGCCTTGGATTGCACTTGCACCATCTGCAATTCCTGTTCAACCACCTTGGTTTCGTCCGCCAACAAGTCTTGCTCTTTTTGGCGGGCGGCATCCGCCGGCGGCGCGGCGGCGCGCATCCCCAGGCCTGTCAAATCCTGCTGGCTCAAGGTGGCGAGCGTTTTCTGCTCGGCAAACTCCCGGACGATGCGCTGGTACTGGGCGGCGGCTTGGTTGGTCTGGCCCAGCTTGCGATAACATTCCCCCAGCCGGTAAATCGCCGTGGCGGCAATCTCGCGGTCCTTTTCGAATTGCGCGGCCAGGGATTGATATTTGGTGATGGCGGCGGGGAGGTCGTGCCCGGCCTCCTCGTCCAGCAATCCCTGTTGCAGCAGGGACTCGAGGTTGTTGGTGGCCGCGGACAACAAGGCCGCCGGCGCCAAAAGAATTGCCGCGAGGAGCATTTTTGTTTTCATAAAAGATTATTTAGATCGCGTTGCCGATTCTGCGCGCTCTCCGCCGTCGAATTGTCATGGTTTTGCAAAATCCGCCGGCTCCAGTTTGTAGCCCACGCCATGCACCGTCTGGATCCAGCGCGGCGATTCGGGGTTCGGCTCGATTTTGGCCCGCAGGCTGGCGATGTGGTTGTCCACCGTGCGGGTCGTGGGGAACGCCGTGTAACCCCAGACCGCGTCGAGAAACCGCTCGCGCGTCACCGGTTCGCCTTGCGCCTCCGCCATCAGGCGGAGCATGGCAAATTCCTTCGCCGTCAGCGGCACCCGTTTCTTCCCGCGCGCCGCCGTCTGCCGGGCCAGGTCAATTTCCACCTCGCCCAATTTCAATTTCAGCGCCGTCCGGGTTTTCCGTTCCATGCGCCGCAGCAGCGCGCGCACGCGGGCCAGAAGTTCCTCCGTGCTGAAGGGCTTGACCAGATAATCGTCCGCGCCGGCGTCCAGCCCATGCACGCGGTCTTCGATCTGGCCTTTGGCCGTGAGCATCAGCACGGGCACCGCGCTGCCCAGGCGGCGCAACTCCGCGCACAAGGCGAAGCCATCCAGCTTGGGCATCATGATGTCCAGCAGGATCAGGTCGGGCTTTTCGGCCCGCGCCCGTTCCAGCCCGCGCGCCCCGTCCGCCGCGGTCAGCGCGCGGTAGCCTTCCGATTCGAGCAAATCCTCCAGCGCCGTGCGCATCGGCGTTTCGTCCTCAATGATTAAAATCCGTTCATTCATGTGCATTCGGCGCCGGCAATTCGATGGTGAAGCGGCTGCCCCGGCCCGTTTCGCTTTGCACCGTCACCCGTCCGCCGTGCGCCTCGACGATATGCTTGACAACGCTCAAGCCGATGCCAACCCCGGGCGTTTCCCGGCGCAACTCCGAACCGCTGCGGTAAAACCGCTCGAATATCTTCTCCCGCTCCTCCGCCGCTACGCCGGGGCCGTGGTCGGCGACAAACAGGCGAATGGCCGCCGCGCCGGGGCCGTTGTTCCTTTCAATGCCCACCGTCACCGTTTCGCCTTTCGCCGAATGCTTGATGGCGTTGTCAATAAGATTTACCAGCGCCTGCTGCATCGCCCGGCCGTCCAGGTTCAATTCGATGGGCCGGCCTTCCCTCCGCTCCGCCGCGGCCGGCGGCCCCGCCTCCGGGCGGCGGGCAACCTCCGATTCCTCCGATTCCTCCGATTCCTCCAATTCCTCCAATTCCTCCGATTCCTCCAATTCCTCCAATTTCACGCTTTTTTCCGTTGCGTAAGGCTCCATCAGTTTCACGGTGGTCCGCACCAGCGCGCCGAGATCGGTAGGCTCAAACTCATACTGTTTGCGGCCCTGTTCGATGCGCGCGAAGTCCAGCACGTTTTCGATGAGCGAGGAAAGCCGGCGGCATTCCTGCACGATGAAATGGAAATACTCCCTTTGCCTCTGCGGCTCCGCGATTTTTCCGCCTTCCAGATTTTCCGCCATCAAGCGCACCGAGGCGATGGGCGCGCGCAATTCGTGCGAGACGCTGGAAACGAAATTGGATTTCAATTCGCTCAGCTCCAATTGCCGGCGGAAGGCGCGTTGCGCGGCAAGAAAGCCAACCAAGGCGGCTGCCGTGGATGCGGCAATGAGCGCCCCAAAAATGAATTGAAGCTGGCGCTGTTTTGCGTAAAGCAATTTCCGGTCGGTCAGCCGGATCTGCATCGAGAATTGCGGATGGCTCGGCATGGCCTCAAACGGTGTTTGCTTCCCACCTGCTCCGTAAGGGCCGCCTTGCTGCAAGTAAATGGCGGGCTGATACATTTGGAAATGTTGCTCCGCAAGGATGTCTCCAGAGGCCTTGCCGCCGGCCGAGTGGATCCAGCGCGATGGCAGCGCAATTGGCTCGCCTTCCAATTCGAGCGAAATGCCGAAATAACCCGGCACGGAGATTCTGGCGTCTTTCAACGAATCCGCAAACCCCCGCTCCACCACGGATTTGGGATAGCATGAACCTGCCGTGATCGGGTTGGTAATCGTGACCGGATGATTGGAAATGGAGGTGTGCATTTGGGTTTCAGATGGGCTGAGAATGCAAAACCAGCGCCGGTCCATCGCGTCCACCCAGAGATTGGCGGTCGTGAAGCCGTTGATCTTTACGGTTTGTTTCACCGCCTCTGCCAATTCGGATTGCGCCTCTTTATCCGCCAATAGGATCCTCATCGCTTTGACCGCGTCTGATAATTTGGCATCTTTGGCCGCCAGGCGCCCGGCTTCGTCCAGCAAGGCTGCGGTCAGCGCGCCCGGCCTGGAGACTTCCGATTGCAGCGCCTGCCAAAGCCGTTTGTTTGGCCCGCACTCCTCTGCCCTCCGCAAAGCCTCGGCCAGAGCCAGAGTTGATAAAGGCAACCCGCTATCAGAGACAACGTCGTAATGACGTCCGGAAAACCGCATCAACTGCTCAATCGCATTGGTAGCAGTCATTGAAGGCAAACGCGCACGAAGCTGGATGAATTCCTCGCAAGCAAGAGCCGGTGCGGGCGGTTGAGTCGCCTGAAACGCTTCGGACAATGTGGCCAGATTCGACGATGATTCGGAGGCGTACTCCGCCGCCTGCAGAGCCATCCACGCCTGGTATTGCGTGGCAGACATGTTTGTCAGCCAGGCGGGAGGAGAGGGCAGGGGTCTTTGGCCAAATGCCATATCGCCATTCGTGTTCAGAGAAAAAAACACCATAGGAACCGGCCCTTCCGGCCAATCGGGAAACACGGAGCGCAGGGCTGCCAGACTATTGCTCAAGATTTGTGTTTCGTTGGTGTCGAACCATACTTTGCTGACTGTCTCATCCGGCCACTGCTCCGCTGCCCCCTGCAAATACTGGAACCATCCACCCCTTGGCCCATCGAATTGAGTCAACATATTGGCGGCCAACCGGCCAAAGTCAGTGGGAATCGCCTGAATGATTTCCTTCGCCCGTTGCCGCGCCTCTTCTTCAACCGCGTTGCGTTCGCGGAGTATCGCCCAAAGGCCAAAGCCGGCCATTAGCCCCACCGGCAGCAGGATGAGGATTGCTTGCCAGAAAAAGGTCGGCCTCTTGGGTTCGGGCAGATGGGTTTCGACAGGCATTGCCATTTTTTCCTCCATCGCCCGGCGTTTGGACAATCTGCACATGAAAAAATAAAAAACCCACAATCCGCAGAAGTAGAGCACCATCGGCCCCTTTTTCCAGAAAAACGGCTGGTCGCTCCTGGCCGCGTCAATAAACGACAGGATCAGACAAAGCGTCCAGCAGAGAAGCGCCACCCGCATTACGGTATAATATTTCTGCTGTGGGCTTTTGGACGGCATTCGCTTCATTACCCGCCAAGTTAGCCGGAGCCGCAAGCCCAATTGTCACGGTTTTGTAAAATCCAGACCGCTGGTCTCGGCCTTTTTTATTTCCGCATCTCCTCGGTGGAGTGGTATTCCAGGAAGGTGAACAGGCCGGCGGCGACCGCCAGAAAAAAGGCGCTGGCCAGCAGCAGCATGCCCGCCGGGAAAAGCGTCCCGCCGCCGGTCCATTGGAAGAGGCTTTGCAATTCGGTGTTGTGGGAGAGCAGGCTTTGCAGGTGGCGCATCAGGGAAAGGCTGTTGATGTTAGTCGGAATGGCGCCAATCCCCATCTCGACGACCAGCCCATAAATCAGCGCCAGGGCCAGGTAACGCTTGGTGATTTGCCCCAGCAACACCCCCAAGGCGCTCCAGGCCAAAACCGCCAGGAATTGCGCCGCCAAAAAAAGCGGCAGCAACGCGCCGAGGGATGGAATTTCGCGCAGCCGGCCCGCGCCGATCAGCAGCAGGCTCTCGGCCAGCGCCACCATCTCCAACCAGCCCGCCTGGCACAGATACTTCATGAGCAGCAGCGTCGCGCGCCGCACTGGGCGCGTGGTCAAAAATCCCAGCGTGTCGGATTGCAGCTCGTCGCGGACCAGGCCCCCCGTCGCCCGCACACACCCCAGGGGCAGGATGATGAAGAAATAAAAATCCACCAGCCAGCGGTAGAACGGCGCGGTCCGGTTCCACGCCGGTTCGCTGATCCGGTTCTGGCTCCGGCCCAGGGATTCGCGGTTCCAAATTCTAAACGTCGCAAACTGGTTGTCGTCCAGCACCCCTTTGGCGTGGGCCAGGACGCCATCGAAGTAGGATTGGACGATTTGGCGTTGCTGCTCCACGCTGGTTTCGGGCGACTTGAGGCCGCGCCAGTCGCTCTCAACCCGCTCGAATTCCGTTTGGATGATCTTTCTCAGTTGCTCCCGCTGATCGGGTTTGAGCGCCGGGCTGTTCCGGCCGAGCCGCCGCTCGAATTGCCACAATTCGCTGGCCTGGTTGGACATGGGGAGGCGGCTGTTCCCGGCGCCGGGGGGAGAGACGGTGAGGTAAACCAGAAAGGGCAGGATCGCCAGCCCGCCCGCCAGCGCCGGCGCCCGGCGCCACGAGAGCTGGCTCTTCCACGCCAAGAGCCATAGCCCCCGCAACGCCCGCAAAAATGAGGGCGCGGCGGCACTCTTCCCATTTTCAAATGACGCGCTCACGTGGTCACCTTTTCAAATATGTTCTGCAACGAGCGGCTCTGGCTGCGGATCGAATAAACCTCCACCCCGCTGTCCAGCAGCAAGCCCGTCCACGCCGGGTAAAAGGTCGGCGCGTCCTTGACGCGAATGCGCAGCAGGCCCTCCGCCGGCTCCAGATCAAAGCCCAGCAGCACGCCGGCATCGAAGAGCCGCCGGGCCAGCTTCTCCGGATCCCCGCATTGGATGGACAGTTCTTCCGACCAATTCTTCAGATCCCCGCGAATTTCTTTTTGGCTGCCGCTGGCCAGGATGCGGCCCCAGTTGAGGATGAGAATGTTCCGGCAGAGCGATTCCAATTCGGCCAGGATATGGCTGGAGATCAGGATGCTGGCGCCGGCGGCGGCCATTTCGGTCAGGATGCCGGCCACTTCCTGGCGGCCCATCGGATCCAGCCCGTTCATCGGTTCGTCCAGCACCAGCAAATCCGGCTCGTGCAACATTCCCTGGGCCAGTTTGACCCGTTGTTTCATTCCTTTGGAATACTGGCCCAGGCGCTTGGACCAATGTTCCCGCGGGAGCTTGACCTTGTCCAACATCGCCTCACACCGGGCCGGGATTTCCGCCGGGGCCAGCCCGGAGAGCAGCGCCAAGCCGGTCAGCCAGTCCATCGGGCGCAAATCTTTGGGCACCGCGTCGTGCTCCGGGCAGAATCCGATGCGGCGCAGCAACGCGGGATTGTTCCAGGGAACCTGGCCGAAAACCCTCAGACTTCCCGTGCTGGGTTGAAGCTGGCCGGTGATGATCTGTATGAGCGTGCTCTTGCCCGCCCCGTTGGGGCCGACCAGCCCCGTCAGACCGGGGGCAATTTCGAAGCTCACGTTGTTGAGCCCCATCACCATTCCGTACCACCGGCTCAATTCCTCCGCCTGGATGACCGCGTTCATTCCGGTTTGACTCGCTTGAGGATGATCCATACCGCCGCCGCCAGCATCGCGGCCAGGGCCAGCCAGGTGCCGGCCAGATTGGGCGTGTCCAGGGCGGCCAGGGTGGCGGGGCGAATGCTCTGCATCATCGTGCCGAGCACCGGCAGGCTCTCCCGGGCTGTCTTGATGTTCTCGCCCACCCGAAAGGTCGCCAGCGCGATTTGATTGAGGTCAAAGCTAAAGCTCAGGTGCCGGAGCCACGGCTTGGTGTGCAAGGCGATCGGGGTGAGCACCGCTCCAAGAATCCACCACGTGAACCAAAAGGCCGTGGTATATTTCTCCTTCACCCCGCTGGCCGACACCCCCAGCGCCAGCACGCTCAGGATCACCATGCTGCTCAGGCCGTAAATCAAGATGCTTTCCAGCGCCAGGCGCGCATGCCAGAAGAACGTCCAATCCGGCGCAAGCAAATTGCCCAGAAACCAGGCCGCGCAAACCGGCCCCAGCCACGTCAACCCCAGAAAACCGAAGGCGGTGGCAAATCTCCCCAAAAGATAATCTCCCCGGCTCACCGCCTTGGAGGAGTAAATCACAATGGCGTTGCAGGCCAGGTCGCGCGTGATCAGACAGGGAATGGCCATGCCCAGAATGAAAATGCTGATGATCATCAGATACCGGCAAAAGAAATAAAAAAAGACGTTTTGCGTCGTTCCAACCGAGATTTCAGGGTGGTTCGCCAGCCAGGTTGTCAGAAGGCTGGCGAACATCTGCAAAGTTGGATTGAGCGTGGACGCCCATCGGGTCACCGCGCTGTCGGTCACCAACAACTGTCCAATCATGAAAAGAAAGATCGCCGCCGCCAGCCCCGCGCCCCAGCAGAGCACGACCATATTGCCCATCCACTTGATTTGCAGGCAGGCCGCCAGGCCGTTCCGGGCGATGGCCCAGCGCCGCTGCCACAGGCCCAGGTGCGTTCCCTCCCAATGCTTGTAGTTGACGTCATGCAGCGGCATGGGAAATCTCCAGGGCCTGCACAAAGGTTTCTTCCAGCGCGTTGGGGCTGGGAATGATCTCCAGCGGCGGCAGGTTGATCTGGTCCAGCAGATGCAACAACGGGTTCAAGCTTGCGGCCCGATGCTCGACCTTGATGTGGCCGTTGGGGAGCAATTCGCACGGCCAGTTTTGCCGGGCGCAGGCCGCCTCCAACTCCTCGTGCCGCCCCGGTAGCACCACCTCCGCCGCTCCCCGCCGCCGCGCCTTCAAGTTCGCCAGGCTGTCATGCACCAGCACCCGCCCGCGGGCGATGATGATGATCTGCTCGCAGATTTGCTCCACGTCGTGCAACATGTGCGACGAAAGGACCACCGTGATCCCGTGCGTCCGCCACAGCCCTTGCACCAACTCCAGGATTTGCGCCTGCCCTTTGGGATCCAGCCCGTTGGCCGGCTCATCCAGAAATACGATCTCCGGGTCGTGCACAATCGCCTGCGCCAGCTTCAGGCGCTGCTTCATGCCCGTGGAATATGTGTCCACCTTGCGATACCGCTCCTGGCCCATCCCCACAAAATCCAGCATCTCATGCGCCCGTTGCCGCGCCACTTGGAAGGGCAAACCGCACAACTGCGCGCAGTAGGTCACATACTCGCAACCCGCCATGCCGGGAATATGGCAATCCTCTTCCGGCGTGTAGCCCACCCGCTTGCGGATTTCCCGCCCTTCCAGGCCCACCTCCCGCCCCAGCAACTTGGCCGAACCGGAGGTGATGGGCGAAAGCTGGAGCAGGCATTTCATGAAGGTCGTTTTGCCCGCCCCGTTGGGGCCGAGCAGCCCGATGGCTCCCGGAGCGATGGCAAGGCTCACGCCATCCAATGCTTTTTGTTTTCCAAAAACCTTGGACAACTCCTTCGTTTCAATTACGGGCGCCACCGGCATGAAGAGTTCACCCCAGCATCGGCTTGGCCCGCTTGACCAGTTGCAAGCCCAGGCCCCAGGGATCTCGCAGCATCAGCAGTTGATCCCCAGCCGGATTGGTGAAGTAATCCTCCGCCACGCTGGCGCCGGCCGCCAGCAGCCGGTCCCGATCCGCCTTGAGATCCTCGGAAACAAACGCCAGATGCAATTGCGACGGATGCATGGTGCGATAATCCGGCGCCGGCGCGTTGGCGCTTTGGTAAATTTCGATCAACACCGGGCCGGCCGCCAGAAACCGCGCGCAATTGGGCGGGCCGCCCGCCCGCGCTACCGCGCAGCCCAGATGCTGCACATACCAATTGGCCATCCCCACCGGATCGGCCACCTGCAACGCCGCATGTTCGAGTCTCATGGCCCGATTCTGCCTGCCACAACTCTTTGGCGCCAGCCTGAATTTGGCCGGTTGCTCCGCTCCCAGCCCCGCCGCTTCCTCATTGCTTGTGCCACGCCATGCCATAGAATCCACCCATGCGCGCCGAATCACTCCGGTTTTTGGAACTCCTGGTCAACACCCCCAGCCCCTCCGGCCATGAGGCCCGTGGACAGCGGGTCTGGCTCGATTACGTCAAGCCCTTCGCCGATGAAACCTTCACCGACGCTTATGGCAATGCCGTCGCGGTTCTCAACAAAGGCGGCTCGCCCCGGCTCATGCTCGCCGCGCACGCCGATGAAATCTCCCTGGTCGTCAATTACATTAACGACCAGGGCTTCATTTACGTCCAAAAACGGGGCGGCGTGGACGCCGCCATTACCAAGGCCCAGCGGGTGGTCATTCATTCCAGGGGCGGGCCGGTCAAGGGCGTCGTCGGCAATGTCGCCCCGCACCTGATGAAAAGTGATCCAGACCGGAAACCGCCGAAAATTGAGGACTTGTTCATAGACATCGGCGTCTCCAGCCGGCGTCAGGCCGAGAGCCTGGTCCGCGTGGGCGATCCCATCACCCTGACCGACCCGTTTGAATTGCTGCGCAACGACCTGGCCGTCGCGCGGGCGTTTGACAATCGCGTGGGCACCTTCGCGGTGGCCGAGGCCCTGCGCCTGATCTGCGAAGGAAAGGGGAAGCTCAAGGCGGAAATCCTGGCCGTTTCCAACATCATGGAGGAAGTCGGCTTGCTGGGGTCTCGCCAGATCGCTTACACCCTCAAGCCCGACGTGGCGCTGGTGGTGGATGTGACCCACGCCACCGATTATCCCACCGTCAGCCAGCAGCAGCACGGGGATGTCAAGATCGGCCATGGGCCTGCCATCACCCATGGAGTTTGCAATCATCCCGAAGTGGTGGCGCGCCTGGAGCGCGTGGCCCGCGCCCTGAGAATCAAATTGCAGCACGAGGCCGCCTCCGCCACCACCGGCACGGACACGGACGTGATTTTCTGGACCCGCGGCGGGATCGCCAGCGGGTTGATCAGCCTGCCCAACCGTTACATGCACTCGCCGGTGGAGTTGGTGAGCCTCAAGGACCTGGACCAAATCCCCCGCCTCATGTCCGCCTTCGCCCTCTCCCTCAAACCCGGCGACGAGTTCAAGGTCAAAGTTTGAGCGGTCCACCAGCCATTCCCCCGCCCAGCGAGAACATGCGCCGCCATCTGGCGGTCGCCTTTGCGCTGGCGGTCGTCTTTTACGTCGCCAGCTTTTGGTGGATCGAGCATCGGCGCGTGGTCAAAGGCCCGTGGGAAATCGAGTTCATTTCCGACGCCTCCGGCAAGCCCTCCCTCCAGATTTCCCAGCGCAAGCTGCACATTTCCGAAAAGTTGATTTTCCCGGACGACAAGGTGGAACCGCCCAATCTTTCCCAACGGGTCAATTTCAGCCAAGCCACCACCAACCTCCCGTTCGGGGAAATGCTCTTGCAGGACGCGCTTTATTTGCCGGGGACGGTGACGATGCGGCTGTGCGGGCACCAGGTGGAGGTGCTGCCGCGTGCGCTGATCGTTGACAAAAAAGAGCACTCATGGCAAACCGGGGAGCAAGTCGTCATTGGCAAAACCGCGGCGCCGGAGTAACCGCCGGAACCATCCAAACATGCAACCTGTTCGCTGGGGAATCATCGGCACCGGTCACATCGCCAGGAATTTCGCCGCGGCCCTGGCAACCATGCCGGATGCCCGGCTCGTGGCCGTGGGATCGCGTTCCAGGGAGGCGGCTGAAAGTTTCGGCGCCCGGGTGGCCGCGCCGCGCCGCCACAGCAGTTACCAGGCCCTGGCCGGGGACAAGGAGGTGGACGCGGTTTATATCGCGGTGCCCCATCCGTTTCACGCCGAAAACACCCTCCTCTGCCTGGCGGCCGGCAAGCCCGTGCTGTGCGAGAAGCCCTTTGCCCTCAATGCGCTCCAGGCCGGGGAGGTCCTCCGCGTGGCCCGGGCCAAAAAGCTGCTGGTGATGGAGGCAATGTGGACCCGTTGCTTCCCGGTGATGGCGCGCTTGCGCGAATTGCTGGCGCAGGGGGCGATTGGCACGGTGCGATTGCTGGCGGCGGATTTCAGCTTCCGCGCCAGCTTTTCGCCCGAAAGCCGCCTCTTCAACCCCGCGCTGGGGGGCGGGGCCTTGCTGGACGTGGGCATTTACCCGGTTTCTCTCGCCTCCATGATCCTGGGCCCGCCTTCGGCTATCCTCAGCTCCCCTCACATCGGCCCTACCGGCGTGGACTTCCAGGCGGCCATGATTTTCCATTATCAGAACAACGCCGTCGCCACCCTCTACGCCGGCTTGCGGGAGGATGCCCCTGGCGAGGCGGAAATCTTCGGGGAAACCGGCGCCGTCAAAATCCACAGCCCATTTTGGAAACCCAGCCGGATGACGCTCACCCGCCGCCCTGGTAAAACCCAGCAGTTCGACTTGCCTTACCCCGGCAACGGGATGCAATTCGAGGCGGCGGAATTCATGGCCTGCCTGCGACAAGGCCGGCAGGAGAGCGCTCTGATGCCCTGGGAGGAAACCCTGTCCATCATGCGCACTCTGGACGCCATGCGCGGGCAGTGGGGGCTGCGGTACCCCGGGGAATAAAAACTTCCTTGGAATTCACACTTTCTATTGACACTTAAAGAGATGCCCGCTAAAAACGCAAGGTCAGGAAAAAATGGCGAAAGCAGGGTCAAAGCAAATAATGGGTTAATGTATTGACAAGTTAAATTCAAAATTCAAACGCGTTGGATCGTCCAGCCACGGGCTATGCGGGGCTTCTTCCCCCAGGATTCTCGAATGCAAACACACAAATGAAGGATACAAGATTATTCATCGGCAACCTGTCCTACAACACCACCGAAGAGGATCTCAGAAGTTTTTTCGCTGAGGCCGGCCACATTGCCTCCATCAATTTGATGTTGGACAAATTCACCGGCAAATCGCGTGGTTTTGCCTTTATGGAGATGGGATCGCCCGAAGAGGCCGCCAAGGCCATCGAACTCTTCCACGGCAAGGAACTGCAAGATCGCGCCCTCACCGTCAATATCGCCCGCCCCCGCGAAGAGCGGCCCCCCAGCCGCTCCGGCCCGCGCGAATTTCGCGGCGGCCCGCGCGAATCCGGCGGCTCCGGCCAGCGGTATTGATTAAACCAGCCGGACCGGGCACCGCCGCAAGGCCGGAATTTCCGATTTGACATGGGCGCGCGGCAACTCTAGCTTGTTGGCACAAAAGGAAAATATGCCAGACAATATTCCCAATTTGCCGGGTGGCGCCATGCCGCCCAAACCCGCCGAAGCGGCCAAGGTCCAGCCTAAGAAGGAAACCGTCCGCATCAACTTGCCTCCCAAGCCCACTTCGGCGCCAACCATCAAGTTGCCCACCCTGGCGCCGGGCGCCCCGATGCCATCTTCCGCCTCCGCCGCCGCGCCTGTCGCCGCGCATGCCGCCGCCCCCAGGGCCGCTGCTCCTCCGGCTGCCCCGGCCTCTCCGCCTTCCCGCTCCAACGTTCCCGCCTCGTCCCGGCCCCCCGCGCCCGCGGCTCCCGCGCGCCCGGTCGTCCCTCACGGGCCGGTGGTTGTCGGGGTCGGCAAGCTGGACAAGGGCTTGGCGATTGCCGCCGCCGTCTTCGCCCTGGCCGCCATTGGCACCACCCTTTGGTTGGTTTATGGCGGGATTCCTGGGATCACACCCAATTAACTTTTCGCCTTTATTCATTGTTTTATGTCTGCGCTGAATATTCTCAAACTCAACGGAACCAATTTTGACCAGGAAGTTCTCAAGTCCTCCGTGCCGGTGGTGGTGGATTTCTGGGCCGAATGGTGCGGGCCTTGCAAACAAGTCGCCCCGGTCCTCGATGAACTGGCCGGCGAATACGACAGCCGCGTGCGCATCGGCAAGGTCAACGTGGATGAAGACCAGAAGCTGGCCGCCGATTACGGGGTGCGCGCCATCCCCACTTTCCTGCTTTTCAAGGACGGCCAGGTTGCCGGCCAGATCGTCGGAATGGTTTCCAAGCGCGATCTCAAGGGGCACTTTGACAAGCTGATCGGCTGATTCTTTTGGGACGACTCACCGTTGCCGGTCGCAGATCGGGATTCATGCCATTGATCATTACGCCCGGGCAACTCAAACGGCGCGCCGAGTTGTATCACACTCTCGGCGTCTTGCTCGGAGCAGGCCTGACCGCGCCCCAGGCCCTCCAACAGCTTCACCGCAATCCCCCCTCACGCTCCCAGCGCGCCCCCATCGCCCAGTTGCAGGAACACCTGCGCCAGGGGCATTCGGTCGGCGCCGCCGTGGCCAAACTGGGGAGCTGGATGCCCGCCTTCGATGCCGCCCTGGTGGACGCCGGTGACCGGAGCGGCCGATTGGACGCCTGCTTCAAATTGCTCGCCGTCCATTACGAGGAACGGGCGCAAATGGCCCGCCAGATGATTTCTGATTTGGCCTATCCGGTGGGCTTGTTTCATTTCGCAGTCCTGGTTTTTGCGTTTATTGGTTACGTCATGCCTGGACATGGGCAGGGAAACGCCACGCTGTTTTGGTTGCATCTGCTGGTCCCGTTGGTTCCTGTTTATGCCCTCACCCTCTTCCTGCTGTTTGCCTGCCAGGGACGCCGCGGCCCCGAATGGCGCAGTTGGCTTGAATCGGTTCTCCGCCCGGTTCCGCTGCTCGGCGCCGCACGGCGCAGTCTGGCCCTGGCTCGGCTGGCGGCGGCGTTGGAGGCCCTGCTCAGCGCGGGCATCCTCATCACCAGCGCCTGGGAGATGGCGGCGGCCGCCAGCGGCTCGCCCGCCCTGGGCCGGGCGGTCCGCGGGTGGAAGGCGGCGGTGGAGTCGGGCTCCGCTCCGGCGGAATTGATCAAGCAGTCGGGAGAGTTCCCCGAGTTGTTCGCCAGCCTCTACTCCTCCGGGGAAATCAGCGGGCAGTTGGACGAGTCTTTGACCCGCCTGCACACCATCTATCAGGAGGAAGGCACCCGCAAGATGCGCCAGGCCTGCGTCTGGGCGGCCAATCTGGTCAAGTGGGCGGTGATGTTGCTCGCCGCCTTTGTCATTGTCTCCTCCTGGATGCGCCTCTATGGCCCCGGCAGCGACTTGGACAACATCCTCAATGGAAAATGACCGGATGAAAGCCGTTCCATGACTGTCAATGAGATTTTATCCAATGAAGAATTGCGCCGCCACGAATTCCCGGTGGCCTGCGGCAAAATCTTTCTCGCCCACGCTGGCGTCAGCCCGCTCCCGCGCCGCGTCTCCGATGCCATCCGCGATTACGCGCTCCAATGCGCTCTGCACGACCAGTGGTCGCTCCTGGGGGAATCGCTCCCGCGCCAGACCCGCCAACTGGCCGCCCGCCTGATCGGCGCCCAACCGGAGGAAATCGCCTTTGCCGCTCCGACCTCCCTGGCCTTGAGTCTGGCCGCCGCCGGCTTGCCGTGGCGCAAAGGCGACAACATTCTCATTTATTTTGACGACTATCCCGCCAACGTCTATCCCTGGATGGCCCTGGCCGAGAAAGGCGTGCAGGTGCGTCTCATGAACCTTCGTGAACTGGGAAAAATCCGCCCCGTGGATGTGATCGGCCAGGTGGATGAACAAACCCGCCTGGTCGCCCTGGCCACCAACCATTTCCTGGCCGGCTTCCGCCCCGATCTGGATGCCATCGGCAGCGCCCTTCATCAACGAAACATCCTCTTCGGCCTGGACGCCATTCAAACCCTGGGCGCCTTTCCTCTCTCCGTGCGGCACGTGGATTTCCTGGCGGCGGGCGCCCATAAGTGGCTGCTGGGCCCTTGCGGCGCGGGGATCTTTTACGTGCGAAAATCCTTGCAGGACAAACTTCGTCCCAGCGTCTTGGGCTCCAGCAATGTGCGTTCCCCCAATTATGTCGCCCAGGAACGCATGGTTTTTGTCCCCGACGCGCGGCGTTACGAACCGGGCACCGGCAACCTCATCGGCCTGGTCGGCCTGCGCGCCGCGCTGGATTTGTTGCTCGAGACGGGCGTGGAAAACATCGCCGCCGAATTGCTGCGCAAGCGCGCCTGGCTTCTTCCCGCCTTGCTCGAAAAAGGGTGGTCCGTCCTCCAAGCCGATGCGCCCCCCCTCAACGCCAGCGGCATCATCACCATTTATCGCCAGCGCGCGGAGGAGACGGACCTGGCGGCCTTGTTTCAGAAGCTCCGCGCGGCGGGCATTGAGATGTCGTTGCGCCAGGATCGGGGCGGCCGCCAATACCTCCGCATTTCCGCCCACTTCTACAACACCGACGAAGAATTGCGCCGGACGCTCGAGCTTCTCTGAATTCTTTACCGGATGTTGGCGGTGGCCGATGGTTTGGAAGCACAAATCCGCCTTGGCTTGCGGCCACGCTTTCACCTCTTCCTGGCTCGCAGCCAGACGCCCGGGAAGCTATTACAGCTTGCTTTCCCCGGCGGCCTTCACTTTGGCCCATCGCGCCTTGGCGATGGCCGCAAGCTTGGCTCGGGCAGCCGCGCTGACCTTCCGCTTCTTTCTCTTCGCGGGAGCGGCGGCTTTGCTTCTAACCTTGGCCCAGCGCGCTCTCTGCGCCGCGCCAATGGCGGCCCGGGCCGCGCGGGACATCCGCCGCCGCTTTTTGCGCCCGCCTGGGCCTTTCGCGACGCGGACGGCATCCGGCGCGCCTTCGCCGCCGATAAAGGAGTCCAACTCGCTTTGCAGTTTCTCGATTTGTTCTTTGATGGCCACTACTTCGCGTAGCTGGGCAACAGTTAGGTTATGAAGGTTATTCATATGGTATGCCAAGTCTTGTCTAGCAGAGCGACATGTGTCAAGAGCAGATTTTTCGGGTTTTGCCGGGGCTTGCATTCGCTTCTCAACGTCTTCTCTTAATCCTAATCCTAATCGTAGTCTCAATCCTAATCCCAATCCTAATCCCAATCTTGATCCTGATCTTAGTCCCCCATCCCTGAGATCAGTTAGAGCGGTTCAAAAAAAGTTGTGGCCGCTTGAATTGACAGGGTAGGGACGCCTCGCCGAGGCGTCCGTTTGAGAGGCCCCTCGGCAAGCACTGTGCGGCCTCACTATTTCTTAAACCGCTTTAGCCCAAGTTCGTCAGTTCGGGGGTGCGGGGAAGGGCGGTTGCGTTGATTTGCAACGAGTTACTCATTTTCAACTGGCGGTTTTCGGCACTACATTTTCCAGGATTTTGGGGGTTCGTGGC
>Ga0187862_10002466_pt1 | contig 18732 bp, 18 predicted proteins | sample June2016WEW_10_1_FD_133003 | JGI IMG/M metagenome (GOLD analysis project Ga0187862, IMG submission 133003) | Peatland microbial communities from SPRUCE experiment site at the Marcell Experimental Forest, Minnesota, USA - June2016WEW_10_150 | ecosystem: Environmental > Terrestrial > Soil >...
CCCGAGTCCGTTGCAAGCGACATCGTTGATCGATCTATATTTCCTATACCCCGTTCGATCGGACGCAACCTCAACGACGTTGCCGATCGGCTGCTTTGCGACCCCAGCCACGTACACAGCTCCAGCGACCATACTGATTCCCATGCGGGTGTCAACGTTGCCGTCAACAATGACGCTTCCCACGGGTATGTTGCCTCCACTGCCCGAAAAGAAACGCAAATCAACGCCGAAACTTGAACAAAGCCGGTGACCAACGTCTCCGCAAATATAGACGTCCTCTTTTCGTTTTAAAGCGTCAACGACGTCGCGATAGGAGTACGTGCTCCCCTCTTGATGTGGAATCGGTGCGTCAGGCTCTAACTTTGCACCCCGATGCTGCCAGTAAAAGTTGTACGTAAAATCAGCAACACAATCAACGGGTGCACTTAACTCGAGCTGCATAACGAACCCCAGCGCCGTTTGCACAAAACTATCGAAAAGGCTTGCGTTCAACGGTTAACGAGTCGCCGCCGCGAAGCACTACGGACCCTTTGGCAGCAACAATTTCGAGTCCGCTCAGTCCAGCAGGGCCACAAAGGACGTCCTGTTCTGGATGCGTCCCCTTCTCAATATCGCAGCGCAAGACCGTGCGCTTTCCCACAGAGGCAACAACTCTCAGCCGTGATGATGCAGGATGGTCTTTCGGGAGCACGATGAGGGGCGAACCAGCATCGCGGATGAGTGAGAGCGTACAAACAATTGCTTTCGTGGTGGTGCTATCGTTGCTAAACCCCGACGCGACAAGAAGATCTTCGGCACTCACTGCCATGACGATCTCATCATCTACTGTTTCTATGAAGATTTGCCGAGCGCATCCTGACTTAACGACGCCGATCGCGCCATCGGCACTGCGTACGAATAAGATCTCGCCGGCGTCGAGCGGCACGCGCTGTTCCATGCTACGCACTCTTGATGTGTCCTCGATGAGAAAAAGTGCTAACCAAGGATCAGATGATAAGTGTTACTCTTAAAGCTCTGTTATGTCTTCCGATTGGCATGACGGACACATCGGGTTCTTGCCGATGCCCTTGAACTTTGACCCGCATTCGTTACAGGCGTATTGCTGTGATTCAAGTCGTTTAATGTCCTCATTTCCAAACGGACCGCCGACGGTACACATGGTGCGTTCTCCTTACTACATGTATGGTAGTGACTGCGTATAAGGGTTTCCTTAGCTGCGCAAGCAGTTTCAATCCGTTTAAGATAAGGTTATATGCGGTTGACGGGAAAAACATGATAGCACCGAGAGCGTGTGGTATTATCCTATCGCTTAATATTGCTTCTAAATAATAATTTAGTTTATATTAAATTAGGTTCACATCCTGTACGACAATGTCTGAATCCAAGTTCATCGTAAGTTCTTCGTTCAAGCCGACCGGAGATCAGCCTAAGGCAATCGCCGAGCTCGTCAGCGGCATTAACGGAGGCGAGAAACACCAGACGCTCCTTGGGGTCACGGGCTCTGGAAAGACGTTCACTGTCGCGAACGTGATCGCGCATGTACAGAGGCCTACACTCGTTATCGCGCACAACAAGACGTTGGCCGCCCAACTCTACAAGGAGTTTAGGGAGTTTTTCCCGCAGAACGCGGTTGAGTACTTCGTGAGCTACTACGATTACTATCGCCCGGAGGCCTACATACCGCACACCGACGTTTATGTGGCAAAGGAATCGCAGATCAACGACGAGATTGACCGACTGCGACATTCGGCTACCAAGTCGCTGCTCACGCGGCGTGACACCATTGTCGTGGCAAGTGTCTCGTGCATATTCGGCATCGGCTCTCCTGATGACTATCAGGAATCCGTGCTCTCCTTACAGGTGAGCGAGACCGTTAAACGAAGCGAGATCTTACGCAAGCTCACCTCCATGCAGTACGAGCGTAATGACGTAGACTTCTTCCGCGGAAAGTTTCGCGTGCGAGGCGACACCGTCGAGGTGTTTCCCGCGTATGGAAACACCGCGTATCGCATCGCGCTTTGGGGCGATAAGATCGAGGGACTGTATGAGTTTAATCCGGTCAACGGAAGAAAGACGGCAGCGCTTGATTTTCTCCCGATCTACCCGGCGACGCACTTCATCACCAACCGCGCAAGGCGCGACGAGGCACTTTATTCGATCAAGCGTGAGCTCACTGAGCGTTTGGAGTACTTGCGGGGCCAGGATAAGTTACTCGAGGCCCAACGACTTGAGCAGCGCACAAAATACGACCTTGAGATGTTGGGCGAGGTCGGCTATTGCAGCGGCATAGAGAACTATAGCCGCCACCTCAGCGGGCGTTCTCCAGGGGAGGCGCCCACGACCCTCATCGACTATTTCCCAGATGACTACCTCCTAGTCATCGACGAGTCGCACGTCACCATCCCCCAGCTTGTCGGCATGTACGGCGGAGACCGCTCCCGGAAGTATAACCTGGTGGAGCACGGGTTTCGGCTCCCTTCGGCGTACGATAATCGTCCCCTTACCTTTAGCGAATTTGAGAAGCGAATCAATCAGGTCATCTACGTGTCAGCCACCCCGGGACCGTACGAGTTGGCCCGGTGTGAGCACGTAGTCGAGCAGATCATTCGTCCTACCGGGCTGGTTGACCCCGCGGTGGAGGTTCGTCCTGCTGAGAATCAAGTCGACGACCTCATCGCAGAACTTCGAAAACGATCAAGCGAGCGAGTGCTGGTGACGACATTGACAAAGAGGATGGCTGAAGATCTTTCCGAGCACCTTCGCGAGATTGGCATCAAGGTGCAGTACCTCCACTCCGACATAAGCACGCTCGATCGGGTCGACATCCTGTACGACTTACGACGCGGCGCGTTCGACGTTCTCGTCGGCATCAACCTCCTTCGGGAGGGCATCGACCTGCCCGAGGTCACCCTCATGGCCATACTCGATGCGGACAAGGAGGGATTTTTGCGCTCGGAGCGGTCGCTCATTCAGACGATCGGCCGTGTCTCGCGAAACGTCAACGGTCGTGTTATCATGTACGCGGACGTCACGACCGACTCTATGAAGCGCGCGATAGGGGAGAACAATCGTCGGCGTGAGCTGCAGCTCGCTTACAACGAGCGCCACGGAATCACTCCGCAGACCGTGGTCAAGCCGATCGAGGAGCTTGTCGAGCGCCGCCGGCCGGAGCTGGTAGCCGAAGAAGAACCCGCTCTAAGCGTCGCTCCAGAGGAGCTCGAAGAGACGATCGCAGGACTGCAGGCGGAGATGCAGCGAGCGGCGCGCGGATTGGAATTCGAGCGGGCAGCGCTCATTCGTGACATGATTCGATCGCTTGAAGAAGGGACGTAGCGTGACTGAATCCATTCGTATAAAGGGTGCAAAAGAGCACAACCTCAAGAACATCGATGTTGAGATCCCGCGCGACAAGTTTGTCGTCATAACGGGAATCAGTGGTTCAGGCAAGTCCTCTTTGGCATTTGACACGATCTATGCTGAAGGACAGCGAAAGTACGTGGAATCGCTGTCGGCGTACGCCCGTCAGTTCCTCGGTCAGATGAAGAAGCCAGAGGTGGAGCACATCGACGGCCTGTCCCCGGCGATCTCGATCGACCAAAAAACGACGAGCAAGAACCCCCGTTCCACCGTGGGAACGGTCACGGAGATCTTCGACTACCTGAGGCTTATGTTCGCGCGCGTGGGGACCCCTCACTGCCCCCAGTGCGGCAAGGAGATCGCCCAGCAGACCGTGCAAGAGATCGTCGACCAGGTGATACGGCTGCCAAACGAGACGAGGATCACGATACTCGCCCCTGTGGTCAAGGATAAGAAAGGGGAGCACCGGAAGATCCTGGAGTTCCTGCTCAGCGACGGGTTCACACGGGCGCGCATCGACGGCGAGGTGCGCGAACTCGACGAAGCCACCGATCTCGATAAGAACAAGCGGCATTCGATCGAGGTCGTGGTTGACCGGCTTATTATCACTCACGAAGAACAGCAACGCCTCGCCGATTCGCTTGAGACCGCCCTCGTGCTCGGTGACGGCGTCGTCATCGTCGACGTTGCCGGCACTCAGGAGCTCCTCTTTAGTGAGCACTTCGCGTGTCCTGAGTGCGGCATTAACATGGGAGAAATCGAGCCGCGCATGTTCTCGTTTAATAGCCCGCACGGAGCGTGTCCGGCCTGCCACGGTCTCGGGTTTGAAAAGACGCTCGACGAAGATCTCGTCGTGCCCGACAAGTCCCTCCCCGTACGGCGCGCGATAGCGCCCTGGGGAAAGCCGACGAGTGACTATTACCCGCAGTACCTCTTAAGCGCCGCAAAACAGTTCCAGTTCGACCCTGAAACGCCTTATGAAGAGCTCTCCGACGAACAGAAACACCTCATCCTGTACGGCTCGGGGAGTCAGAAGATGCTGTTTGAGTACGTCGGCAGACACGGCCACTTGCGCTCTCTCAGACCGTTTGAGGGAGTGATAAAGAACTTGTCGCGTCGCTATCGCGAGACTGACTCTGAGTACATTAGAGAAGAGATTGAGAAGTACATGCGGCTGCGCGCGTGCGACGCCTGTAACGGCAAACGCCTCCAGCCGAAAGCCCTCGCTGTTACGGTCAGCGATCGCTCGATAGCCGACGTGTCGGCCTTGTCAGTCGACGCCGCCTACGCATTCTTTGATAACTTGCGTCTCACGAACGGGAAAATGACCATTGCAGCTGAAGTCATCAAAGAGGTCAAGAAGCGACTCAACTTCATGCAAAACGTCGGCCTTAACTACCTGACGCTCGATCGAGCGAGCGAGACGCTTTCGGGGGGCGAGGCTCAGCGCATACGGCTTGCGACGCAAATCGGTTCCGGTCTCGTCGGTGTCCTTTATATCCTTGACGAGCCGAGCATTGGCCTCCACCAACGCGACAACTTACGGCTCATCGGAACGTTGAAGAGCCTTCGGGACCTCGGAAACACGCTCATCGTGGTTGAGCACGACGAGGAGATGATTCGCACGGCAGACTACGTTATCGACATGGGGCCCGGCGCCGGAGAGCACGGAGGAGCGATCGTGGCAACAGGGACGCCGAGCGACATCGTGAGCGATCCTGAGTCTATCACGGGCCAGTACCTCAACAGGGTAAAACGGATCGAGGTGCCACAACGACGGCGTACCACGAACGGCAACGCTCTGCGCATTATCGGCGCGCGTCATAACAACCTCAAGAACATCGACGTGGAGATCCCGCTAGGGATCTTTACCTGTGTCACGGGAGTCTCCGGTTCAGGAAAAAGCACTCTTATCAACGATATTCTCCATCGCAAACTCGCCCAACAGCTGCACCGCGCGTACGGAAAGCCCGGCGATCACGACGACGTTTTAGGCATCCAACACATCGACAAGGTGATTACGATCGATCAGTCGCCCATCGGGAGGACGCCGCGCTCAAATCCCGCCACGTACACTGGGGTGTTCGACTTCATCCGGGCCCTCTTCGCCCAGCTTCCCGACGCCAAGGTCCGAGGCTATCGCCCGGGCCGGTTCAGCTTCAACGTGAAAGGCGGCCGCTGTGAGGCGTGTAGGGGTGACGGAATCATAAAGATCGAGATGCACTTTTTGCCCGACGTTTACGTTCCCTGTGAGGTCTGCGAGGGGAAGCGCTACAACCGCGAAACGCTCGAAATCCGTTACAAGGGCAAGAACATCGCTGAAGTGCTCGATATGACCGTAGAAGAGGGCGTGCACTTCTTTGAGAACATCCCGCGCATCAAGCAAAAACTCCAGACGCTGTTCGACGTTGGCCTAGGCTACATCAAGCTCGGGCAGCCCGCGACGACGCTCTCTGGTGGGGAGGCACAACGCGTCAAGCTGGCCACGGAACTCAGTCGGCGGAGCACGGGAAAGACGTTCTACATCCTCGACGAGCCAACGACGGGGCTGCACTTTGACGACATCAAGAAACTGCTCGCGGTCCTCGGCAGGCTCACCGACGCGGGGAATTCGGTGCTCGTCATCGAACATAACCTCGACGTGATCAAGACGGCCGATTACATCATCGATCTGGGCCCCGAGGGAGGCGACGAAGGGGGGTACGTCATCGCGCAGGGAACGCCCGAGATGATCGCCCGGTCGGGCACGTACACGGGCGAGTTCCTGAAACGAGTGTTAAACGGGTACTAAGAGCGATGCCATCATCTTCAGTCACCGAACGCTTGGAAAACTTACCAAGCAGTCCTGGCGTCTACCTGATGAAGGACACGGGTGGGAAAATCATCTACATCGGGAAGGCCATCTCCCTAAAGAACCGAATCAGAACCTATTTTCACACCACGCCAGTGGCGCCGCGAACGATGGCACTCGTCGAGCGGGTTGACGACATCGAGTGGATCGTCACCAACACTGAAAAAGAGGCGCTCATCCTTGAGTCCAACCTCATCAAGCTTCACAAGCCGCGATATAACGTGCGGCTCACCGACGACGGCAGCTTCCCGTACATCCGGATCACGAGCGACGCGTACCCGAGCATCACCGTGACGCGTGCCGTGCGAAATGACGGGTCAGCGTATTTCGGCCCGTACACAAGCGCACAAGCCACACGCCAAAGCGTGAAGGTGCTGCGTAAGGCGTTCCCGTTGCGCAGTTGCAGCAAAGACCTGCGGCGCGTCCTCAGGCCGTGCCTCAACTATCAGCTCAGGCTGTGTGTGGGCCCGTGTGCGGGGAAAACGGATCCTGACACGTATGCCCAGCTCGTAACGGGCGTGCAGCGGTTTCTCGAAGGGCGCCAAGACGACATTGTCAACGAGCTGAAGCGCGAAATGCGCGACGCGGCGACAGATATGGATTTCGAGCGTGCAGCGACGCTACGCGATCGAATTGCCGCACTCGAGAGCGTCCGAGAGCAGCAGTACGTGGAGCCGCGACGCGGCGACGAAGACGTCATTGCCATCGCCCGCAGAGGTCCGCAGGTATGCGCGCTCATACTCATGGTGCGCGGGGGGAGGGTCACAGGGCAGCAATCGTACGCGCTTCGGGGAACTGAAGGCGTTGAGCCGACTGAACTGATGACCGCGTTTGTCAAACAACATTACTTCCACCTCGAGGGTCCCTACGTTCCGAAGGGGATTCTTCTCGAGCATGCGATTGAGGAGGCGGACGCCATTGAGAATCTCCTCACTGAGATCAGAGGAAGTCGCGTGCAAGTGAGCGTTCCCCGCGCCGGACTGAAGACAAAGCTCGTCGCGCTCGCTCACAAGAACGCCGAATCGATGCTTAAAAAGCCAACCGCTGCCGACGCGTTGTACGTGCTCAAAGACGCCCTCCGACTGCGTTCGTACCCCTACCGCATCGAGGCGTTTGACGTGTCGAACCTCGCCGGTGCCGAGGCCATGGGCGCGATGGCGGTATTCATCGACGGCGCACCGCAATTTAGCGAGTATCGCTCCTACAAGATCAGAAGCGTCGCTACGATTGACGATTATGCGATGCTCAAGGAGATTGTCGGCAGGCGCTACCGAGATCGTGAGGGCCGCGCGGATTTCATCGTGGTTGACGGCGGAAAGGGGCAGGTGCGCGCCGTCAGGGATGCCCTCACGATGCTCGGCTTAAGGATCCCTCTTGCCGGCCTTGCAAAGCGTGAAGAGCTCGTTTACGTGCCTGGTCGGTCAGCGCCCGTCGCGGTGCCGCAGATTGCACTCAATGTGCTGATGCGCATTCGTGACGAGGCGCACAGAACGGCCATCAGGAGACACCGCAACTTCCGTTCGCGGAAGCTCTTAGAGAGCACGCTTGATCAAATCCCGGGCGTCGGCAAACAACGAAAAGTCGAGCTCCTCAAACGTTTTGGATCTGTGGCTCAGCTCAAAAAGGCGAGTGTGGAAGAGATCCAATCCGTACCTGCCATTGATAAGACAACCGCTCGCAGCGTCTTCAGTTTTTTTAACGAGCGAAGCTCGACCACTCGGGTATCCGCCGCAAACACGTAACAGACGTGGCACGAGGAGACGTTATGCAAGCCTAGCGATTTTTCGCGTGATGAAACGGTGCTTCGACTATAACGTAGCTCCCCAACGCAACCTCCTATTGCGTCCCTCTTTCCCCAAAAAAGGCTGGTGTGCTGCTTGCAAGCCAGTTCAAACGGCTTTGCTGACCGTGTTGCTAATGTACGGGTACGCGTCAAACGTCTGGTTGAAGGAGACGTTGACATCTATGAAAAGCGGATGCGCTGCGACGACTCCGTTGAGGTTCATCATCACACTTTTCGTAAAGATAGTTTGGAACGCCGCGCTGATGGCAGGTCCGAAGTTTATGGTTGATTGTATCGGGATTTCGACGCTCCCTTGCGCCGGAATTTGGATCCCATCAATTGTGCCTGTGCTCAAGACTTGGTTTCCCTCGACGAGTACGAGGTTGTAATTCACGGAATTGACTTTCACGCCAACGATGTTCGGGTTGTACAGCTTGATCAAAAACGTTAGGTTGAAACCCGAACGTGACACGTTATCGATTGAGCGCACTGACACTCCTTGGACTTGAGGAGCTTGGAGGGTTAAAAAAAAAGCGGCACCTGCAACAGCAATAACGATAATAACGACGCCTATGATGGCGGCGATCGTTCTTGTCCGCATAGCCAAAGAATTAGCTTCTCCCTATATATAGGAACCGAAATAGCGCTCAATCTTGACGATCTACGCAGTGAGCCAGGCGTACCGCCTTCATATGAGTTAGAATTGCGGCACCGATGGCATCGAGGGACAGACACGCAAAGCCAACTGCTTTGGGCGCGACGCAGCACTTGGCGGGAGGACAAATGTAATATTATGCTTCTGCGCCACAGTAGATACGGCGCTATTGTTTAGTCAAATGATAGGCGCCGGATTCGTGGCGTCAAACCGCTAACGCGCGTGGCGAGCACAAATGTCATATGAGGAAGTAAAAGGGCCCGAATGGGAGCGAACTGCGCTTTATTTTGCCTGTGGCATGCTGCTTATCGTAACAGCTGCAATTTTTCTTTTTGCCATCAACCGAATTATAGGGGCGATCCTGTGGTTCATCCTCGTCGGTGTGGTGCTCACGTTTCTGGTCCGCTGGCACACGAAAACGTACGCGTATCGGTGTACACAGTGTGGAGAGCAATTCGAGATATCACCTGTGACGAATTTCGTTAGTCCCCAAGGCGTAGGCAAAGAAGGTGCGTGGAAGTACCTCAAATGTCCGCGCTGCAACAAACACGAGCGCGCCGAGGTTCTAAAGAAAGTGAAACGATGATGGTACTGCTGCTGGAGCGCTGCTCGCTGCAACAGACACGCGTCCGTTCGTTTCTGTCGCAGCTGTTTCGGCTGTTTCGTCCCGATATGCCAGATCAAAGCGTTGCTTCCACTTCCAGCCGGACCATTTGCACGTGGACGCCTCCATTTTCATCCGGCGGATGCCTCTCGAGGTACGCACTGGCCATCTCTCCGACAAAATCCTCGCGCAACGCTTCAGGAAGACGTGCTGTGTAGGGAAGGAAGACCGTGCGCAACCAGCCCATAAGCCCTTCTTTCCCGTCGTGCACCATATCCTTTGGTATCAGCTGAACGCGTTTTGCGGAGAGGCCAACGTGCTTTAAAAACCCACTGTACTCTTCGACACTGTAGAAGAACCACGGGTAGGCGAAGCCAACAAAATAGCCGTTCCAGCGTCGGTGAGTAGCGATCTCGTTTGCGACATCCGAAATCAACGCAGCATTGCCTTTTCCGCCGAACTGAAGCACCGCGCACCCGCCCGCCGTGAGGCCCCGCTTGATTCCGCTGAGTACGGCGAGGTGATCGCTTACCCAGTGCAAGCTCGCAAACGACACGACGAGGTCGAACTCGCGGCGATAACCGAGGTGGGTCGCATCACCCCACCGAAACTGCAGGTTAGGGAAATGCCCTGGCGGGAACCGCTGGTGGGCAAACTCAACCATGCTTTCAGACGAGTCGATACCGAGGACCGAACCCTCTGGAACGAGTGCTGCAAGCTCAGCGGTGACCTTTCCATCCCCGCAGCCGATGTCCAATATTCGTTCGTTACCCGTAAGTTTCAGGGTTCGAATAACGTCGCGCGCCCACTGCTGCTGCGGGCACGAGTTTTTTTCGTAGTCTGCTGCGTCCCACTGGTAATTCATAGACCGTCCCACCGTCTTCACTTTTCAGTTAGTTACACTGTTCCAACAGAGCACGCCACCCATCCATCGCTCTCTTCTACAAATCGCTGTGGTTTCCCTTTTCGCAAACGCTCCATGTCGGTCAAAAAAAAGTGCCGTACTTCAGAACTGCGCACGCTGTCAAAGAATTGCTCCACCTCATCAGGATTGTAACATCGAATGTTCGACAGGCCCGCGTAGTCTCCGATGGTTCGGAAGATCTTTGAAGGTATCGGTTGCGTCGCCTTTTTAATGAAGGAGCAGGGAAGCAGGTACTCGACGACGACTAGATTCTGCTGCCGCTCAGATTGAAACAAACCTATGGCGCGACGGAGGAACTCTTCTTTTATGTAGTAGCTTATACCCTCAAAGAGCACGATAGTGGGCGAATTGGACTCGTATTCGCCTTCTGCTTTGAGCATTTCGATTGAGAACTCTCCCGCGGTGATGTCTGCGGTGATACAGGCAATGCGATCAGCTAAATCGGGCGCCACCTCGGAATACAGCTGACGCTTCTCGGCCATGCCCGCGATATCGACTTCAATGACTCTCTTGACGCGGAGGCGCTGATTGAGTAGTAGTTCGAGCGCAAGCGGGGAGCTTCCAGCAGCGGGTATCACAACTTGACAAGGCACAGTTCGAGACGTCAGCTCATCTTCGATCAGACATTTTACAAAGTGCTTCCGGTTGCGAATTACTTCGCCGTACCACGGGCATATGTCGTGACAACGCGCCAGCAGTTCCTCCCCGTCCGAGAGGTCGAGCTGACCCACAAATGCCGCGCTCGGCCCGTCTTTGTACAGAGGGGCCGCCCACGACATTACCAATGCGGCCGTATGGTCAAGTCTCATGTTTCGCCCTCGGTACCATCAGTCTCCACGCGCGCGAAGCGTGGTTACGTTTGCAGCACGACTCGATAGCGTGCTTCGTTGTTGCGGACTCGCTGCACAGCCCCGTTCAAGTCCTCGCAGGAGAACACCTCGGCTCTTGCCGCAATGTGATGACGCGCGGCGAATGCGAGCATCTCTCGCATCACGTCCCTGCCTCCTGTTACGCTTCCGCTGATCGATTTCTGACCGGCAACGAGAATAGGTGCGAGGACGCCTATGCTGCCTTTGTCGCCGTGAGAGCTCAATCGACTGACGATTGTCAACTCTCCGTTGGGTCGCAGCGCCTCCATATACGCGGACCACGGGAGCGCGACGGTGGCCGTCGATATTATGTAGTCGAGTGTCCGCGCAGTCGCTTGCATTTCCTTCGCGTCGCGGCTGTCTACAAAGTGATCCGCACCAAAAGTATATGCGTCGTCTTTCTTTTCAGGGTTCGTTGAAAAAGCGGTCACTTCGCATCCCATGGCGTGCGCAAATTGCAAAGCGAGATGCCCGAGTCCGCCGATGCCGACGATGCCTACGCGATGATGCGGGCGCAGGCCAAAGCGCCGCATTGGCGAATACACGGTCACCCCCGCGCACAGAAGCGGTGCCGCACCCGCCGAATCGATCGAATCTGGAATCGCGAAGGCAAAACGGCTGTCGGTGCGAACGAAATCAGCGAACCCGCCGTGCCTCTTAACACATGTGAGCACCTTGTTTCGGCACAGGTTCTCGTAGCCGTTCAGACACCACTCACAGCGCAAGCAGCTGCCCGATTGCCATCCGACACCGACTCGTTGGCCTATGCTGAGCTGCTCAACCTCTGTGCCAGTTGCTGCCACTGTGCCGACGATCTCGTGTCCCGGCACGAGTGGATAGCGCGAGATGCTCCAGTCATTGTCGATCAGGTGGACGTCGCTGTGGCAGACCCCACAGTGAGTCACTTCGATGTCGACGTCATGAGGACCTGGTGCTCCAAGCTCATAATCAAAAGGGTGTAGCGCCGCTCCGGGCTCTAGCGCAGCAAATGCATGAATGTGCATAGGTAGCTCTCAGTGGACTCTTTATGCCGTTCGTGGCATTTGACTGTTTGCCACCGCCGAGGCTGCCGCGCGGCGGTTTTGCACCGTCCCTAAACTCTTATATATCAAAAAGCATAGCTTCAGATATATTGTAACAAGGCGAGGTTTCCAGTGCCGAGACGAATATGGAAAGAATGGGCGCACGATCAGTTTCTAGGCATGGCGCAATTCGGGCCCCTCAAAATGGAGCGCGGCAACATCAAGTTTTTCGTGCTCATGACGCTCCAAAACCAACCACTCCACGGTTACGGCATTATCAGAGCCATTGAGGAAAAGAGTGGCCACGCCCCGAGCGCAGGTGTGATCTATCCGACGCTGCAGATGCTTGAGGATCAGGGTTGCGTGACTATGAATGAGGAAGACCACAAGAAGATTTACGCTATCACTGAAGATGGGCGATACTTCTTGGAGAAACACCGCGAAATGGTTGAGCGATTGAGTACGAGGGCGGCTCAGCCACGGTGGAGCTCGCTTCCTGGCGTCGGTAGGCGCATCGGGGAAATCGCGCGCACGATCTTTACCAATTACTCGTATCTCGATGACGAGAAGACACAACAGATCGAGAACATCCTCGACGAGGCGAGGAGACAGATTGGTGAAGTGATTTTTGCGAGACAGCGTTGACGAGGTGCAGCGCAAGCCGTGTCATCAGCCCTATCAATCACGCTCCTCCTGCTGAACGCGCCACGCAGCATGGTAGGCCTTGTGATGAGCATTAACACGCTCGTGATCATGGGAATACGACCGCTTGGCGGTTTTCCCTTCGGCGTTTTGAGTGCGGTTATCGGCGTTTCTGCTGCAATTGCGACAGGCGCAGCGATAGCGTGTGCGATAAGCGTCTATCTATTTGTCGTCAACAAGAAGCTGCGTTCAGCGTAGAGGCGCAGCAAAAAGAAGTTCCTATCGGCTTTTTTGAAAAGTTCAAACAGACGGAAAGCTGCAAGAACTGGGTGGCTGTATGTCCGCGCGACCGATGACTCGAAAGCTGATAGTGATAACAACTCAAACCAGTGCTTGAAGACGTTGTTTTTGCAGCGCTTATGCTAGGCGGGCTGTTTGTGCTTTTCGTTTTTAAACCGCTGCACACCAAATTGGTCGCTCGGGACTTCGTCAGAGCAGTCAAGCAGGGAAAAGCGCTGCGTGCGTCACAATTCAACGCGGGATGGCGAATTTAGGAGGACTGTATATTGTCGCTTGCTTAAGTCACACCGTAGTATGAATCAGTAACACCCGAGCATATCACACGTTGGGCCAGTTTTTCCACTCAATAGTCTCCGCTGTTTCCCCTGCACTTTATGGCACATAGCGAAACGGGATAACGCATCTGAATGCTTGGATAACGAAATCAAAAAACACCACCCCACGTTTGTTTGTCTGATAGTGAGTACAACGCTTCCCGATTTAATGGAGCCCGTAGCGCGCTTTTTTTCGTAGGGGTAGAGGTGTGACCCCGAAAATACAGTCGCAACTAAGCTCGAAACTACTTAAAGCGGTTGTCTGGCGTGCGATGCAAATCGTTTCTAATGGAGCGTTGGCGAGCCTAAGATCGCCTTGTGAACATGCGCACAGCGTCTTTCGTTTACAAAAATAAAAATCTTGGCAGGCTTGAATACCTTTATTTCGAGTCCAGATTTTAAAAAAAAGCGCAAAATGCGAGCGAAAACGTTAAACACGATCGTGTAGAGCTTGATCATGTTGAGATTAAAGGGAGCCGGGCCCGTGAAATGGCCTGCCTCGAAAAACCGTCTTCTCTTACGGCTAACGGGCCCGTGTTCCGTCCTCGTTTGTGAACCTAAAGGTTTTACGTCGTTTGCGTCGCCCGTGGACTTTGGGTGTGCGCCCGACGCGAAATGCTGTTTTATTTGTAGATGCCACCCCGTTAAACGCCTTGCGATTTTTTTCTGTTTGTTTCGGTCGCGGCACTCGTCAGAATACGTCAAGAAGTTGCGTGTCTGCCAAGAATTGTCTGGCGTTACGCTCGACTAAGATGCTCTGGACATCATCGTTGCTGCGACAAGAACAAATTTTGGAGTCGGCTCGTAGCTGTTTCGCTGAGTTTGCCGGAAAATAGACTTAGATTCCGATAAAACGCGCATTAAATCTAAATCGATATATAGCGCTACTTCTTAACGTAGAACGAATAGACACAACGGGAGGTGATAAAATGGGAGACATAAAAACGATCACAAAGATTCCGGTTGGGGCGGTCGCCTTGATGGGTGCCGCAATCGAAGCCGTTTTAGGGCTCATTTTTGGGATCATAGCAGCTATTGGCATCGGAGTTGGGCTCTCCACTTACGGAGGTCTTGCAGGAGCGGTCGGTGCGGCTAGCGCCATTATCGGAGGCGTTATTGGCGGCTTTATTGGCGGCTACATCATAACAGCAATTATAGCACTGATTTACAACTGGTTGGCGCCTAGAATTGGCGGCATTAAGCTTGAACTTGAGTGACAGCAAAGCATACGTTAATCGCCTAAATCGTAGAGTTCTGACGTTCAACGCAAGGCGTTGGGCGTCACTTTTTTTATTTTTTGAGACAACAGCTAGTAGTCTCGCCGTGCGCCGTTACTGCGCATAGCGGCTACCCATAGCTTCCTTGTCTTGTGTAAGAAGAGTTGACTAGTAGAATTATATTAGCTGCCTTTTTTTGCGTGCATTCCGACCCTACGTCTGCTGTCACGGTACAGCGCGAAATTTCGAAAGCCGAGTTGAAGTGCAGTCGGCTCTTGGTTTCCTTTGTAAGAAGTGTTTGCGCAAACGAGGTTCGCCTCGTCGTTGTGCGTTTACTAAACCCACCCCCGCCAAGCTGTGACACAAACGCTGTGTCACGCGTTTACACGCAATTCCTGCCTCACGCGGCCTTATAGAATTTTTGTGCGCACGCACGATCAGAGGTGAACGTTATGGCGACAAATGTTGACTGCTCAAAAACCGACGAACCCCTGTACGCGGGTGCAGCCTCCGCGCTGCGTATAAACAGGCGCATAGAAAACGACGAGATTCCGCTCTTTGTGCAACGGTGCGTCATTGACGCAACGTGCTGGGAAGTTGACGGAACACGATACGAGCAGTGGCGCGCTGAAAACGGCAACGGCAACGGGAACGGCAACGGGAACGGCAATGGTGACAATCGAGCTGCTGAGTGGCGCGACGAGGTCGTTATCCCCCATCTCCAGCAGCGATTTGACGGGCTTGAACTGCGCGACGATGACCGTCTCTACGGCATCCGATACGATACTGAAGAGGAGATCGATGAGCAGATCGATGAGCGCTTTTACAGCCCGGAGCAGCTTCGGGGCTCCATGCTCGCGAAATGCCCGGGACAGCGATGGCTGTTCGCTCTCGGGTGTTGCCGAAGATACAAGCCGCAGGAGCGTGCGCGTCTCTCTTGAAGGTCGGATGGCGTTGAAAGGCTGCAGTCGCACCACCGATGCTCTGCCCGAGGTCTCGGCTCATGCTTCATCGTACTCGATGTCGGGAAAGGCATCTTCGAATGCGAGCCTTCGGTCAGTGAGTTTGTTGTACAACATCACCGCCTCCTCTGCGCTTAGCGGCGTGAGTTCCGGGTCGCTTTCGTCATCGTCACCGAAAAACGAGACCGTTTTTTCGTACTTGAAATAGCGTCCATCAGCGGTGCGCAAAAGGTCGACGTTGTTGCGCCCTGTTTTCAGCGCTTCAATGCAGAACTGGTGCTCGTTTCGCGCAAGAAGGACGGCAGTATCGGTGTCGTACACCACGCCGTCAAACGCTTGTTTCATGGCAAGAGATTGTTTCGTTCAACTTAGAGTTAAGCTTTGCATGAGCACGCAGAAAGTAAAGTGGACAATCCTAGGAAGTGATCGCAGCTCTCGGCGAGTCACGCACCCTTTGTGACAGCACCAACAAAACTACACCTAAACCCGCAACTACACTGAGGGATAGCGAATAGCGGCCTTTCGAACGTGCCCGCCTTTTCTGAAAGCGTGCAGGCACTACTCAATCCACGTTGTGATATCGTCGACTCATGGCAGTGAACGGGGCGAAGGCACGTCTTTCGGGTACCCTATAGCGCAGCCATTTAGTTCGAATTCTCCTGGAGGAATGCCAATAGTGCTACAGAATTCTTTGCTATTGTCCAGTTGTGCGGTGACTGACACGAGTTGGAAACCGAGGCCGAGCGCCGTCGCTTCTAGCCACATGTTTTGGAGACAATGAGCGAGCTACTGCGACTGAGATGGGGGAATTCCCTTTCGTTCTGCAACCACGATTCAGCGAAGGAAGAAGCTGTGCGAGTTTCTCATCTTGTCGTGCTGGAAGTTGCGGCCCTGCTTGCTCCGAAAGCTCAACGTCTGGCGCCCGCTTCAGCGCAGAGAAGATTCCTACGAGGCTCAAAATCACACCATAACGGCGATATACGCAAACGAGTGACGGGCGAAGTCTCGATGATCGCCCGCAACGCTCAAAAGCTATAAATAGGCCGAAACGGCATTATTGAGCCACCTCACCGCTGGAGGCGGCGCGATGTTAACGGCGAATCAGCCCCTCGTTGGCTCCCTTTTCTTCCTCGGCGCAGCGCAGTTCGTCATCGCGATGGTTATCGCAGAGGCGCGTTACCCCGGGTACAACGTCGGTAAGAATGCTATAAGCGACTTAGATGTCTGACGCACCGCGCGCCTTTTTAACGCGTCAATTATCGTCTTCGGCACCGCGATCGTGTGCGGAGCACTCATCGGCCGGGGCTTTTTTGGCGTCGTGCAAACGCTCTTCATCGTGCTCGCCGGTATCGACGCCGTAGGAGTGGGGGTATTCCCCGAGACGACCGGAAGACTCTATCTCCGCTGTGCGCTCGTCGCATTCCTGTTCGGGGCACTGTCAGCGATCTCTGCCGTTTCCCACGAGGGCGTCCCACTCGCGTACTACTCAGCGGCGCTCGGCATCGTCTCACTTGCCGCCTTGATGTCGCTCACCCGCAAGCACATGCACGGCCTGGGCTTCAGCGGCATGGAACGGTTGGTTGCCTTCCCATCGTCCTGTGGGCGCTTGGCATCGGGGGTTTCTTGCTTAGTTCAAGCTAGCGCGTTGGATCCCGTGCGATTGTGGCTTCGGCGGTGGCCTGCGGCACTTGATCATTTTCATCGCTCTCTCCGCTTGGGATAATCAAGGATGGACGCCCTGCTTCAGATTATGAACAACGATTGCGTCGAAGTCGTTGCGCGTAATAACACAGGCCACGTTTGTAAGGATAATCGCTAGCGGAGGGGACTGCGGAAGTGCACTATGCCAAACGCCGACAAGCAAATCTGGAAAGTGCAAGGGAAATTTTAAGAGACGGATTTCGAGACGTTTGTGGAAAAAAGCCCCCCTCACTCAATCTGAAGCATTCAACGGCCTAATTTTTTGTTTTGACACTATGGAGCACTAAGATTATTACCGTTCCCGCGTGATTGCTGGATATGGCAAAAGCAGAAGATGCGGTCGCTCTTTTTCAGCAGGGCTTCACCTGTTCACAGGCTTTGCTTTCGGTCTTTGCACAGGACTTCGGGCTCGATCGGGACATGGCACTTCGGATCTCGCAGGGATTTGGTGCCGGGATCGCCTACACGGATGATACCTGCGGGGCGGTCTCCGGTGCGATCATGGTGATCGGGCTGCGATACGGGAGGATAAGGGCAGATGACATCGTGGCAAAAGAAAAAACCTATGCGGTCGTCCGCGAATTTCTCAGGGAATTCAAAAAGCGCAATGGCTCGGTAGACTGCACGGGACTGCTTGGATATGACCTGTCAGACCCGCAACAGGTTGCTGAGGTGAAGAAGAACAAGGTCGTGATGGCACGGTGTCCGGCGTTTGTCCGGGATGCCGTAAAGCTCGTTGAAATACTGGTTTAGTTTTCACGGCACGGTGGTGCGACAGAGCACTTCATAAGGCGTGACCGTAATTGCCGCTCGGCTCCATCTTGAGACTGCGGTATCACTTCACTCTCTCTTTCTACAAGCTGTGCAGGTTCTCTGACGGTTTGACGGCGGTGGTTCTCCTGGCCAATAGACAAGAGACGAGCAGGGACACTGCGCACACAAGAATAAAGTACCCCCGATGGCCGCCGGTGAAAGGATAAGCGGCATCGTTATGGTGGTAGTGGCGCTCTCTAATCCCGGCGAAGGCGATTTCAAAAGATGAGCATTTATCAATCACATTGCGGAGGTTTTCCTGAGCACGTCTACGATGTGCAGTTCTGGAAGGATTCCACGTCGTTTTTGACGCACTAGTCAACGTGAAATGAAATGACAAAAGCCGTTCCGTTCTCTCTGTTCAGTTCAATGGTGCCCTCGAGCTGATTGACCAACGTGACAACGAGCTGCATACCCAATGAGTCGGTCGCCCGAAAGTCCACATCAGGTGGGAATCCCACGCCGTCATCCGCAACGGTCAACGTATACGCCTCGTTCTCACGCTTTAGGGCGACGGTGACGCCACCCGTCCGTCCGTCCGGAAACGCATACTTTAACGAGTTTGACACGAGCTCGTTGATGATGAGCGCACACGGGATGGCGGCGTCCACGCCGAGCTGGACGTTCTCGATCTCAACAGTGGTCGTGATTGCTCCTAGAGGGACGTTGTACATCCGCAGGAGCTCGCCAACCAAGCTCTCGACGTAATCACCGAAG
>Ga0187862_10002469_pt1 | contig 18713 bp, 17 predicted proteins | sample June2016WEW_10_1_FD_133003 | JGI IMG/M metagenome (GOLD analysis project Ga0187862, IMG submission 133003) | Peatland microbial communities from SPRUCE experiment site at the Marcell Experimental Forest, Minnesota, USA - June2016WEW_10_150 | ecosystem: Environmental > Terrestrial > Soil >...
AAAAGATTGCCGCCATCGCCGACTACTGCAAGAATCCCAATCCCGACGCGCTCCTGGTTTTTGTCGCCGATCACATCAGCATTCCCGCCGACGCCCGCCGCATGGAGATGACGGACAGGGACCGCTACCAGAAAATCCGCGAAGACCTGGGCCCGTTCTGCGGCATTGTGGAACTGTCTCGCGTCCAAGAGGGTGAGGCCGTCCGCTGGATCGCCGAGTACTGTGCCACCCGCGAGGTCAAGATGGACGCCGACGGCGCACGCGTATTAGTGGATGCTCTCGGCGGAGACATGATGATGGTGTCGAACGAACTGGAGAAGCTGATCCTCTACGTAGGCGAAAAGAAGAAAATCACCCTCGGCGATGTCGAGACCATGGTGTTAGCCGCGAAACAGCGCTCGCTCTATGAGTTGACCGATGCGATTTCTTCCAAAGACCGAGTGCACGCCCTCGAAATCCTCGATGCGCTGCTCTCGACCGGCGACGGCGAAGAAGCTGCCATTGGCCATCTCTACATGCTGGCCAAGACTTTTCGCCAGATGCTGGTGATCCTGGAGCGCAACGTGCGCGACCAGCGCATGCTTTGGGCGGCATTGTGGCAGGGCTTTCGCGTGCCGCCGTTTGCCGCCGACGATATCATCCGGCAGGCGCGGCGTTACAAATCGAAGCGCGAACTGACGCGCGCCATTCGCCTGGTCGCGAAAGCCGATCTGGCGCTGCGTTCGAATCCTCCCGGCAAGCGCCTGATCCTCGAAAAGCTGGTTCTGGATCTGGCCACCGAGCCCAAGCTCGAAGCCGCCGGCGGATGGATGCAGGAAGAACTACCGGTGTGATGTGAGCCTCAGGACGCGATGCTAAGCCCAGGCGACGTCATTTCGTATTTGGAGATGTGCGCCCCGTTTGGACTGAATCTCCAACGGGGGATGAACTATCGGATTAGGGATGGCGAGAGTCTCATTTTGATGAGCCAGAGATTCGGCGCGCCCTATCAGGATAGGGTCGAGCAGGACGGACGCATCATCATCTATGAGGGGCACGACCTACCGCGGACAAAAGGAGTTGTTGATCCCAAGATTGTCGACCAACCCGAGTTTCAGCCGAACGGTAAGCCAACCCAGAACGGACTGTTTGCAGAGGCAGCAAGAAGGTCGAAGGACGGAATTTCCCCGCCGGAACGGGTGAGAGTCTTTGAGAAGATCCGCGATGGAATATGGGCTTACAACGGAGTCTTTGAACTGATCGATTCGTGGCAGGAGGAATCTGGACCTCGAAAAGTGTTCAAATTCAAACTGCAACTGGTGGGCGACGTGCCGTTTGCGGGGAGGTCTCCCAGCGTCTATCTTGAGGATGACCGCGTTATCCCCACCCACGTTAAGCTGGAAGTGTGGAAACGGGACAAGGGGTGCTGCGTGAGGTGTGGCAGTGCAAAGAATTTGCATTTCGACCACATAATCCCTTACTCCCTTGGAGGGTCGTCTAAAGCCTCCGAAAACATCCAGCTGCTGTGCGCCAAACATAACCTTGCAAAGCACGATGCTATTGAGTGACTACGCTTGAATTCTCAGCATAAATTGGCCGTGGAAATTGAGGCCTACCTTCAGCGAATCAAGTACGCAGGAGAAGTTCGACCGACCGAAGCAACGTTGCGTTCCCTCCATCGCGCCCATCTCTTCACCGTCCCTTTCGAGAATCTCGACATCAGTCTGGGACGAGAAATCGTTTGTGACGAAGCCCGTATTCTGCACAAGATCGTGAACGAACACCGCGGCGGCTTCTGCTACGAACTGAATGGAGCCTTCGCCGCCCTGTTGCGAGCCTTGGAATTTCAGGTGACGCTGCTCTCCGCCCGCGTCGCTCGCGAAGATGGCAGCTACGGCCCCGAATTCGACCACCTCATCCTGCGCGTCGATCTCGAGGAACCGTGGCTGGCCGACGTCGGCTTTGGAGAGGGCTTCCTGGAACCGTTGCGCCTCGATTCAGCCCTCGAGCAGCCACAGAACGGCCGCGTCTATCGTCTGACATCCCGCCCGGAATCCCGTTCGTCCATCGATGCCGGCTTCGGACTGGAGGTCATGGTTGAAGGCAAGTGGAAAAGAGAATATGCATTCACCCTCCAACCCCGGGAACTCTCCGAGTTTGCTGGGATGTGCCACCATCATCAGACCTCGCCAGAGTCGCATTTCACGCGCCAGCGAATATGCTCGCTGGCTACTCCCGAAGGTCGAGTCAGTCTATCTGACAACAAGCTGATTCAGACACACGGAGGTTCCCGACAGGAAACGTTGCTCTCTGGAGACCAGGAATGGCGCGCGAAGCTGAGCGAGCTTTTCGGAGTGATTCTGCCGCAGAGCGCCAGCCAGAATGAGCCGCGGCAAGAACAACGGTAGAGACGGGGCTTGCCCCGTCTTGCCGCACCCGCGCCAATAGTCCTTTACCCCTTCGCCTCAGCCACTGCCCGTCGTAGCTCGTCAACCTCCGGGAAGAGCGCCTTAAGCTTCACCACGCGGTCCAGTTGTTGCCGAGCCAGCGCGGCTTGACCATTCTTGGCATAAGCCAGTCCCAGGTGGCAGTTGAAGAGCGCGTTGTCCGGCTCCTTTTTCACCGCTTCCTTGAAAAGGTTAATCGCGGACGTGTAGACACCTTTGTGATAGAAAGCCCACCCCAGCGTGTCGGCGGAGTTCGCATTATCGGAAAGCTGACGCCGCGCCGTCTGCGCCATCGTGAAGGCGAGGTCCACATTCCCACCCTGCTGCAGCATTACGTATGCCAGATTGTTCGAGGCATACGGATTGTCCGGCTGAATCTCAAGCACCTTCTTGTACTGCTGTTGCGCGTGGTCCCAATCCTGCTTGCTCTCATAGATGCTGCCCGCCAGCAGGTAGAATGCGACCTCCTTGGGATTGGTCTTGGCCCCATCCAGATAGGTTTGCAACGCCTGATCCGTGGCCCCGCGCTGGTTTTGCACCTCGCCGAGCTTAAACCGTGCCTCGCTGTTCTTTGCGTCCAAGTCGGAGGCTTGTTTGAACTCCTGTTCCGCCCCCACTAGATCCTTTTTCTGTTCCATCAGAAGCTGACCCAGTATGATATGAAACCCGGGATTCTGGGGATACCTGGCCAACTGTGTCTTGGCGGTAGCAATGGCCCGGTCCGGCTGCTTCTGTATCAGGTCCACGTTAAGCACGCCGCCCAGCGCTTCGGTGGAATTCGGATTCTGATCCAGCGCCTGCTGGTAGGCTTTTTGCGCTTCGACGAACTGGTTCTGTGCCATCCGCAGGTTGCCCAACTGCACATAGGCGGCGGGATTATTGGGCTCCTTCGTCAGCGACCGGTGAATGTACTCATCCGCCGTTGCGAACTGCTTGCGATCGATATCGGCCACCGCACGCAAGAGGTATCCGTCAGGAGCGTTTGGCTGCCAGGCGATGATCTGGTCCGCTTCCGTTGCCAACCCCGCGGCATCACTCCGGTGGATGGCAATGCCCGCCAACGCCCGGTGGGCTTCCACAATGTTCGGTTGCAGTCGAACTGCATCGCGCCACTCGGCTTCTGCCCGGCTGGCGTTGCCCTGTTGCTCGAATGCCAGGCCCTGCTGGTAATGCGCCACCGCGTTATCGGGATCGTTCTTCAGCACCGCTTGCAGCGTATTGACGGCGTCGCCGGCCTTGCCGTCCCGAATCTCAATCTCGCCCTTGTAAACCTGCGCAACTTCGTCATTCGTCTTCGCCTTCAGGATTTCGTCATTCAGCTTGCGCGCGTCGCCGATCCGGTCGGTCGGATCCGCAGCCTAATGTAATTCTCCTTCACCACCATGTCCTTGGGATGGGCCTGATACAGCGCCGCATACTCGGCCGTGGCCTTGTCGAACTGGTTATTGGCAAAATAGAAATCGCCCAGCATGCGGTAGCCCACGGAATTATTCGGAAAATCCTTCTTCGATTGGCGCAGGAATTCCTCGGCTTGGTCAAGCTTGTTCTCCGCCATGTACAAGCTGGCCAGCGAGAGCCTGGGGTTGGGATCGTCCGCTGCCGACGCAATGGCTTGCCGATACCACTGCTCTGCCTCGGGAAATCGCCCGCGTGTCCGGTAGAAATTTCCCAGCGAAAGCAGCGCATTCATGGACTTGGGATCGAGTCCGGCCGCTTTCTTGAAATTCGCCTCCGCGTCGTCCCACTTCTCCCCCTGCATCTGCAGCATGGCCAAATTCAGATAAGAGCCGGAACGTTTGGGATCCAGCCGCAGTGCCTCTTTCATGTCCGCCAGCGCGGTGCTGGTGTCATTCATACCGGCGTCGTAGGTGGACCGAGCGATGTAGAAGTCGGGATTGTTGGGTTGTTTTTGCTCCAGCAGGTCCAGATGCACCTTCGCGGCACTGAACTCCCGAGCCATGATCAGCAGGTTGGCCATGTCAAGGTGCGCCGCATAGTTGTCCGGCTGCAGTTGGACCGTGGTCGACAGCTCCTGGATTGCAGTCCTCCCGTCCCCCAGTTTCAGCGCCGTCAGCGCCAGCTTGTAGTGCGCCTCGGCGAAACGTGTATCCACTTGAATCGCGTTCTCGAACTGAATCGCCGCTTCCCTGTACTGCCCTTTGTCGAAGTAGCGCTGGCCGCTCTCCAGGTACTTCTGCTTGCGCACGTTCGGATCCCGCGACGAGCACCCTGTCAGCAACGCCCCCAGCAAGCACACCGCCGCTATTGCAATTTGAAGTCTTGACCCCTTGCCCTTACCCATATCTATGAACGCCTCACATCACGCAAACTTTGTCTTTTCAATGCCCTACTGCACCAAGGTACTCTCTGGCTCGAAGCCAGAGAAGTTACTGCCATTATTACCGCAAACTCGGTCAACGGAAAGTACCGATCGGCCCTGTCTTTAGAGCATACGCTCGTGTACAGGCGCTTTGGTAATCTGCCCCAACCGCCCGCCGCATGCCATAGTTTAATCGGCTATGACTCATTTCCCCCAAAGCAATGTCAACCGGCGTTCGCCCAGAGTACAACTTAACGGATCGATCTCGGCCGCAGTGGTGGCCGAGGGCGGTGAGCGGACGCGCGCAAAACTACAATCCATTTCCATCACCGGCGGATTGCTGCAGTTGCAGCACGAGCTTTCTACCGGAGACTTCGTCGAAATCGCCTTCCACACCCGATCGGGGGCCATCTGCGGTATGGCCGAAATGCTGCACCCGACGCGCAAGTATCAGAGCGCGTGTCTTCAGCCCTTCCGCTTCATAGCCCTGGCCGACGAGGACGAGCGCAAGCTGCGCATGTCCCTCGATTCCGCTCTGGACCGCAGTTTCCTGGACCCGGCTTCCGAGCGGATTCAGGCGCCAAAAGGATTTTGAGACCCCGAATTCTGAGTCGCCTGCTCACCGGCAGGTTCGGCTTGCCGCTATACTGAGTCGTAGCGGGTTGCGGAAAACTCGGGCTTTGTATCAGGGCATCCGCTTTAGCGATGCCGAAGGCTGTCGAAATCAGACGCCCCTTCAGGGGTTCCTCATCGAAAGTCGCCTTCTTCCGTGCCCTGCTCCGGGATGAAGAGCCAGACCATCACCAGCCAGACCATCACTCACTCCGCCGAGGAGACAATCGCCTTCGGGCGGAAGCTTGCCGCCGCACTCTCTCCTCCGCTCATCGTGCTGCTGCGCGGCGACCTCGGGGCGGGAAAGACGACCCTGGTGAAGGGGATTGCCGAGGGCTTCGAAGCCGCTCGCGCCGACGACGTGACCAGCCCGACCTTCACCCTCGTCCACGAATACCGCGGCCCTCGCGCCACTCTCTATCACATTGACCTTTACCGCATCGATACCCCGCGCGACCTGGAAACCCTCGGCCTTGACGACCTGCTCGCCCCCAACTGCATCTTACTGATAGAGTGGGGAGAGAAGTTCCGTCGCTTCGAACGCGACTGGAACGTGGAAATTACCCTGGAGCAAGCGGGGGAAACTGTCCGTAGAATCTCGCGGACCACCCGTTGAATCTCGGGATTTACCCAGGCTGGCACACTGCAGAATTGCGGAGTCTCTTTGCCGAGAATGGACCGCCAACAGTAGACAGCCAAGATCTCCCCGGCGCATCTCAATCATAGAACCTGGAGCCGTAATCGACTTGAAGCTACGCTATTCCATACTTGCAGGCCTGCTAACCGTCTCGATCTTGTCCTCCTCGACTTTTTGCGCAGGTCAAAGCGCCCCGCGGACTCAAACACCGGACCCTGCCCAATGCCCCCAGTCGCCCGCCCCCAGTCCTCCAAACCAGGGCAAACCCGGAGCCCAGCCCTCTGCCCAGAGTAATTCTCAGGATCCAAGCGGCCCAGTCCATGAAGATACAGAGAAGAAGAAGAACGACCGGATGTTTTACGTGATGCCGAACTACTTGACGGTAGATGGTCAGTCGCAAGTGCCGCCAGTCTCCTGGAAAGAGAAGTTCGCCATGGCAGCAAAGGGCTCCTTCGACCCATATGAATTCACGATCATCGGTATTGTGGCGGGCATCCGCCAGGCGGAAAATTCCGATCCGGCGTTCGGTCAGGGAATGAAGGGATACGCGAAGCGCTATGGAGCCGCTTTCGCCGATCAGGTGGATGGCAATATCATGGTGGGCGGCGTTTACCCCACGATCCTGAAGATAGATCCTCGCTACTTTCGATTGGGCAGGGGCCCCTTCGTGCATCGCTTTGGCTATGCCATCAGCCGTATTTTCGTCGCCCGAACAGACTCCGGCGCTCACCTGTTCAACATTCCCGAGTTTGCCGGCAACGCAACCGCGATTGCCATTTCCAATGTCTATTATCCCGCCTCCGATCGGAACTTCTACGCGAATTTCAACAACTGGGGAACGCAGATGGGCCTCGACGCCTTCGGGAATGAACTGAAAGAGTTTTGGCCGGATGTTCACGGCTATTTGCAGCGGAGACACGCCCGCCACCTGCAGAAAGCCATCGACCGCCAGTAGTCGGCATGCATCCAAACGCCGGTTCCAACAATCCAACTCGGAGGGCGGGAAATGCCTGAAGAGTGGAGCAGATACGGCCCGAAAGCAAAAATCCGGATTTGGGGGAAGATTTGAAAGCGATTCGATCATTTTGCATGGCGGTAGCGCTGGCGGGGATGTTGGGAACGACGTCTGTTCAAGCCCAGGGACCAACGAACGCGCCGGAACACTCCCAAGAAGCAACGGTGCGGCGGGGGCTGGACGATGTTTCTCTGCTCACCCAGGACTCTCAGCCGGCGACAGCGGATGGAAAATCCTCTCTGCCAGACGCGCCGATGCCCAACGTCAGCCCCGCAGAATCAAATAACCCCAATGACCAGTATGGTAAACAACCCAAGAGAATTCTGTGGGTCATTCCAAATTACCGTGCGGTCAGCGCCAACACGCATTTGCCTCCGCTGAATTTCAAGAATGAACTCTGGCTGGCGACCCAGGATACGTTCGACTACTCCGATTTCATTTTCGTGGGAGGGCTCGCGGGAATTTCGTTGGCCGGCAAATCGCAGCCGTCCTTTGGGCAAGGCGCTGAGGGCTTCGGTCGATACTACTGGCACGTCTTTCTCGACGGCAGCATAGAAAACTACATGACGGAAGCGATCGTCCCAGCGGCGACGAAAGAAGACCCCAGATACTATACGCTGGGCAAAGGCGGATTCATTAAGCGGACCGATTATGCGGTAAGTCGGCTGTTTATCACCAGGACCAACGCTGGAAGGAGCACCCTCAATTTGTCCGAGATCGTGGGGGCTGGAGCGGCCGCGGGCATCGGCAATGCGTATTACCCGGCAGAATCTAACCCCTTCGTGAAAACGTATCAACGCTGGGGAACGCAGGTGGGCTTGGACGGCGTGTTCAACGTATTAAAAGAGTTCTGGCCGGACATCAATCAAGCGGTGTTTCACGGAAAATACTAATCCCCTGTACAAGCACTACCTTAATTGTAACTGGCGCAGCCCAGGGCGGAACATGACTACCAAGGTAGGATTTCATGTTGCGTGTTAATCCCAGCCGCGGGCAGCTTGCCCGCGCGCTCCATTCCAGGACCACTGAGAACAATTCACAACCGCGAACCAGGCAAACGCCAACACGCGAGCGCGCATTCTGTTGACATCGTGACCCATGATGCCCCGGCCTGGTAACCTCATCGGTTCTTCCTCCTGTCTTTCCTCATCCAATCAGAGGATGCCCTCAAGAGCCGAAGCAACCATCAGGAAAGCCACCGAGCCAGATCTGCAAGTGGGCTTAATCTGCGCCGACCGCAACGGCAATCGCATCCGCATCGACCGTATTGCTATTGATATTGCCCGCGGCGCCCGGACCCTTTCCTACCATTTTCTGAACGACGAACTGCGTGTTCAGGAAGGCATCCAGGAGTGCTCCATCGAGCAATTCCTGAGGGAAGGCTGGTACATCGCAGCTCCAGGTCGAACCCTGTAGCAGGCTGCGGCAAATTACCACCAGGCTAGGATAAGGATCCACCACCAGGCAAGGATAAGAAATCAAAGATAAAGATAGAGATAGAGATAAAGATCAAAGATAAAGGGTTCGTAAACTCCTCGCGCTGCTTTACGAACTCTTTATGGACGTTTTACTCGAAATTTATGGCTCCTCGTGTCCAATAGACGGAGTGGTTCGAGGGCCTTCCCGTGGGGCCCGGAAAAACCGACCGAACCTAGAAAGGGTATCTGATGTCGATCCAGGAAGTATCAGCGGAACAATTAGCGGAACTCTTCCACCATTATCACCAGGCGCTTGCCCCGGATTTTGGCTGCGCGACCCAATCCACACCCGAATCATGGGACGAGATATCGCAGCCCGAAAAGAATCGCATGGTAGCCGCCGCGCGCCTCGCCATATTGGAAGTGGCCTCGACCTCCAAGGAAGCCGACGACCCGAGACGCTATTTTGCCAAGCCGGGCGCCGCCGAATGGGGTTGCTAGCGCGGAAACCAACCGGTCGGAAATAAACTCGACCGCGGCTAGTGTGGCAAATACCCCGACTCCATCGGCAGTTTCCCGTCTACTCTGACCACCCCCACGCGATCCGTGATCGATCGCTCTTCCACGAACCCGATCGCGCCCGGAGTGGAGGCCACAGTTTCGATCACATCCGCATCCGTCCCTACTGTCCGGATCGAATCTTCATGCGAGGTGAGCAGTGTCTTCACCTCCGCCTCGGTCATCTTGGTCAGATGTTCCAAAGTGACCATCTCGTCCCGCGAAGAGCTGTGCAACACCAGTACCACATTCTTGCCGTCAGCCCACTTCTTCACTTCCCCTTTGAAAATCTTCGCTAGATGAGCGGACGTGACGTTCTGAACAGTGTTGTCCTTATTGACCACGACCGCCATATGATGCGCAAAACATGGCGTAAGCGACAACGTCACCCACGCACTGAGGCAGAGAATCCGCGAATACTTCATATGACCTAAGGTTAACCTCGTTGTCTGAGATTCTTGTCAAAAAATTGTCAAAAGTGCGGCAGGAATCAGTCTTGTCAACGAACTAGCATGCCGCGGAAAAACTTGGTGGTCCACTCGATTTTGGGTGGCGCAGCGGTTCACCGCTGCGATGGAGGGCTTGCTACCAAGCCGGCTTTAGCCGCTGAGGGCCACCGCGGCTTACATCGCCACTCTTTCAGCAGCCTCCTAGCGGATTTCAGAACCCCATGATGTTGTATCCGCAATCCACGTAGATAGTCTCGCCCGTGATGCCCGAACTCGCATCGGAAGCGAGGAACACCCCCGTGCTACCCACCTCGCTGACTTCCACATTGCGTTGCAAAGGCGCGCGCTCGGCGTGCCCTCTCAGCATCTCTCCCATGCCCGAAATGCCGCGCGCCGCCAGCGTCTTGATCGGCCCGGCGGAAATGGCGTTGACGCGAATCTTCCGCCGCCCCAGATCGGAAGCCAGATAACGCACCGTGCACTCCAGCGCCGCTTTGGCGACGCCCATCACGTTATAGTTGGGGACAACTTTTTCCGCGCCGTAGTAAGTCATGGTCATGACGCTGCCCCCGTCTTCCATCAGCGGCGCCGCCGCCCGGCACACCGCGATCAGCGAATACACGCTCACATCGTGCGCCACCCGAAAGCCCTCGCGCGTCGTGTTCACGAAGTCGCCCTTCAGTTCTTCCGCCGGAGCGTACGCCACGCTGTGCACCAGCACATGCAGCTTGCCGTAACGCTCTTTGAGCTTCACGAACAGCTCCGCAATCGCTGCATCGTTCGAAACGTCGCACATGAATCCTTCCGCGCCCGGCAGCGACAGTATCAGGTCTCTGGCTTCCTGCTCCAGACGTTCGTTCTGATAGGTGATGGCGAGGTTCGCCCCCGCCGCGTGCAGTCCTTGCGCAATGGCCCACGCGATCGAGCGCTTGTTCGCCACGCCAAAAACGACCGCTGTCCGCCCTTTCAACTCCTCAAACATGAAAAACGCTCCTCCTGCCAAGTCAATAAGAATAGCAGGGCATGAAGTCCCCTGTGCTGAAGTTCCCCTGTGTTCCCCGTGGCAAAGGTTCTGTCGGCGAACGAAACGTAAGCAGATCCTACTCCGCCCCCGCAGCCGCTGCCTTCCGCGCGCGGATCGGCCAGCAAGCGCTGCCAAATGCCACCGCATACACGGCGGCGATCACGCCAAACCCCGCCGCCAGGCTGATCCGCGATGCGATCCACCCCACCGCCAAACCCAGCGTCACCTGGAGAAGGGTGCCAAAGAAATAAAAGCTATTCTGCACGCGTCCCATGAAATGCGGAGGCACCTGTTCCATCAAGCTCGTATTCATGGCCACGCCGCTGACGCCCCGTGCCGGTCCCATCACCCCATAGAGCAGCACGGCCATCGCCAGCCAAGGCGAAAACGGAGAAAGCGCCATGGTAAAAGTCAGCAACAGCATCGAAAGCGCAATCAACCAGCGCGCCCCCACCCGCGCAATCAGCGCCGGAGCATAAAGCGCGCTCAGGAATGCGCCCACCCCCCATCCCCCGTTCAACCAACCGTAGCCCGTAGCGCCGGCGTGGAAGATGCGATCGCTAAGCGGCGCCGTGACCACCACTCCCGTCATCATCGCACCCAGAAACAAAGCCCAGCTCGTCCCCAGGAAAACAACACCACGGTGCTCGCGCAGAAAGACCAGCCCTTCGCGCATCTCGCGCAGAAAGCGTGCGACGGCGGTCTCCGCCGCCTCCAAATCGTGCCGAAGTTCGACGGCCCGTGGCACCACGCGCCCCTGGCGCACCGCGAAGTAGCAAGCAAAGGAAACGACGTAAGTGCTCACGTCGACGAGCAGCACTCCACCCAGCCCAATGTGTTCATAGACAAATCCAACCAGCGCGCCGGCAATCAGCCATCCCCCCTGGACTCCCGCCAGCAGCAACGTATTCGAGTGCACGAACCCGCCCTCGGGCGTCAGTTCCTGAATCAGCGCCGTGATCGTTGGCCAGAACATCCAGAAGCCCGCCGCCACCAGCGTATTCATCAGGTAAAGTTCCCAAACCTGCACGCGATGGAGAAAAGCCAGCACCGTAACCACAAGAATGACGACGGCGCGCGCCGCATCCAGCATCATCACCAGCCGCCGCCGGTCTTCGCGATCAATAATGACGCCGGTGAAGGGAAGCATCAGCATAGCCGGAATCGTTTGCAGCGCCGCAAACGTGCCCAAAGCCATCTCCGAGTGAGTGCGCTGCAAAATCGTCCAAGCCACCGCGGCGGAGTTCATCCCGCTGCCCAGCATGGAGATCAGGTTCGCCGCAAAAACAAATTGCAGCGAGCGTTTTTGCAGAATCGACCGCATCGTTCGAATCTAACATGAGGAGCTTCAAGACTTTAGCTCCTAGCTCCCAGCTGTCAGCTCTCAGCTCGCGATGCCGACCCGCCTGAAGATTTGAAATCTAGTCCTTTGGACGCTAGTATTTCCTTCGCCCTTGGAGGGGGATTTCGATGCCCGTTAAACAGCACAGCCACAAACATCCCGAAGTCGACCACCGCGTGAAAGCACTCGAAGCGAAAACCAAGAAGCTGGAGAAGGCAGTGCGCGACCTTCAGCACAAGATAAAGACGCACGCTCATCCCCACACCCACTGAGGACCACTCGATTAGCCATGACCAGGATCGTCGCGCCCACTGGTCAATGAGTGCTATGGGGGTTTTGCGCCAACTATAGACACGATGCGCTCAAATATGCGGTAGTTGCAAACGTAGGCTGCTATGGCGCACCTTAGCTTTTTTCTTCATAATCCGGGGTATGGCCCTTGTTGTCTTCCTCCGGGGTGTCAATGTTGGCGGACACAAAACGCTTCGCCCCAGCATCCTCGCACGTGAACTGAGCGGCTATGACGTCGTGAACGTGGGTGCCGCGGGCACTTTTGTTGTTCGTAAACCTGGATCCCGAGCAAAATTCCGTACCGCATTGCTTCGCAAGCTCCCGTTCAAAGCGGAAATTGTGCTGTGCGAAGGCCGCGATCTGTTGCGACTGGAGAATGAGAATCCGTTTGGAAGTCAGCCCTCACCCTCGGATGTTGTCCGGTTCGTGAGTATCCTGTCGAAAGCCGGGGGTGTCCGGGCGTCGCTTCCAGTCACGTTTCCCTCAGACGGGGAGTGGTTGGTGCGGGTGATTGCGTCCGAAGGGCAGTTCGTGTTCGGAATGTACCGTCGTCACATGAAGACAATCGGCTATCTTGGCCAGATCGACAAACTGTACGGCGAGCCCGCTACGACTCGGAATTGGAACACACTAATTGCGATCATGCGAATTTTGAAGAGTCTCACGGGCGGACGCGGGGATTCTAATTGTTGAAATCAGGCTGATCGTTGACAACATGGTTGCGCTCACGCCCCTGATTGTCGGAGGAGTGATGAAGCCAATCGCTAACGGCTAAAAGCCAGAAGCCGCCCTACCTCAACCCCGTAACCACATACGCCTCCGACAGCACCCGCACGTAGAGATACGCGTACGCATTCCCGTCGCTCGAGAGATGAGGTGCGACAACCGCCGTGACTCCCGCGCCCGTTTCTTCCCCGAAGGTTTTCCACGGTTCCATTTTCCCAGTCTGCAGATTCACCCGAGAGACCTTCGCAATTTTCGCCCGCCCGCGGCTGGGAACTACATATACCGACTCCCCGTCCGGCGTCCAGCCAATTACGGAGTAGTTCCCCTCAAGCCCCGGTATCGGATGAACCCCGCCCCCGTCTAGCGGCCAAATCCCACGTTTTCCATCCGGTCCACGCACCACTACCCTTTTGCCGTCGGGCGAGAGTAGCGTGCCGCCGATGCCCTCGGGACTGATGGGCTTGGAATCTCCACTGCTGAGGTCAATCAGGTAGTCGCGCCCACCGTGCCCGGCTTCAATGCCGTAGGCCAGCAACCGCTTGCCATCCGGAAAAACCTCGACCCCGTCGAAGCTTACGGCATCATGCGTCACCTGCCTCGATTCGCCCGCTCCCGTCGGCACCAGGCTTAGCGGTCCGCCCTTCGCCGGTTTTGTGATCACCCATTTCCCATCGGGTGAGATGGCCATGGCGAGGCCTTCGCCTATGCGTGCCGGTGGCGACCCATCCGTATCGCGCAAATACACGGTGTAGTTCGGTCCACCACCATCGCCTTCTTCTTCGAAAAGGATTTTCCGGCCGTCACGGCTGATATCGCGTAACTCCGACCATCCGAACCACCCCAGTTCGTGTTCTTCTTTTCCACCTGGCCCCATGCCCCGGATCCCCAACCGTGTGTGATTCGCGACAGAGAGCACCTTCCCATTGCGCAGATCCTCCAGCCACATGCCCCCGGGCACATTCGTCATCGTGCGCATCTTGCCCGAGAGCGTCACGGCGCGCGGGTTCTCCGCCTGGCCCGTGTTAGTGGAGGTGAACCATATCTCATCGCTCGCCGGAGCCCAGAGAATTCCCTGCAATGAGGTCCAGCCGGACGAAAGTTTCCTTTCTTTTTCCTGGCCATCGGCTCCAATCACCGCCAGTGAACCTTCGTCGTCGCCTCCAACATTCTCATGGTCGGCAAAGGCGATCCACTTGCCGTCAGGCGAAATCTTCGGATGGCTGATCCAGTTGATGCTCTCCAGCAGCACCTTGCCGATGGGATATTCCAGACGCCAATGATTATTTTCCGGAACGTAACGCACAATCGCCAGGCTGTCGCCGTTCGTGGAAAAATCGGCGTCCTGCACATTGTCCAGCACCTCTCGCGGCGTTCCCCCACTCAGCGGAACCCGCGCCAGCGTCCCACTTCGCGCATAGCCTCCGTGACCCACCGTATTGAGCCGAATCGCCAGTTCTCCGCCCTTGGAGATCGAAAGCAACTCCGCATCCTTGATCCCCAGTTCGCGCGAGCCCGGATCATCCGTGCGCGACATATAAAGCTGATCGTCGCCGCCCTCCCACGACGCGCTGTAAATTATGCTGCCGTCGGGCGTGAACCGGGCATTGCCGATGGAACCGGTACGAAAAGTGATCTGCTGATACTCGGCCTGAGGCGCCCGACCGCCAGCCTTGCCAGTTAACCAACCGAGACCATACACCGCGCCAGCCACCGCGAGACCAGCCGCGATCCCAAGCAGCAGCCGGCGGCGAGGCTGCACCGCTGCCTCCGCTGCCGCTACCCTCGCCGTGGAGCCCGAAAGCCCGGAAAGATGTTCCAGATCAAACGCAATATCGCTGGCGGAATGGAACCGCGACTCGGGATTCTTCTCCAGGCAGTGCTGCACAATGCGCTCCAGCGCTGGAGAAACATTGCGATTCGTCTCGCTTAACTCCGGAGGATCTTCCTTCAGTATCGAACTCATCGTGTCCGCGGGAGTCTCGCCATGGAACGCCCGCTTGCCCGAGAGCATCTCGTAAAGAATTGCCCCAAAGCTGAATATGTCAGATCGCGGATCCAGCGCCATCCCCCGTACCTGCTCCGGAGACATGTATCCCGCCGTCCCCAGCACCACGCCAGCTTCGGTCGCGCCGTGGGTCACGGTGGGCATCGACGTATGAGATCCGGGATCGGCCTGCGTAAGTTTCGCCAGCCCGAAGTCCAGGATCTTCACCCGCCCGTCTTTCGTGACGAACAGATTCTCCTGCTTAAGGTCGCGATGAATGATTCCTTTCTCATGGGCTGCAGCCAGTCCATGCGCGATTTGCATGGCGTAGTCCAGAGTTTTGCGTGTGGCAATCGCTCCGCTGCGCAGCCGCTCCCGCAGCGTCTCACCCTCCAGCAGTTCTGAGACCACGTAAGGCGAGCCTTCGCTGGTGCCTATATCAAACACAGCCAGAATGTTGGGATGATTCAGGGCAGCCGTCGCCAGCGCCTCCTGCTCAAAGCGCCGCATCCGATCGGAGTCAAGCGAAAGCGCCTGCGGCAAAACTTTGATCGCCACTTCGCGCCGCAGCCGAGAATCGCGCGCGCGATAGACCTCGCCCATGCCGCCGGCGCCTAAAAGGGAGACAATTTCATAAGGTCCAAGTTTGGTGCCGGGAGTCAGGTTCATCAGTGGGCGAGATTATAACCCATCAAGTGCAGTTGTCAGTTCTTAGTGGCCAGTTCTCGGTTTCCTTGCCAAGAGCCAAAGAAAACTGAGAGCCGACAGCTGACAGCGGAAAGCTAGTTCTCGCTCTCCACCGGCTTCGCCTTCGGAGCCGGCAACGCCTTAGCCGGCTTCCCCGCTTTCCCCGGCGTGGCTGGAGGAATCGGCGGAGCCGGAGGAACCACAGCAACCGTCCCCTTGCGGATCTCAATCGCTCCCTTTTCGCAGTTCATCACCAGCTTCGGACCATTCGTTCCGATCGAACCACTGGCGCTCGATTCCTTGTCGTGATTGTCGACCTTGATCTCGTCGAAGTCGCTCTCAATCTCGCCTTCACGCGTGCGCGCCTCCACCTTGATCGCCGTATTCGGCGGAATCGAAACCTGCACATCGCCCTTACGGTTATCAATCTGGATATTCCCCGGCTTGTGCAACCCGACCGCAACCGTTCCGTTTGCGTCTTCCAGCCGCAGATCGCCCGATAAGCCTTCCAGCGAAATATCCTTCGACCGTGTCGTCAGGCGCATCGGTCCGGTCAGCGAATCGGCGCGCAAGTCGCCCGAGTCCAGGTCCAGCCGGCCATCCAGCCGCGAAAATTCCATTTCCGTGCGCGACGAGCGGAAACTCACCGTCTTGCTCACGCGCACCAGCCGTACGCTTTCCTGAAACTCTCCATTCAAATGAACCGCGCCGTCCACATCTTCCACGTCCACTTCGTTTGCCTTGCCTTGAATGGTGACGTCTCCCTTCACATGTTGCAGCCGCGCCGAACTGCCGTCCAGGTTCAGCGTGGCGTTTCCCGTGTGGTCGCTGATGTTAACCTCGCCACGATGATGGTTGACGACGATGTCGCTGCTCATACCCGCGATCGTGACATCACCTCTACCCGAAGTGATTGCCAGAGTGGTACCGGCTGGCACATAAACATCGATGTCGCTGGTAACGCCTTTGTCGCCCGCTCCCCGAGTGTTCGCATCGAGGACGATTATTTTGTCGGCCAGCACAATCCCCGGATCAGTCTTGGTGTTGTACCGATCGGCATCCTGCTGATTCTCCGCGCGAACTTTCTTGCGCCATGAGACTCTCAGCTTTTTGTCGTCCGACACGTTGACCGTAACCGTGCCCCGATCGTCGTTGATGCGCATGCTGGTGCTGCCCGCCGGCCAGGGATTGCTGATTTCACCGCTGTAATCGAAGGTCGACCCGCCAAAGATTTCGTCCAGATCTTCGTCATCGCCAATCTGGATGTGCTCCCCAAGACTCTTCAAGTCCAGGCGGGATAATTGGGTCGCAATCAGTCCGCCCGAGATCAGGAACAGCATCAGGAAAACGCCGCCGACCCCAATACCCCGAGTCGGCTGGCCCAGGCGTTTAGCTTGTTCGTATTCGATCAGCTTGAGCACGCCCCACAAAATCAGCAGGGCAGGCCAGTAGCGGCCGAATATCATCCAGAGACTGTGCCAATTGACAACACCCATCGTCCCCAGCAGGAACAGCACTCCCAGCAGGATCAGTACCACCGGCCCGGCCATCGAACGATGCGGAAGACGCGGCGGGGTCGGCGGAATCGGAGGCATCATTGGGCTAGCCACGGTTCACCTCCCCGGTCGGAGCAACAGGTGGAGCAGGTGGCACCGGCGGTTCAGGAGGAATCGGCCCTCCACCACTTGGCCCCTTGGCGCCAAACCCCGTGAACGGAATATGTCCTTCCACCGAAGCGCTTCCCTGCAACAACTTGATTGCGCCAACCACCAGCAGAATGACCGGCCAGGTGCGGTGAAAGCCAAGGTCCCCCACGTGCAGGTTCTGCAGCAAGAACAATACGCCGATCGTGAAAACCATCACCGGTCCCATAATCCGCCGGGTTCGGCAGCGCGCACATTGGCACATTGTAAAAGCCATCCGGGGGCCCATCATCCGCCGGGTTCGGCAGCGCGAACAATCACAGTCCGCGGGATGCGAACCCAGCGAACCCCAGTTGCGCGCGAACATCCAGGCGCCCAGGACAATTAAGAGCACCGGCCAGAAGCGATCCAGACCGAATTCAGCCAGGCCTAGCGTATGCAGCAGGAACATCACGCCGAGCAGAATGAGCACGATCGCGCCCATCGGAACTTTGCTGGTTTCGATCTTCGCGCCGCCCCCAAAAGTTGCCGCCAGCCCGAAGGGATCCGGCACCGGCTGCGCCATCTGAATCGCCTTCGCCGAGCGCACCGCGTCGATGATTTGGTAGACCACGAAGAAGGCGATGCCGAAGCCGCAGATGATGCCTAGAGCATCGCTGTGTCCACTGTCGGCGGAGTTGGCCCCGGCGATGAGTAAAACAAAAACGGCCAGATGCGCCAATCCCTTGGCATATTGCCCGGTGTAAACCGCGCCCACGCCGAAGGGAAAGAATCCGGCCAGAATTCCAGCGACAGTCGGGTTCGGCCCGCTGCTGACAACCGGCGTCGGCGGCGGGGGAACCTGCCCGGCCGCTGCCGGGGAAAATGTGGGCGCAACGAATCCCGCCGCTCCCGCCGGAACCCCTTCCATCTTCGCTCCCAAACAATCCTCGCAATAGATCACGCCCCGCACGGGACGTGTACAGTTCGCGCACAGTGCCTTTCCGCAAGTGCGGCAATAGGCCACTGCTGACGCATCAGCATGATTGGCGCAGTTCATACAAACCTCCGATTTATAGTCGTGGTCAACGCCCTCGTCACCGCAGCAGGTGGAGCATTCCGCAGTGCCGCTAAAACCGGCTGATTGTATTCCTGGGAATAGTTACGATCCTGTCTCTGATCTGGACGATCATGGTCTGGTTGCCCACTGGTATTGTTCTTGCGATTTTCTTTCGGTTCCTCTTTCTGTTCATCGGGCACGGGCTCGGCGGGACCGTTGGCCCGCTTCAGCTCGCGCAGCTTCGATTCGATCTCGTACACAAACCGAATATTGTCGTAGTACTTCACCACCCGGATTTGCGCGTCATTATACGCATGCCGTAAGCTCGACGGCCGCAACGAGACCTTGGCTACGTCGTTCGCCTTCACCCCCGCCGCGCTCAGCGCCAGCGAAAACGAGAAGAAGATCATCCCAAACGACATCACAAACCGAGGCTGCCGCACAAAAGCCGCCACCGGCCGGAAGAAAGATGCGGAGAACGAATCCCACCGCTCTCGTAACCTCTCGCCGAACGGAGTTGCGCCGCCGGCGGATGTGACTGC
>Ga0187862_10002478_pt1 | contig 18640 bp, 28 predicted proteins | sample June2016WEW_10_1_FD_133003 | JGI IMG/M metagenome (GOLD analysis project Ga0187862, IMG submission 133003) | Peatland microbial communities from SPRUCE experiment site at the Marcell Experimental Forest, Minnesota, USA - June2016WEW_10_150 | ecosystem: Environmental > Terrestrial > Soil >...
AAGGTCTTCAGACGAGCTGCTCGGTTGCCGCACGCAGACCATGCTATTTGCCGTCACCTCCGTGTCAAGCGTTTAGGGCAATTCGATCTCGTCGCCCGACTCGTCGTCGAGCCCAGCCAGTCCGCGGTGGAGCGACACGAGCACCACGACGCGTTCACGAAGCGAGCGAGACGTGGCCTCGCCAACACGGGTGTGTGGGCCCGAAACTGCCACGCTCCAGCGAAGCGCCACCATGCCCGGGCCTCGAGGATGGCAACGCCTCTCGCTGCGGTCATGGCCTCTCGTCGCACGACTCGTCGTCGAGCCCAGCCAGCCCGAGACTTATTGCCTCGTCGTCAGGACTCTCGCTAATCGAGGGTAGCGGCGTCGCGGATGCCGGGATGGAAGACTCTCTCACAGTAATAGGATCAGGGTGTCACCGGTGTCCGAAAGGGGACCTTTTGGCCTGACACCCATGTCACCTTCTCAGGGTGTCACCGGTGTCCGGAACCGTTCTGCCTCAGCGTCTTCGCGCCCCAGTTTGTGCAGGTGAATTTCGTACGCGCTCGGGGCATTATAGCGCCGATGGCAGGTGATTAACCCGAGCGCGCGGAGCGAGGCTAGCACTCGTTGCGCCTGGCGGTCGCTGAGCTCAGCGCGACGGGCGAGCGCCGCGACAGATGGGCACGGGAACTTCTCTCGATCACGCCAATTACAGAAGGAAAACAGGGCCAACAGCACGAGCTTTTTCGTCCCCGACAGGTTCGAGCCCATCACCGCCTGTAGCGCGGTCGCGCAGCGCCACATGCGCTGCCGTTCGCCAACCACGTGGCCGTTCACGTTGCGGCCTCTGCGCGTATCGCGGCCCGCTCGAGCGCATCGTAATCTGGGGTGATGCCCGTCTCAAGGATCGCGCGCGCGCACGAGCCCCGCGGCGGCCAGCATCCAAATTCTTGCTCGTATCGATACGCGAGCCAACCGGGTTTGTACGCGCGTTTCGCCGCGACAACGGCCATCCTCGCTAGGTACCGTTCGCGGTCCTCTTCGCTCGCGTGCGAGCCGACCTTCACGAGCTTTCGAGGCGTAACCGAGACCTGTTCAGGCTTCGCTACGCGCTCTCGGCATTGCGGGCACACGCGCCACCCCTCTGTGTCGGTGCGCCAGAGCCCGACCATCGCCCCGCACGCCGGGCATGGCTTCAGTTTCGTTTCTCGCTCGCGTTCACTCTGCTGACAAGCGTACCCCTCGAGTGACCAGATCCGGTCGGCTTCGGGTAACCCAAGCTTGTGCACGCTGCCGCGCAGGTCAATGAACGTTGCGCTGTTCTTTCCCGTCGCGGATCGGAGCACGCGGCCAACCATCTGCAGCATCATTCCTGCGTGTCCACACGAGCGCGCGAGGATGCACGATGAAGCCTCTGGCACGTCAACGCCCTCCGTCAGCGTGTACACGTTGCATAGCACCAAGGGCGCCTTTTCGAAGGTACCGATCGCCCGTAGCGGCTCGTCGCTCTGAAGTCGGAACGCCTCGAGCCTCGCTTCGCGCAACGGCCACGACGTGTTCGCGTGAATCGTTGCGGCCGCGATTCCCTGGGCCAGAAACGACCGCGCGAGCGTCTCTGCGTGGCTCACGTCCTGGCAGAAAACGAACGACCTTTCGTTTGGCGTGTGCATCTGATATGCGACAACCGGGTCGTGTGCCAGATCCTTCGTCTTCGTTTCCGGTGCGTAGGTCCTGCACGGCACGAGCACGCCCATGTCTTGCAGCTCACGCACCGAAGAGCACGGGATAAGCACGTTGAATAGGTCGCCCATTGCGCGGCCGTCCCCTCGCTCCGGCGTCGCAGTGAGGCCAAGTTTTACCGACTTGGAGTAGTGTTCGGCGACCTCTTTCCACTTCTCGGCAGCGTAGTGATGGGCCTCGTCAAGCACGATCACGGACGCCGGAGGAAGCCCCTTGTTCGCGCGTGCGACGAGCGTTTGGATGCTCGCCACGTGAATCTCCGCCGTCGAGCATCCTGAATTTGAATTGATGATACCGACGCGCGCAATGCCCTCGCGTTGCAGCCGCGCCTTAGCCTGCGCCAGCAGCTCTTCTCGGTGTGCTAGCCAGAGCACCTTCCCGCCTTTTTTGAGGGCCCCAAGCACGAATTCGACACCGATCCGCGTCTTCCCAGCGCCAGTGGGGGCAACAATGAGGATCGCGCGGTGTCCAGCCCGGTAGGCCTCCCTCGAGTTCTCGATGACTGCTGCCTGATAGGGCCGTAGCGGTTGCTTTGAGCTCATACCTATTGCCTCCGCAGTGCGTCGTGCACCTTGTGGACGATATCCTTGCGACTCCACGGCGGTTGACACCGTGGATTGAACTCTTGCTCGAGCAGCGCGACGGCCGCGTCCTCGTCGAGCCCGAGTGCGACGATGGCAGCAGCAGCACCGAAAAGCGCATCGTGCCCCCGCTGACCGGAAATTGCCGGCCGGAGCAGCGCTAGCCGGTTGCGGGCATGCTGCACGGCATCGTCCGCCGGGGCAGCTCTCGGCCTCGAGGTTTTCCTCGAGGATTCGTTGGCCGCGACGCGCTCAAATCTGGCCGATTCCGCGAGCAGGTCTGCAACCTCGAGCGGCGCCCCGCGCAGCCATCTGGCCTCGGAATAAATCGGCTCGACGGCACCAGGTAGGTACCAGAACCGCGCCGCGTCAGCGCCGCTGTTGCAGAGCGTCACGCCTGCGCGACGGGCGACTACGGGGTAGCACCGCGCGTACTCTGCGCGGCTCACCTCGCGCGAGAGCGGCAGCACCACACGAAAGCTTGGCGTGTGCGGCGTGTGGCTCTTCGTGGTGTGCACGAACCCGTACGCGCCAGCCCACGCGCGGCACGCATCATCGAGCCCGCCCCCCTCGTCGTAATCCAGGACGACGGCGCAGAGCCCCAACACACTCGCTTTTGAGCGGTACCTGCCCGAAAATCTCGCCGCAGACCACCCGGGGTGTCTGTCACCCAAGAACAAGCTTGTAGCCGCCAGTCGGGCGAAGATTCGGGCCCAGGAGGCGTGTACCTCAACGCCGTGTACGTCGGTCAGCGAACGCCAGAAAGTAGCGACCGGCACAACGACACAAGCCCCCAGGGTGGAACCCACGGGGGCTGGAGCCGTGAAGCGCCGCGACTAGTTGCCGGTCGGCTCGCTCGTCTCGCTCGTCTCGGGATCTTCGGGCGACGGTTGCGACGCGAACGCCACCATCATGCTCTCCACGCCCGCGGCGAGGTCGCGGAACTGCGCCGTGGTGATGTCCCCTCTGTCCAGGTGTGCGAAGACATTGGCCGCCACGAAGCGGGCGCAGGTCTCGAGCTCCTTGTCGGTCGGTACCCTCGACTCCTCCTTACGCCTCTCCGCCTCCTCGGCTGCTCGCTTGGACATGAACTGCCGCACCATCTCCGCGACCTGCTCCGGGGTTTCGCTGCCGTCGACTCGTACCACGATTTCACCGCTCATTATCCGTCCTCTTTCTCGATTGATCGTCCACAGTAAAGAACAAGCTCAGCCGCGGCGCGCACCCACGCCGCCGCGTCGGCAAACTCTTGCAGCACCTACGCCCGGTGGTAGCGCGCCGACATCTCGATGCGCACCCCGAAGGCCTTATGCCGCTGCTGCTCATACTCCCATTCCACGCGCGGGTCGCGGTCGTTAATACCTAGGTAGTCCGCGACACCGTCGCGAACCGCCTTGAGCGCTCCGCGCAAGTTGTCGTCGTCGAGCGTACCCGGCGATAGGCGAGTTAGCGTCACCGTGAGCGGCGGCCGAGGAGGCGCACCCCACTTCGACCGGCAAAGCAGCGCCACCGGCCCGCGCTGCCCTTTTGCTCTCTCCGCCTTCACTGACCAGTGATCGCGACGGTTAGCCTCGGACACCGTGCGAATGGGGGCTGTAAGAATCACGCCTCCGCCTCCGCCAGCGCCTTGCGCCCCGCTTCGGTGATGGCGTACTCGTACCCGCCCTCGACGCTCGCCGGCGCGCGGGTTAGCAGCCCCAGGTAGCTCGCCTTGCGCGCAGCTTCCTGCGAGCGTTTGCCGGCGGGCACGTACTCTCGCCGTCGCGCTGCCGCTCGCAGCACCTCGAGTCGCGCCCCACGTTGTTGCGGTCCGCCGCTCACAGATCCCCCAGGCATTTGAGCCACGTATCGCGGCTCATTTCGGCGCGTAGAGCACGCTTCCTCCACGAATCCCGATCCGCCTGCACGGCGCGCAGGTCGGCCTCAAGGCGCTGGCATTCGCGCTCTGTCGTGTTCCGATCGCCCGCGAGCTCGGCGAGGTCCCGCTTGTTTTCGGTCTCGCGTAGTCGGTACTGACACCCGGCGCAGTCGGTCGGCCACGGCGCCCGCTCGTCGGGGTCGGTCTCGCGCTCGGTGCGACCAAGCATCGCGAGCAGCCGAGCTTCGAGCAGCCGCAGCAGGCCCATTACGGCGACCTCCGCCCCCAGGTCCCTGCGACCGCTCGCGAACGCCACGACGCACCCCACGGCCCGCCTCAGCGCGTCGTCTCCCTGCCGATCCTTGCCCTCAAACTCGCCTCTATCGACTCTCATGGTAACGCCTTTCGCGCGTGTGCCCGTCTTGTACTACTGAGCGCGTGGCTGATCCCCAACGCGCCCGCTTTACGCCCCATTCTGACGACGGAATACGGCACATGCGAGCGATACCCCGAAGCGCGCGGGCCAGCGGGTATCGCAGCCCCCGCTCGTACAGAGAGAGCGTACCCTGTGCGACACGGAGCCGGCAAGCGAGCTCCGCCTGCGACATCTTCCGAGCTTTGCGCCATTCCTGTAACAATTCGGGGCCGTTGCCCTGCACCACACGTGGTACCATATATGCCGCGGTCATTCAATCGCTATAGCGATTGCGATTGCTCCGCGCAAGATAAAGTTTTCGCAAAAGCGAAAAACCCAACGGATACGCTCGCGTCCGTGCCTAAGCAAAAAACGACACGGTCCAAAAGGCTCTCCGACGAGCAGCTAACGTTTTTTCTCTTGCGCGGAGCAATCGCAATAGCTATAGCGATGCGTATGCAATCACTCGCACGACCGCCTTCCGCCCCTCGGCTCAAACTCGGCCTCCGCGCAGGAGTAGAGAAGTGAGCGGTGACTGGGAATCTGCTGAGACGCACGAACTGGCGACGGCCCTGGCGAAGGCGCAATGCGTCCTGGCGACGGTGGGAAAAAGCCGTGAAGCGCACATCGCCAGCGCGAAGGGTAACTACAAATACACCTACGCGACCCTGGCGGACTGCTGGGCGGCGTGGCGCGCAGCGGGCCCGCCGAACGGGCTTGCGATCGTGCAGCGGCTCATGCCAGCCGAGTGCGGCTACGAGCTGGAGACTAAGCTCGTGCACACCTCGGGACAATGGATGCGCACGCTATGGGTCATGCCTCCGCGCGACACGCCCCAGGCCATGGGCTCGGAGATCACCTACGCTAGGCGCTATTCTCTGTGCGCGCTCGTGGGTATTGTGAGCGACGAAGAGGACGACAACGGCGGCGCGGCCGAGGAGGACGCGAAGCAGCACCCAGAGCCGCGGCGCGAAGCGCCTACGCAGGTGACAGCACCGACAACTGCCGTGGCTACGGCCTCGAGCCCGGTAAGCGGGCCCACCGGGGATGCCGAGCGCAAAGCCGCGGAACTCATCCGAGCGGCTAAGACGCGCAGGGATCTGGGGCTAGCTGGGGTCGAGGTGGCGAAGCTCGGGTTACCGCCAGAGTCACGCGCGCGGGTCCAGGAGCTCTACTCTGAGCTGAAGGCGGGGCTGACGTCGTGATGAGGCTGTCGGGCAGCAAGATCCAGCTCGCCATGCTTTGCGGCTACGCCTTCAGTGCGGATGCGGTAATGCACGAGCAAGCGCCTGCTGGGCAGGCGGCCGCGCTTGGTACTGCCGAACACGAGCTAATCGAGCAAGAGGCGAGCGGCCGCGACGAGGAGGAGACCACGCAGGACGCGTTCGCTGAGCTCGTGGCGCGCGACCTACAGATCGAGGTTGCGATCGTCAAACACGGCCTATCCTCTGCTGCCGCGGAGGACCTGTGCGCGATGCACGCGGCGTGGGCTGAGTGGTGGCCTGAGTGGTCGCAGGGTCGCGCGTTTGAGCGCGAGGTGCCGTTCGCCTGGGATGTCGCACGGTGGTCGGCGCGCCGGATCCCGAGCGCGGGACATCGCGACTACAGCCAGGTAGCAGCATGCGAGATCCCACTCACAATCGACGCGCTCTACGTCGATGCGGCGTCGCGGACCGGGGTCGTCGTAGACTGGAAAACGGGTCGATTGCCGCAGCCGCGTGCCACGCACCATGCGCAACTACTGACAGGCGCGCTTTGCGTAGCCGCCGTGCACGGGCTACAGAGCGTTACCGTTGTCGTGGGTCGGGTTCGGCCTGGCAAAACGTGGACCGACGAGGCCACGGTGTATGCGTTCGAGCTCGACGAGTGGGCGGCCGCAGTGCAGTCGATGCACGAGGGGCTGACCAATGCTGAGCCCACCCCCGGTCGGCACTGCACCGAGCTACACTGCCATGCGCTCTCTGCCTGCGAGGGGCCCCGGGCGCTCGCGAGGCTCGCCCCGGAGCTCGCCAAGACGCTGCCTGTGATTGTTGAAAGCGAGCCGCAGGCAGCGGCTGTGTTTGCCTCGCGGAAGGCTGTCCAGGCGTACCTTGACGCGCTCGACCGCGCTGCGGAGGCGTGGGGGGCGGCGCACGGACGACGGGTATGCCTGGCCACGCGCGCGTGGGCCCCGGTGACCAACACGAGGCGTAGTATCGACCTGGCGCGTGCGGAGGCGGAGGTGCGTAAGATGTTCCCGGATCGCGCGGATAGCATGATCCGGGTCAAGCGCTCGCTTTCCGTGGCGGAGGTCCAGAAGGCCGCCGCGGCCGGGGCTCCGAGGGGGAAAAAGGGCGACGCCTCCGAGGCGGCGATCGCTCGTATCGAGGCCTCCGGTGGCCTCAAACTCACAACGTTTGAGAAGTGGCAAGAGGAGATTTAGATGCATACATCGAAAAAGACCGTCGAAAAGTCAGAGCTCAAGCCCGTGATCGTTCGCACCTACAGTGCCGGCGTGCATTTCGGATACCTCGTTAGCCGCGAGGGTCGGGAGGTTTCGCTTGAGCGGTCGCGCCGCCTGTGGAGCTGGAAGGCCCTCAGGGGGGTCGCCCTGTCGGGCGTTGCCGCACACGGCATCGCAAGCGGTTGCAAGGTCGACGCGCTCGTGTCGATCGTACTAACGGAGGCGATCGAGATCATCGACTGCACCGCGGCCGCCGCAACGACGATCGAGGCGTACGCGTGAACACGCAAGCTGCCGGGTACGGGTACGGGTACGGGTCCGGGTCCGGGTCCGGGGCCGGGTCCGGGTCCGGGTCCGGGGCCGGGGCCGGGTCCGGGTACGGGTCCGGGGCCGGGGCCGGGGACGGGTACGGGTCCGGGTACGGGGCCGGGGACGGGGACGGGTCCGGGTACGGGGACGGGTACGGGTACGGGGACGGGTCCGGGTAGTCGCCGCACCTTTTGCCGAGGCCCGCACCCCGCAAGGGGCCGGGCCTTTCGGCTAGCTTCCCGCAGCGAGGAATAGCGCGCGGTTCGCGGCGTTCCTCGGGACGACCCCGGCATTATTGACCGGCGAGATGTCGCACTCGAACTTGGCCGACCCGGCCGGCCACGAGCCCACCTGCGCCGCACACGCCGCCCAATTGTGCGCTCGGGCGGCCGCCGACCACCGGGGGTAGTGCCCGAGGAAGCCGGCGCCTTCGGCCCAAGCGATGCTGTAGGTCGCGCGACGCGCCTTCTCGGGCCACGAGAGTAGGTCGGGAAAAGCGTGGAGCAGTAGCCGCGCGTTCGCGTCGAAACGCTTCTCGATGAGGGTCGACGTGGCCTCGTCGGCTAGGTGCAGCGTGCACTGCTCGCCGTAGTAGCCCGGGAGCTTTGCCGGAAGCATCCCCCTGATCGTCTCGTACTCGGTCGCCTTCTCGGCTGCTGTCGCCGGCGACCCATCTGCGCGTGCCCAGTCGATCGCGACCATCTGGCCGACACTGAAGACGGCGCAGCCCGCGGCGCACGTCGGTATGCCCTCGCAGTCGAGGTAGAGGTGAGGCACCTCCGACTCGAAAGGCCAATTCCACGCGCGCCAATCGTCGAGTGTGATCGTCGGATCAATCACGGATCGCCTCGATCTTTCACTTGCCACGCCGCGCCCATCGCGTCAGCGTCGCCCCATCCGTCGACCACGCGCCAAGCCGTCCACGGCTCGTCCGCAGCGTCCTGCGCGCGTTCGAGTAGCTTCCCGTCGCTCCACGCGATCTCGTGCCGTCGAAGCCGCACGCATTCGTGTCCGGCCGCATCCCGCTGGCCGCCGTCTACCCCTTCGTACGTGCACGCATCGTCAATTGGTCCGCGAACGAGCACGAACACGTGCCCGCTCTCGTCGCCCGCCTCCGCGACGTGCACGATGTCGCCGGGGGCCGGCAGCGCGGGGTACACGGGCCTGCGCCACGCGTCCGCGCTTCGAATCGCGTGAAGCACGTCGGACATCGCGTGCCCCCTGAGATAGTCTTCGGTGAGGCAGCTGGGCACGCGCACGAACGCGCGCACGATGATGCAGCGGCCAGAGATGAGCGCGCACCCGCTGGCGTTCTGCTCGCCAGGGGCCTTGATCGCGTCCGCGTACTCAGCCGCGCGTGGTCCGACCGCGCAGGCGCCGACAATGGCAAGCGCGGCGGAGATTACGGCATCACGAGCGATTGCCACGGTACCTCCGGGTCTCGAACAGCACAAGGCCCGCCCCAACGACCACGAGCACCACGAGCACCGCGAGTGTCGCCAGGGCGTACACCACGTCCCGTTTCGCGTGCCCCTCGACGCGAACAACACTCGCCGCAGTCGACGCTTGGAGCCGCGATGCGTCGGCCACGATCTCGCGCGCCGACGCCTCGTGCTTCTCGAGCAGCGTGTCGACTGCGGCGAGCCCCGCGTCGAGGTCCCTCAGGGCGTCGTGCGCGATGACGCGCTCGATGGTCACAACGTTCTTGAGTGCGCGCCCCTCGGCCTGTATCGCCGGCCTGGCGAGGTCCTTGACCAGCTCCGGGCCCGCATCGTGGAGCGCGCCAAGGGCGCCGTCGGCGGCTGACCGCGAGAGGCCAGCCGCGTAGCCGGAGCAGCACGCGAGCAGACAAATGGCGATGAGTAGGCGCTTCACCGCGGCACCGTACCCGTGCCGCCGCATGCGCACAGCGGCCCGCGCGCTTCGGGGTATCGCTCGCAGATGCGGCACGGCCGCATCTGGTCCTCTCGCGCGGTCGCGATCGAGTCGTCAAGCCCTTGTGCGATCTGCTCCTCAGCTGGCGTGAGGGCCTCCGGACGCTCTGTGTCGCGCGCCGCAAAGTCGCTCGCTGGCACCTGCGCGGCGAGATTGGGCACCTCGAGACGGTCAAGCTCGTGCGTCGAGGTCGCTACGGTGGCGTCGAGCACGAGCTCACCGAACGGGCCGGCGTCGAGCAGGGGTCTCACTTCGCCTTCCCCGCGCCTCCGTCGGCCTTCGGAGCGCGCGACACGAGAGTGCCCACCTCCGACGTGCCGCACGTCACAACAGATCCGATCGACAGCACGGGCCCGCCGTCGAGCTCCGCGGCCGCCGCGCACTCGACACCGGAACAAACCTTCGACACGAGCGCGTCGACCTTTGGGGCCACGACGAGCACGTTTTCCAGGCCGCTACAGACCACGGAGGTGTCCTTGTCGATGACGGCCTCGTGCTGCTGCCACCATGCGCAAGAAACGACAGAAAGGGCGAGAACCACGATGACGAGAAGGGCGGGGGCAGTGACTTTCATTTCGACGAATCCTTTCCCGGTTCGGCCGGGCGCTGACGAATTGGACAGCCCGGGAGCGGGCACGTGATGAGCTTTGGGAGGGCCGCGACGCGGGCCCCCACATCTGCGACGCTCGCGCGAGTCAAGGCGCCGTCGGCGGGTACCGCGATCTGTAGCTGCTGCGAGAGCTGTTGAATGGCGGTCGTTTGAATCTGCGTTTGGGCGAGCCCCTCGCGGTGTACCTTGGCCTCCTCGAGCCGCGCCTGAGCGGCCGCCTCGATCCATTTCGTGATCGGGCTCGAGAAAAGCTTGATCACCCAGGCCATCCCGGCGCCGAGGAGCAGTGCCAGGGCCAGCCACCAGGGTAGATGCGCGAGTTGTGTGATGTCAGGCATGGGTGCTCCTATGGTGCGACGCGACCGGATGCGGCGACGCGACCGGAGGCCGCCACTCGCCCGGATGCGGCGACTCGAAAGTTGCCGTATACCAAGCCGACGCCGCTTGGTACTGTCATGTTGTTGCCATTGACTCCGATAATCGTCGATCCCCCTTGGTCGCCAATCATGGGCCATGCCTCGACACATGTCGGGATCAACTGCGGAGGCACACCTGCCGCAAGGGCCGCAACCTGCGACGCGGCAAGGGAGGAGAAGATCCCCGCATTTGAAATGCTGCCGGCCATCGTATAGGAACTGCTCTCAATCGACCCCAGGAGGCGCACCTGCGGTGTCGAGCCGATCGTCGGTTGATAGGCTCCAGAGCTGTTGACGTATTGCGTTCCGTCTAGCCATACGCTCATGTTGGCCGCGGCGATATACCCAGTGTAGTTATGCCATCCCGACATAAACTGCCCTTCGGTTCCGATGGTGACGTTGGCCATCACGCCGAGGTTTTGGATGACCTGTATGTACAGTTGGCCGCCCGTAAAATATGGCATGATCCGGTAGGAGGCCGTCCCCGAATTGATCTCGAATGGGACCGCAACATTTGTCGCACCATTGTACCAGAACCAAAACGACCACGCCCACGCGCCAGCGAAGGATGCCGACGCAATCGAGCAGTAATGTCCGCCTGCGCCGTCGCCTTTTGCGGCGCAGTTGACACCATCGTGGAGAACGACGCGAGACATTAAAACGTCACCGAGCAGGTACCCATTGCGTTGTTAAACGGCGTTGGGATGAACGCTGGCCCTGTCGCGATGGCCGGGTACTGTGCTTGTAGCTGCTGCACCAGCGAGTTTGCGTCGGGCGACCATTGCGCGTTCAATGCGGTGCCGGCTGCGCTTTGGCTGGTCACCTGACCAATGTTGAGTTTGATCGGCATCATGCCCGCGGCCTGACACTGCGCGGCCGTGTACGCTGGCCCGATCGGAAGCGGCGGTGACGACGACCCCGCGGCGACACCGCCGGACCCGAAGGCCGACTCCGGCATCCCCCACCACCAATACCCAACGCTCGGGTTTGTGTTTGCCGGCTGATAGTAGTTCCACTTAGCGGTGCTATCTGTGATGCCCGTGCCAGTGCCAGTCGGGCCTCCGGAGGATGCAGTGGCGCCTCCTTGCGTGCACAAGTACGCGTTCCCGTTCGCAAGGCAGTAGACTCCGGCGGCGACCGTTTCGTTGGCGACCCAAGGGAGCGGGTTCGACATGATCAAGCCGTACAGGCTGTGCTCTCCGGTCGGATTCCCTGCGGCGTCCAGCTGCACCTGGTCAACGTAGCAGTAGTCGAAATAACTGTGCGCAGTAGCCATGGATGCTCCTAGGCGTATCGCACGCCGCTAACGTAGGTTTTTCCGCCGGAATACAGGCTCGCACCGATTCCAGTGCTCGGATAGATCGCGAACGACAGGCCGGAGGACGCGTAGCTGCCCTCGGGGTAGTCGAACAGGTAGGTGCCACCCGCCGGAACCTCCGCCAGGTCGAGCACACTCGCGGCGCTCGGCGTACCGCTTGGCGCGGACCCGTTATTGTACGCGATGACGAACACTGCGGAGGTGTCGTAATTGGTCACGCGCATCGACCGAAGACGCCCTGGCGAACTCTTGATCTGACCGGATGCGTACGCTGAATAGCCCGTCGTCCATGCTGTCCACGCCGTAACGTTTCCAGCGGAGTCCACGTTCGACGACACGGCGCGCTGCTGAGCCCACATCACCTTGTTGGTCGTGTTATCCTCCGCAGCCGGCGCGTCCTTCGCGGTCGTTCCGACGAGAAGATTACCAGACGAGTCGAACTGCAACCCCGCGGCGAGCACCGCGGTGGCTGTCCCAGTTATGGTGCTGCTGACCTGAATACCGTATCCGATCGCACCAGGCACGTTCGCGATGCTGCCCGACATCGCTGTGTTGGCACCACCGCTGAGCACGATCGTAGAGACCGCGCTGCCACCCGTCGGAACGAAGCCACTTGTGATGGCGTTCCACGTCGTGCCGTTGGTCGTGTAGACAGGAGTCAGCGTGCCAACGATGGAACTGGCCGGGATCGAGTAGGCGATGGGCGCGTAGCCCTGCGGCAGGACTTGGGCCAGCGTTACCGTCGACGAGAGCACAGTCGACGTCTGGAGGCCAAGCACCGTCGTGAGGGTGGCGCCGACGATCTGAGTTTGAACCTTGCCGCTCGACACCGCGCCCGCGATCGTCGCAAGGTTGCCGCCCGTTTCCTGCGCGAAGTTTGCGCCGGTGCCGGGGGTCACGGCCGTGGGGTTGCTCGGCACGCCGAGCAGGTTTTGGGATCCGTCTACCTGCGCGACGTTTTGCGGCTGTCCGGTGTAAGGCGTGCTAGACATGCTATGGTTCCTTAATAGTTGATATAGAGTCCACTAAACAGACATGAGACCTGCCCGCTGCCACTTTGGACCGCCAGGCTTACCTGATAGATGCAGCTCGCCGTCGGGAAGCCTGGCAGGCCTACGGTGATATTGGCCGTCCCCGTCGTCGGACTAGTTGCCCCTGCGCCGGTCAGCGTGACCTGAGCCGCCGTCGAGGAGTGAGTTAGGTTTGTGAGAGCGAGGACGGCCGTCTCTGTGGTGTTGGCGTTTTGCAGTACCCCCTCGAACACAAACGTCGGCGACCCGGCCTCCACGTATTGTGTCGGGTCGAACACAAACGTTCCAAAAACCACCGGTGTCGACGATGATGTTGAGACGGTGCCAGTGCTAATCGGTACGGTCTGCGGAATGATTGACCCAGTGGCACCAGTCTGACCGGTAGCGCCGGTAGCGCCGGTAGCGCCGGTAGCGCCGGTAGCGCCGGTAGCGCCGGTAGCGCCGATAGGTCCAACCGGGCCTGTGACCCCATTCTGACCGATAGGTCCAACCGGGCCTGTGGGTCCCGTGGGGCCGATAGCTCCCTCGATGCCCCCCGCGCGCACGACGGAGTTGACCTTCGTTACCCAACCGTACGCCAGGTTTCCCTCAAGCGTCTCATTGAACGCGCACAGGCGCTGTCCAGAGGATGTCAGTACGAATACACCAAAGGTCGTCGTTTGGGTCGGGTCGACGGACCCGTTGGTCATCCCGCCATTGACCTGCGACAGAAAAATCAGCGCTGCACCGTTGCCTCCGGTGGGCGCGGTAAACGTCGCGGTCTGCGTTGCTGGGTTGATGGTCAGCGTTGCATTGATGGCCGCGGCGCTGCTTAGGTCGTCAGTGCTCACGCACGAGAGAGTCCATGGGCCCACCCCCGCCGTGCTCGCGAGCGCGACCGTTACCGTCGAGCCCGCGGCGACGTTGACGCCGTTGACAGTCGGGGACCCGTTGATTGTGCAGAAGGGAGACGCCATCTTGGTTCCTTAGTAGGTCGTGCAGGCAATCTGGAAGATCGCGACTCCGGAGCCGCCACCTCCGGAGGACACGGCGAAGAGCAACTCCCAAATAACCTGCTGGTTCGCGACGTAGGTGGGAGAGTTGATGTAGAACGTGCCCGCGGCCCCGGAGTAGACCCATGTGATGCCGCACACGCTGGTACCCTGCTGGAATCGCAGGGTCACCTTCTGGCCGTCGGTAGCGTTCTGGAAAAAGATCGTAGTATTGGCAGTTAGTTGGTTGAGATCAAAGACGTTGCCTTTTTGCAGATCGCACACCACGTTTCCGGAGGATATCGTCGGATACTGCCTTGGCGAGGCGTATTGTCCGAGAACCACGAGCGAACCCGCGGCTGCAACCATCTGCGCGCCGGACGACAGTTGCAGGTACGCGCCGGAGTTGAATTCGAACGTTGAACCATACGTCACCGCAAACGTTCCCAGTCCCTGGAATGTGATCCCGGAGGTGAACACAACCGGGTCTTCGAACGTGATCAACGGCGCGGAGGCACCGCCATTGAACGTGACCGCTCCGGTAAACGTCAGCGTGGACGCCACTGAGTCGGTGTACCCCGCACGCTTGTCTACCGCGTAGGTGCAGTTTAGGTCCAGGGTATTGGCCTGTGTGGAGGTCAACTCCGAGTTGACCTGCCACCCGGCCGGATTGGCTCGTACGATGCTCATGAGCTGAACCGTTCGTTGTCGAGGTTGTGCGGATTGTCGAGATAGAAACCGACGGGACCAGAGACCTGGAACCAAGCAAACGTCGTCCACGCGGGGGCGACACCATCGAGCAGGCTGGGAATGCTGGCCGCTAGTGCGTAGAACACCGCGGAGATCATGTTGCTTGGCTGCGCCAGGCCTACGTCAAAGTGCGCGACGCTCGACGAGAATGCCGTGCCGTCGGGGAGCGAGACCCCTCCGGGAACCGTCACGCCGCCTGGAACCGTGCCCGTGGCCGTCGCTGAGTTGCCAGGTAGCAGGTAGCAGAACACATTCGACCCCAAGGCGGACCGGAGCAGGTCCGACAGTACTTGTTGCGTCCCCGGCTCTGCCCAGGTAGACAGTACCGCAGAGAGCACCTGGCGGCGACTGACCAGGGTTGCGCCTGGCGGTGGAGTGATGCCGTAGATGCCCTCCCATCGCGTCAGAAAGTCGGACACCTTCTGCATGCACCACTGGTTGGCCAACCTGTTATTCAGGTGCCACAGGTAGGCAATGGCCCGCGCCTCCGCGAACCGCTCCGCGTAGACGAACGAGTCCACGTCCTTGGAGAACGCCGTCCCGTCGGCCTCGAGCAGGGAATCGAGGATGACCTCCTCGATGTGCCCGGCCTCCGCTCCGGTCCTTGTGGGGTACGGATTGAAACCACCCATCTTAGAGCACGAATACCGAAATCGGAGTCGTCGGAGTCACAGCCCCCGACGAGTTAGTAAACTCCACTACTGCCGCGTTTGCGCCATTGAAGTTTAGCGTAGGCGGGTACATGGGACCTGCGCCGGACTGGCAGCTTACCCACCCCGCGCGGAGGTTCACCGAGCGGGACACGCCGCGAGCATCCGTGGCCGTGCTAGGCCACGTAATGGTAAACGTTCCCGGCGCGGTCAGTGCTATGGTCGGCGACGTCCCGTTGCCCCAGACCGCTCCCTGCTGGCGAATGGTCACCCCCTCGTCTACCGACCACGTAAAAACGACGAAGGCTCGCAGCGCCGTTGCCGTCATACCTGCCGTGTCAACGCGCTGCTCGTTGGCAAGGTCCGCGGCAAGGTCCGTCGTGGGGTCCTCGACGAGCGAGTAGTCTTCCAGCTCGCCGCCGTAGGTGTCGTAGTTCGCGACGTTGGGCAGCATCGTTACTCCGGGTAGATTGCCAGGTTAGCTGGCGTGAGAATGTACGGCGCCTGCGAGATGGCCGACGGTAGCGGAGGCGTCGTGTACTGATGCCATAAGAACCCGGCGTCGTAGACCTCCTGACCGCTATTGGTGAGGTTCTTGAGAAACGCCGCGTTGAGCGAGTATGGCCATGCCGACTGCGGAACGGGCCGGCGCGAAGCGCGCGGCAGCAGCGAAGTCAGGTTCGTTTTTTCGCCCGGCCCGAAGGCGCCGAAGCCGGCAAGGATCGCGTCAACGTACGTCTGCATGTTCACGGCGTCGGGAAACACGAATGCGCCCACGGGGATCGTCGCTCCCGTGGTGTCCGCGAAGGGGCCGTCGAGTGTAACTGACCACGGCCCCGCACCGTACCCGCTCGTGTCAACCGAGGTAACAACATGCGCGGTGTAAAGCTGGTAATCGTTCGGCGACACCCAACAGATCGTTGAGCCCGTAATCCCGGGCGCGGAGCTGGACGCAACGGGCGCGTTCAGCGCGGAGACGGTGATCGCGAGGTTGCTCGAGACCGCCGTGACAGTGCACTGCGTGGCGGCCGCCGGAGGCGTCGGCCACGGGGCCGCGTCGGTCCAGCCACCGCCGGGCCCGGGCGGCGTCGCTGTCTGTGCCGCAGGCAACGACATTGAAAAGGATACCGACGTCGGCAGGTCCTGCACCGACGTCACCACGAGCTCGATGCCCTCCGTGTACTGTGCCTGCACCGCCGGAACGACAACGTTCGTCATCGTGAACGGGTCCACAACGCGGGTGTAATTGCTGCCCGCTGCTGCCGCGACAACGGCCAGGTGCAGCGTTCCTGGACCGTTGCACGCCTGGTACGCGAAGGCCTTCTGGACCGCCGAGGACGCGTCTTCCGCGGCCGACGTGGCCGTGGACCAGTTCGAGCCGTTCGGCGGGTTCGCGAGCCGCTCGAGTAGCCGTGCTCGCAGATCCTCGTACGTGTCCGAGCCCTTCCCCTCCGACAGCCCAGGCGAGGCGACGAGTGCAGTTGGCTGCACGTACGGAGGGGGGGCCACCCACCGGAGCACCGTGCCAGCCAGAAGGTTCGTTGATGGGCCCGTGTCGACCGACGCGATCGGCACGTTCGTGCCGCCCACCGTGTACTGACCGCCGACCGACACCTGATAGGCGAGCCCGTTCGGGTCGATTAGCTGCTGGCCGGCCACGATGCCGATCGGCGCCGAGACGGATGCGGCCAGCGTGAGGGCACCTACCGACCCGCTTGCGGGCCGCAGCGCCAGGCCGTACTGAGCAGCAACGCGCACGAGGTCGTCGTTCTGCGCACTGTCAGGCATTTGCGCGTTTGCGACGGCGGGGGTAGCGACAGAGGCGGCGTAAATCTGCTGCGCGAGCGCCGTCGCTCGAACGTAAATCTCGGTGCCATCGGAGATGTTCGGTTGTGCAATCCCGCGACGCTTTAGGCAGTTCGCGTAGGTGCGAAGGTAGTCGTCACGGATCTGGTCCGGCGTCTTCACTGTGAGCGACTGTAGCGTTGTCATACGACCGTCGTGTCCGTCTGCCCGGTGGAGGTGCGGCGCCACTTGACCGTGCGGAGGAGTGTGCCTGGCTTGAGGGTGCTCACGTTAATGCTCACGATCTGAATCACGCCCGTGCCCACGAGATTCGCTAGCGCGCCCTGCACGGCTTGCTTTTGCTTCGCCACCGTATCCGCGCGGATGTTCCCCCCCGGAGGGGCGAGCCCGAGACTTTGTTCAGCGCAGGACCCGAGCTGCGTTGATAGCGCCAGGTAGACCATCTGTGCCACAGAGTCGCCGCCCACCTTGTTTCCGTAGGCGTCAACCTGGTAGTCGCCCGTTGACGGGTCGAGGGCGACGGCATCGCCCTGGGTCCCGTCGGGTTTCGCGAGGATCGCAGCAGTGTTCGCCGGTGCCGGCGCGGGGCTCCCGTAGCCGCACGGGGCGGCGCCCATCGGACACGCGCCGGCACCGTGTACGCCCGTCACGATGATTGCACCGTCGCGGAGGCCGTAGCCCCTGGACTCGTGTAGGGCCGACCGAAACTCGCCCCGCCGGAGCCCGGAATGAACGAGGCGAACGCGGCCGCGATCTTGGCAAGCTCGGCTTGCAGCTTGCTGTCCAGCGGCATCTTGTCGACGCCTGTGCCGATTACCACCGTGCCGGCGAGAATCTTGATCGTGCCGTCCTGCAGCAGGATGTGCGTCGCGCCCTTCCCGTCAGCGCCGGGGGCGAAGATCGCCACCTCTCCCGATGCGAGCGCGATGCTTACGCGTAGGTCTCGAAAGGCGAACGCGATGTCGTTGGAACCCTGGTTGATCGTGAGCGCCTGACACGCGCTCGGAGGCGAGTAGGCAGGGTCACTCGTCGCGCCGATTGCGCCCGCCGGAGGGGCCGCGGCTGCCGGTCGGCCGATGAGCCCGATCGGGCCCCAGCACTCCACGTTGTCGCTGACAACCTCCTGATTCACGTTGTCGCCGGTCTGCGCGAGGACGGCGCCTGCAACGTTCTGCTGGGTAGTCCCCAGCACGTCAACGCCCAGAGAGAATGTGTCGTCGCGCTGAGTAGGGGGCATGGCTACGCGGAGAGTTGCAGGGTGTAAGGTGGGATCAGTTGAAGACGTGTCACAGTGCCGCCGGCAACGACTCCTTTCGTGAAGGTCTTTCCAAGAACCCACATGTTCGCGCGCAGGTTCCCAACGTCGTCGTCTACCTGCACCATGGTGTTTACCGCCCATGGGTGCCCGTCCTGGGTATGGCCCAAGACGTCGTACGTGGCCGAAACCGCCTTCTGTTGTCGGTTCGCCATCTCGCGCCTGGTGAATGCCTCGAGCTGCGCAAGGTTCTTGCTCTCGTCGTCCTTCAAAAAAAACGGCTTGGCAATGAGCGGGTCACCTAGCGGGCGGGGAATCGCAGTGAGCTGCGAGCGCAGGGGCAGCATCATCGCGCTGGGGTACCGCGCGATGATGCTCTGCACCTCCGGTAGTAGGTTCCGGTATTGGTCAACGCCCGTTAGCTCGTTGACCATGATGACTCGGAGCTTGCTCTTCTCGGTGTCCTGCCCTCCGCCAAAGCCGGTTGCAACGATGCAAGACGGCTGCGTTTCGAGGTTCGTCGTGACACGGCCGCGCAGGATATTGTTGGCCGGGCCCACGGGGGCTTTG
>Ga0187862_10002482_pt1 | contig 18625 bp, 19 predicted proteins | sample June2016WEW_10_1_FD_133003 | JGI IMG/M metagenome (GOLD analysis project Ga0187862, IMG submission 133003) | Peatland microbial communities from SPRUCE experiment site at the Marcell Experimental Forest, Minnesota, USA - June2016WEW_10_150 | ecosystem: Environmental > Terrestrial > Soil >...
CGATCTCCACGCCCCGCGAGGTGCCGCGCTCTGCCTCACGCGCTTGCGCGTGTGGCAGAAATCCCGGGGGCGCGGGGGAAAGTCCCCCGCTCTTTTAGTTAGTTCAATCTTGAACGCAACTCGGTATTAGACCGCAACGAAGCGCTTGATTCATTTGCTGTTGAATAACGATTTCAGTAATTGTCCGAAGCAGGACATGACCCCTGTAAACATTACGGATCAACTCTCCTCCAGGACCTTTACCTCGTTTGAGGTGGTGCGAAGTCTTCTTGACAGCACTTTTGCTATGTTTGTCATCAATTTTATCGCCACGCCGGGCATATCGCGGTTCAAGGATTCGAAGGCATCCAGCGGCAATCTGTAGATCTGGCAGTCTTCCTCCGCCCAGACGCTGGCTGAGCGGGGCCTGCCGTCCAACAGCGCAACCTCTCCGAAAATGCCCCCCGGAGTGTAGGTTGCCACCCGTTTGAGGCGTGTCGATTGAGGAAGTTTGAGCTTGATGCTCACCAGCCCATCGGAGAGCATGAACAGATCTCTTGCCGTATCGCCTTCCGGGAAAATCGCAGAGCCCTTGCCGTACGATTCCGGAATCAGTCTGGATCTGAGGGCCTCAATTTCTTCGGGCGTCATGCCGCCGGTGATCTCCATGCGTTCCAGTGGGACCGCCGTACCCTTTTTCATCGGGGCGCAGCGATTGAGGAGAAGATGGTCCTCGGCCCACTCGAGGGCCGCATCGGTATCCGGCATGAAACGGTTTTCACCCATCGATTTCAGGACGTTCATCATGTCGAGGTAGTCGCGAAGAGAGTCGCTGAAATAGGTTACGAGGAGGAATCTTCCTTCCTTCTCGAGCCTCTTGTGAATCTGAAGAATGATGTTCGCCCCGGTGCTGTCCATGTCATTGACGCGTTTCATGTCCAGAATACAGTATGTGAATTCTTCCGCTGTGTCTTCGATCCTCTTTGCGAGGCTTTCGGCCGATCCGAAGAAAAGAGGTCCCTGGAGCTCGATTATTGCGATCCGTTTGCCTTCCAGTTCGAGGATATCGCTATCGCAGGCGTTGCGCATTTTCTTGGAATGGACCTGACTTCCCAGATAGGTGCGCCGTATAATGGACCGGCTCATTTTAGCCAGGAAAAGAATTGTCGCAATGACAACGCCGGCCCCGACCGCGACCAGCGGGCTGATGCAGACAGTGATGACGGCCACCAGAAGCACTACGAGAAAATCAACCAGCATCGCTCCCTTTTTCGTGATAACTCCAAGCCCGTCTTCCCGTACCGAGGCGTACAATTTCCTCATGAGCTCGAAAGTCCAGACATCGAACATCAGCACCCCCGAATAGACGATCACCCCGCCCACAACGGTTAGCGGGATTTTTCCAACCAGGGGCCCCAGGGCTGTAATTACCACCAGCAGGGCTAGGCTGCTCATCACGCCGGAAAGCCTCGTTCTGCCGCCGGACTCAAAATTGGCGACGGCACGGTAGGCCGCTCCACATGAAGATATCGCACCGAAAAGCGATGATGCTATATTGCCTGCGCCCTGTCCGATCAGTTCTTTGCCGCTGTTGTGCCGAATCCCCGTCAAATTGTCGGATACAACGGAATCGAGGAGGGTTTCCATCGAACCTATCAGCGCCAGGACCAAAGCGGTGACAAGCAGGTCCGGGATGAGTGCCAGGGCTATCTTGAACCCGTCCGCGGCGGCCAGCCCGATGAAAGCGTCCGGGCGGGGCAGCGCGGTTTTTATCGAACCGATTAGCGGGCCCAGTCCTCCCGCCGCAAAATGGGCCGTCACATGATAGAGGGCCGCTCCGGCTATCATTGCGGCAAGCGGAGCGGGTATAAATTTGAAGTGCTTTTTTGAAACGGGAATTAAAAGCAATGTGGCAAGTCCAATGACAAGTGTCAGCGGTTCGATTTGACCGGGATGGGCAATGAGTTCTGCATAGGATACATCGCCGTTGACCCCGAGAATGTCCCTGATCTGGCTCTGAATGATTATGAAGCCGATTCCGTTCATAAAACCGGATATCACCGGATAGGGAATGTATTTGATGACCTTGCCGACATCGAACAGGCCGAAGAGGACCTGGAAGCCTCCTCCGAGCAAAACGGCGGCGGAAGCCAGCCCCACGACGATAGCCTGCCGCACTTCCGGCGCCTGGGCCGTGATGGCCGGGTTGGCTGCAAAAGCGGCAACCGCGCCCGCAAGAATCATCGTCACCGTCGCCCTTGGTCCCGTGATCTGGATGGGGTTCCCGCCAAGCAGGGCGGCGACGACGCCGGCGAAAACCGCGCTGACCATGCCGATCGATGCCGACCTGGAGGCAAATTCAACTCCGAGGGGAGCAAATACGATCAAGCCAAGGCCGAGGTAGTGGGGCATGCCAATTGCCGCGGCAGCAAGACCGCCTTGCAGATCCCCCTTTATATTCGAGAAGATATTCATCCGATGCACTCTCCAATAATTTCAGATCGAGTAACAGAAAAGGTAAGACGAGGCGAAAGGGAATTCAAACGTGCCGGTCTTCCGGCAATCCACTCCAGCCTTAAAGCTTTGAGCCATGCATGGGAAAAGTATCCCCGGGATGCGGACCACGCGTACGCAATGAAAAGCATACAGGTGACTGCCCCTTCAAATTCAATGAGTGGCTACTGCAAAGCCAAAACGTGCAGATCGTAAATTTTATGCCGTAGTTCGGAATTAAGACGGATACTGCAATGGGCCAGGCCACAGGCTGTGCTGTCCATTAAGAAGCTGGAGCTGATTCGATTAAAAATACTTGGGCCGGTCATCGTCAAAAATTATCGAGGATAACCGGCCCATGCGGCAGCACTTTCGTTTTTAAACTACCGAGGCATTACGGGGCTTGAAGCAGTTGATGACGTACCGGGTCGGCATAAGAGGCGCCGGTGAACGACAAAGACACCGCCAATGCCAGCAGCACGAGCATAAATCTCCCCGACACGGAATATTGCTTTTTTCAAAGTTACTCTCCTTTGGTCGGCGTTCTTTTGAACTGACAACATATTTAAATGAAGTGTTGCCCCTTTTGAGAACTATTTGAGATTAGCCGAACAGGTCTCTGCGGTGCCGCCGTTAGACCCCGCGCAGGTCCAGTCCCACGGCCCTTTTCCCGTAACTTTGGAAGCCTTGCCTGCACTGCAAAGGTTTGATGTCGGAGCCTTGAGTAAATCTTCTCCGTTTGCTGAACCGCAGGCGCCGTTTACCTCGAGTTCGGCCGAACATTTCGCCGTGGAGCCGCCGTTTGATCCAGCGCAGCTCCAGTTCCACGGTCCCTTCCCGGTAACCTTGGACGCCGTTCCCCCAGTGCAGAGGTCTGATGATGACGGTTGCGCGTAGTAACTAGATTTGTTTGCCGGACCGCAGGCGCCGATTACCTCGAGGTTAGCCGAACAATTCGCTGGGGCGCCCCCGTTTGACCCCGAGCAGGTCCAGGTCCACGGCCCATTCACTGTAATGCCAGCGGCCGTGCCGGCAGCACAAAGCTTTGCTGTTGGGGGCTGCGTCAAGTAATCCTTTTTGTTTGCCGAACCGCAGGCGCCGTTTGCTTCGACATTTGCCGAGCAACTCGCTGTGGCGCCGCTGTGGGACCCCTTGCAGGTCCAGGTCCACGACCCCTTCCCTTCTGTAACCTTGGATGCCTTGCCGGCACTGCAAAGGTCTGATGTAGGGGTCGTGAGATAATTTTGTTCGTTTGCCGGGCCACAGGCGCCGTTGACACTTTGATTAGCGGAAAAACTCTTTCCTGTTACATTCACCCCCGCCACATTGACCGTTATGTTCGGCGGGGCAAAGATATATCCGGCCAAGCTCGGAGTGATTTTATACACACCCTTGGAGAGACCGGAAAAGCTGTAATTGCCGCTGTTGTCTGTGGTCGTGCTTTGCGTTGCCGCTCCAGTGAGATTCATGGTGACCCCGGCGAGCCCCGACCCGCCGTTCGTCACAGTCCCGGAGATGGAGTAGGTCCCCACGGATCCAGTCCCGAATACATAGGCCGCCCCCTGGGACGTAACGTAAACCCCGGATGCCCCGATGAGGGCGGTGTTGCCGTCCGAGCTAAGCGAAACTGAACCGCCAAACCCAGCGCCTGCCGCACCATCCGAGGCCATTAGCTTCTGCTGCTGGCTCCAGGTCCCGCCGCTATTAACAAAGACATAGGCCGCCCCCACATATTCATTGTCGCCAACCGGAGTCCTGTCCGTCCCGATGAGGGCGGTGCCGCCGTCAGAGCTAAGCGACACTGACATGGCAAAATCCAGATGTGCCACGCCATCCGAGGCGGTTAGCTTCTGCTGCTGGCTCCAGGTCCCGCCGCTATTGGCAAAGACATAGGCCGCCCCCTCAAATTGATTGCCGCCAATCGTGGCATTGACCGCCCCGATGAGGGCGGTGCCGCCGTCAGAGCTGAGCGACACTGGGTTGCCAAATTGATCGAAATACGCGCCATCCGAGGCGGTGAGCTTCTGCTGCTGGCTCCAGGTCCCGCCGCTATTAACAAAGACATAGGCCGCCCCCTGCTCCCCATTGCTGCCAACCGTAGCCCTATACGCCCCGATGAGGGCGGTGTTGCCGTGCGAGCTAAGCGACACTGAACCGCCAAACGCATCGCCTGCCGCGCCATCCGAGGCGGTTAGCTTCTGCTGCTGGCTCCAGGTCCCGCCGCTATTGGCAAAGACATAGGCCGCCCCCTGCAGCGTATTGTCGCTAAGATCGCCATCCGCCCCGATGAGGGCGGTGCCGCCGTCAGAGCTAAGCGACACCCAGCAACCAAAATCATCATCTACCGCGCCATCCGAGGCGGTGAGCTTTTGCTGCTGGCTCCAGGTCCCGCCGCTTACAACAAATACATAAGCCGCTCCCTGATACGCATTGCCGCCGACCGTAGCCCAGGACGCCCCGATCAGGGCGACGCCGCCGTCAGCGCTGAGCGACACTGAACCGCCAAACGTATCGCCTACCGCGCCATCCGAGGCGGTTAGCTTCTGCTGCTGGCTCCAGGTCCCGCCGCTATTAACAAAGACATAGGCCGCCCCCTGCCCAGGAGCGCCGCTCCACCACCAGGACGCCCCGATGAGGGCGGTGCCGCCGTCAGAGCTGAGCGACACCGAGGTGCCAAAAAAATCATCTACCGCGCCATCCGAGGCGGTGAGCTTTTGCTGTTGGATAAAAGGATCGATCACCAGAGGATATATTGCTTCACGGTCGTCCACCCTCAGCAAGATGGCGGCCCCGCTCCGCTCGAACCAGGCACGGAGGCCCCTTCCGGAAGCGTCATGGGCGCTAAGGCCGCTATAGCGCAGGACCGGTTCGCCGGCAAGATTGGATACTACGGCCTCGTTTTGCTCGACTTGAACCCGCGCCTCCCCGGACCAGGCCAGACTCAAGGTAAGGGCCTCGCCGGAAGAATTTCCCTTGCGCGGAGACGACACCGTAAAGCCCTGCTCTATCCCCAGGGGACCGTTTACGTACCACTCGGTCAGTCCGTCCCGGCGGTATTCCAGGCGATTCCCATTCGCCTGCGGGATGGCGCCTCCTGCAGGCGCGAGATCTTCGCCGTAGCCCCAGGCTTCCAGACGCAACCCCCAATTCAGCTTTCCAGCCTCAATCGCAAGGCCGCCCTCGCTCCAGGCAGCCTCGAACTTCTGCCCGGGGTTTGCTCCACGGCACTTCTCGCCCACCCGCTCTACATGGTACGAGGGGTCGTTCAGCCCGATCTCGCTGGAAACAGCTCCCTGCAGCGCTTCGGGCATCTCCCGCAGACTGGATGGACCCGCTTGGGCCGCAGCCGCCAGTCCCAACACAGCCACCGCAAAATAACCCCCAACAGTCAATCGCCCAAAAATCCGCAGTAGGCCAAGAAACCTTTTAGAACAAGCGTTCAAAAACATTTTGCCTCCTCAAGGTTAGATAATGGAAACCGTTTCCTCTTAGGACCGCTTAAAAATTCGCAGCCGTCATTTTCGATCAGTAGACCAACATAGGCCTTGTCCCCCAGGTTAACTTCGTGTTTGGCAATAAATTCAAACACGTGTTCCAACTCGAAAAACTTCGCTGCGCTATGTTTATCAAGGATCAGCTTTCCGTTTGGATCATAATACGAAGTTGGAAGCATATCTTCTCGTGAGCTGGCACAAATTATATAAAAAAGACGTTCCCCTTTCATGAAGTTCTGTCCTGATTGAGAGGCATTCCAAGCGAGCATGGGGTGAAGGCGATAAAGTCTTCTTTTATGGCGTTCTTGATTCGTCCTGTTTGTAAGGCAGGCGAATGACGAATGTCGAACCCTTAGCTGGTATCCTTTTGGCCGTCATGTTCCCTATGCGCCACTCGACAACCCTGCGGCATATGACTAGGCCCGCACCTATGCCCTCAAACTGGCTCCTCCTGCCGTGTAATCAATGAAAGAAGGCGAAGATTTTCTCAACATGCTTTCCTTCGAACCCGATTTTTAGGGGCAGATCACAAGGCAAAGAATAGACCAAACCAATCTTGCACGCTGTCACAATCACAGAAAGTGTCAAGTGGGATCTTAGGGGGTAGGAATTGGGTAGATGGTCTACAGAAATACCTTTTTATAGTTGATGTTTCAGTGTGTTGACAACAATTTGATAGCTTATACTAAATACTTAAATTCCCTACTGAAAGGCGAGTTAAAACATGATTAGCTCAAAAGAACGGGGGAATGATTCCCCCCGATCTCCAGGCTATCCCTGACCTGACCATGACCACAGGCGCACGCGCGGACGCGCGAGGCCGAGCGCTCGGCGCTGTCGGCGGCAAGCCACCGCGTACGCGGGGCCCGCCTCGCGGAGCGTCGAGATTTGAGCCGCGCAGCGGCGAAGGGGGTGTGGGGGGCGCAGCTCCCCGCGCTTTTCCGGATTATTTATTCGAAGAACTTTCGGTACACAGCCCCCTCAAGCAGGGAAGTGATTTTCTTGATTATGTTGCGGCGAATGTCGAGTTCCACGGGGAGGTTGGGGTCCTGGTGGGCTTCGTTCACGTGGGTACCCACCAAGGTATATCACTCCGCACGTAATATCGTCTTTTGGTTTGAAGGAGTCGATCCGGGGCGCGTGAATCGCGATCTTCCTCGTGAGTTGCCTCGAGGATATCCCCCTTTGCAATCGGATGCCGAGGCAGGAAAGAAAAAATTCTAAAAAATTAAATATAGCTTACTCAGCCTCTTCGCTGGCCTACTTGACTTATCGGGAGGTCCCTGCGCCGCTTTAGAGCATGTTGACAGCTTTCTCTTCAGGGCTTAAGTTACGGTCGAGCCCCAAGAGGTCTAAGTAGGGAGCCCGGTGAATATGACTGGCAGAAATCACTCAACCGAAAAGAGAAGAGTGAAATCTTCGATTGGAAGTTGAGGGATGAACCAAACGTGGTTCGATTGGGCAACTGAAACGGTCACTTGGGGTTCAACCTTTTCTGGAGCTGCCCTTTTTCTCGCATACCTTCAGCGTTCGACTCATCGCTTAAACACCGTAAAGCGTAGCAGCCTTTTTTACCGGAATAATGCACTAAATGTACAAAAGGATAGCCCTGAAAACTTTATTCAATGCCTCATTCTGCATATCCCTACCTTGAAATAAAGCAATCCCTACCAGGAATTTACTGTATAGACCGGATTCCATTTCTCTTGCAGTTCAGGTTACTCTGCATATATTTCGTCTAGAGGAGGGGTTTATGACCTACTATCAGATTCGCCGATTGGTTCGCCTTCACGACAAGGCGATGCGACACTCAGAGAACTATAAGAAGCTTTTAAGGGACTCGAGTGCACAATCAAAAGCGCTGGATCATCTCATGAAAGCCGAGCGGCTTTATCGTCAGGTTTCGAGCATGATAAGGGATACCAGTTCGGCTTAGGCATGAATCCAAGAAGAGAAGTCCCCCTGATCCCTGCTCACCCTGGTAATGATATTAATCCAGGTCAGAAAGGAATGACGAATTGAAAATGAAACTGCTGGTTTTCAGTGTCTGCCTGGCGCTTTTGTCTGTCTTCACAGCCGTTGACGTAAGCGCCCACCCTCCTTGCGGAAAGGTTTGGGTTGAAGGCCACCACAACAAACACGGGAAATGGATTGAGCCTCACTGGAGGCATAAGCACTGGATTCGAGGGCATCATAACAGACATGGCAAATGGATTCCAGGGCACTGTCGCTAATTTTACTTCAGACCTTTAGTTCTCTTTCCGGCAAATATCAGATTCTGTACGCAACATTCTTAAAAATTGCGAAAGCTCCATAAGCGCTTAAATAAAGACGAACACCTGAAAGGAAAAAGTCCGTCATTCCGGCGTAGCCTGCCCCGGAAGTGTCCAGTCCGGGGGCCGGAATCCAGAGCCTTTGATTTTTATTGTAACATCAATAAGTAATGGCACTGGACCCCGGTTTGTGCCGGGGAGACAAAAATTATAAATACTGCCCTAATAAATTCAGATACTTATGCGCTTATTTGAGCGCTTATGGGGCAAAGCTCCCCACGCCCTTGACTTGATGCTTTCTTGAACGCAACTCGGTATCAGTGGATTTCCGGAGACAAGATATGAGCGGTTCCAAAACCAAAATATCTCGAGAGCTGGCCGCCGAGTATGGTTGGCAGGCAATCCAGGTCATCGAGTCCGGGGAATACCTGGCGCCTTCTCGTCGTGTAGTGAACCTTTCCCGATTGGTCAAACGATCAATCGATGGAACGGTCTCTTATCCCCCGCGCCAGCCTTTTCAGGAATCGGCGAGTGGGAACTACCAAACGAAGATTTCAATCGAAAACATGACGACTCTTGAGGCTGCGTGTCGTCTGATCGCTCAAGGGTGTCGGCCGGCGGTACTCAACTTCGCTTCGGCAACGAATCCCGGTGGCGGGTTTCTCGGTGGCGCCAGGTCGCAAGAGGAATACCTGGCCAGGTCGTCGGGTCTTTACGCCTGTATCAGAGACAATGCAATGTATGCGTTTCACCGCTCACACCGGGACCCCCTTTATACGAATTACGCAATCTATTCTCCTGATGTACCGGTCTTTCGCTCGGATGATGGAAGCTTTCTCGATGAACCATACCCAGTTGGAATCATCACGTGCCCGGCGGTAAACGCCAATAAGATGGAATTTGGGAGGAAAAATGAAATAGGCCCAGCCATGTGGCAACGTATTCTAAAAGTACTGTCCATTGGGGTGAAGCATGCTCACGATTCCATGCTTTTATAAGCAATTCCTAAAATTCAACTCCGTAATGTTCGGCAAGTATCTGCCTCTCTTCCTGGTCATATTCCAGCATAATCCGATTATCATATTCAGTATCGCGGAAGGGGTAAATCACCCTTACCACTCCACTTGTGAACTCCATCACAATCTTCAGTTCGTCCTTCGCGTGTGCAATTTTATAGTCCAGTTCAGCTTCAAAGGACTTGTGGGAAGGTGAATCAGGATCAGGTTCACACATTTGGAGAAGAGCCTTTTTGACTAGTTCCGTCATGCGCGACTCACCTTCCGCGTAGACCGTGATTTTCCGTATCAAACGCTTTAGTTCCATTCTCAGGCGCAGACGCAGATTTATTCTCTCGGCCGGTGGAAGACCGTCCATGTGCGCGTACAACTGGTTGATAGAATATAGATGCTGTGCAATATTTTCCGTGGTCTGACTGGCTTTCTCCAGCTCTTGCTCAAGCTGTATCAACTGTGACTGAAGTTCTTGTTTTTCCCTGACTGCCACGTCCAACCTTTGTCTGAGCAGTTCCCGCATTGGTTTATCCTCCCTTGGGGTATCCGCCCAATCATCAGCAAGATTTGCTGCACGTAGTTCAGCTTTTGCGAGTTTGATTTTAGTTGCTTCAACTTCTTCACGGAGAAGGTGAATTTTGATTTTCGCTTCGTCCCCCGAAGGTAAAACGGAGTCAGGGTCTAGCCCTTTGCAGTAATTGAGAATAATTCTCTCCATTTCCAGGTATGGAATTGATAAGTATTCACAGCCCTGTCTTTGGTAAGCTGCACGACAGACAAGGTAATGGTATTTACCTCCTCCATAGTGCTGGAGCGATGAGCCACAGTAACCACACTTGCACAGGTGAGTGAACAGATTATTGACCTTTCCGACCTGTCCCGCTTTTCGCCAATTCTTTCTGAGAACTTCCTGAACCCTGAGAAAAGTAGCTTCAGGAACTATTTCAGGATAGTAACCAAGGATTGGTTCACCAACAGGTACTCTCTTTCTTCCTTGTGCAGTATATGGTTGGTAAGCGCCATACACTGCTGGCTGGTGAAGAATCTTCTCGATATAAGTCTTTTGCCATCCGCTGGGGTTCCAGAATTTGTCCGTTTCGTTGAGAATGCGAGTGATATTTTGGCTACCATGTCCTTCCAGCTTGAGCTGAAATATCTTCTGAACGATTTCGACTCGGTCTGGAATTATTTTGAACTCCGTCTTTGGTGGTGGCAGACAGAGCCATTCAGGACACTGTCTTGTCATTTTCTGCTGGTGGATTTTGGCTAGCCGACCTTTCCAAAATGCGAATGATCGTTTTGATTTATTCAGGCTTTCCTCGTGCGCCCTGACCAAAATCAAAATGGACATCATTAGCTGTGTCGGATTTGCATTAACAGATTCCTCAGTGTAGGTCATTTCGTCGGTGAGGGTGACGATGGTGATGCCGGATTGGATTATGCTGGTGAAAAGATGGAGAGCGTCCAGCACTTGTTGGCGGGTTAAGCGGTCCAAGTTTTCTACAATCAGGACGCTTCCCTTGGCTATTTGCCCCTGTTTTACATGCTCCAAGAACTTACCAAGAGCGCCCCGTTCCAAGTTGGTTCCATGAAATCCGGAAAGTCCCAAATCTCTCATGTTGAGAGTTGTGTCGAGTTCCAGATTATGCTTCTCAGCATACTCCTGTGAAAGTTGTGCTTGGCGGCGAAGACTGTCCCCAAATGCTTGCTCAGGTTTGGAGAATCGAATGTAGCTATATGCGCGAGGTGTCATCCTAACCTTTCAATTCTAGAACTCCCGTCAAATGATTGTGCTGCCTGTGTCATGCTTGCATCGAAACTATTGGAGAAACATTCAATTGATTTTTCGAAATCCAATTATAGAGCGTAGGCTCACTCACCTTGTACCTCCTGGCGATAAACGACTTTGGACTACCATTCCTCAATAAGGCGACGATTTCCACCTTGTACTGATCCAAGCGGCTCTTTCCGGGTCTCTTCTTCCGGCCCAGTTTGACACCGGCAGCGCGGCGAGCGGCTAGCGCTTCTTTGGTTCGCATGGAAATCAAATCTCTTTCCACTTCTGCGACAAGTCCCAAAACTGCCAGCATTACCTTGCTTTCCATATTTCCGTTAAGCTGCCAATTTCCCTTCAACGCGTATATCGCGACGTCTTGTTTTTTTGCTTCTTCGATAATTTGGAGGATTTGAAGCAAAGAACGAGCAAACCTGCTGATTTCCGGCGTGATAATAATGTCGCCGGATTTGAGTTGCTTGAGAATCCGTCCGATTTCCCTTTCCTTCCAATCAACGGTACCGCTGACCGTTTCCTCTACCCACTCAACAGGACCGATACGCTTGTCATTTGAAAAGCGGAGAATATCGTTCTTGAATTTCTCTGTGTCCTGGCCGTCAGTGCTGACCCTCAAAAATCCAATTACTCTGGGCATGACTGATTCCTTTCAAGTGTGTCAAGTTCATGACTGGTATATTTCGCCGTTAACGAAACCGTTCTGTTAATCCGGCCTTCTTTGAGCGAATTCGATATGGAGGAATTAGGACCGAACTGCGTGTAGTAGCAAACGTATAACCTGCCGTCCTGGTCAGTGCCTCTGGCAAAAATCTTCGTTACCGGCCTCCAATTACCGAAGCAGTCAGGAGCCAGTCCACCTTCCTTGAGACCTTCGATGTCGGTTCGGGTTGGAATGTAAATCTGCGGGATTTTCATGATACTTATCCTCTTTTCTGTGTGAATTCCAACGCTTGTGATTATTGTTATATGTAATTGACATGAAATTCACAAGCAGAAAATGTGGGGGCACCATAAGAAAACCCTAAAAAGTTTAGATACTTGTAAGGAATTTCTTAAACGTATTCATATAGTAGTAATATATGGATTTCTTGATCGTATTCTCCTAGTCAGAGAAAGAGAATTCGTATGGATGTTCGAATAGTTTTGCGACATGAATACACTGGAAAGCTTTAGTAGCACCAGGAGGTTGACATAAGAAAGAGGTTGTGTTGAGTCAAATGGTAGACGAATGTTACCCCACTTGGACTCAGGCTAACTACTTAAATTGTTTTGGAATATTATTCCAAAATACATCATACATCAAATCTATATCGTCTTGATTTCCAAGCGTCCAATCGGAAGGAATCTCATATCTAATCTTTTGAAATATCATGGCCATAAAAAGACTATCCCATGACGAAAGATGAGAAATTTGGGATTCTGAAAGATAGTACCTCGGTGCAATGGACTTCAAGGTTTCCATTACCTTGGCTTCAGGGAAGGAACCTTGTGATGCAACTCCCCTACTTATCAATAAACCAGAGATTTCTTTTATGACTTGCTTTGTGACACGCTCTATCGTTGCTCTTTTGACAACCCTGAATAGCATATCCTTGAAACCCATATTTTCCCTCCACTTTCGTTTTGTTATTTTTTGCGTTTTGCAGACTTCGTCAATCTTCCATCATTTTATTCGGAAAAACGTGCTCGGAGGTCAAACGCTTTTTTCGAGAATCCAGAATTGCTGCTTTTTTAACATTTGACGCAGTTGCGAAGCACTGGTCTGTCAGGCAATTACCCGAATCGACTCGGCACATTGGACTTGGCAGTCCCGCTTCTCCCTCGTCGGACCGGTCGAAGCCTAACCGCCACTCATTCCGGTTTCTATCTTCACCACTCTGAGCCCTTCAGGATTCAAATCTTTCGTGGGACTCCGCGCGGTAAACCGTCTGGACAAAGGAAATTATCTCCTCTATACTCTGAGAAGCAGGGCATCGATACGGCATAGAATTACGAAATTGCCAGCGAGCAAAAAAGTGAATAAAAACAACGGGCAAAACTTCACACTTTGTTGTACTGTCCAGTTAATGAATTAGACCCCAGTCTTTAAAAAGGTGCAGGCCGAGGAGGGACGGTGACTATTGATAACCTTAGGCAATTTGATCTTCATTTTCCGGGCGACTGGATCTATGATGCTGATCGAGATTGGGCTTGGGAAAACCAGCTTGCCCTCTATTACGTTCAGGATCTCTTTGCTGAAGCCGTTCTGGCTTATTCACTATTTTTACCGCTCACAGTTACAGTGGATAATGTTCATAGGTTATCGCGTTATGAAATGCGTCTCAATAGCTTGTATGCAAAAGCTTTTGTTTTTGCTTTAAATGGTATAGAGAAACTTTTTTCTAGATTGACACCACCAAAAGAAATTATCCCTTTACGTGATAAGTATAAAGTAGAGTTCGGACACCTCAAGCATATAAGGGATTCTGCAATTCACATCGAGGATCGAGGGCGTGGCAAAGACCGAAATCAGCAACCACTTAAAAATATCGATAATATGCTCATGCTTGGCTGTTTCTTTGGTACTTCTGTTACTAACAGCTACGGGTTCACTGGAGAAGATGGCAAATATTACGAAATAGAAATCTCCGATGCCACTCTTCTTAAAGCTAAGGAACTTATTCAAGATATTATCAACGCTTATCCGTGGATTCCAAGGGTTCCAAACTTCTTTGAAACGGGATGCCCCCACTAAAGGAACAGTGTATGGAAAAGGATGTGCTGGTAAGCTTTTTGGCTTTTGTGGCATTCTCACTTACGGCATTTGGCGAGGGCTTGTATGAAATATATTATTGGCTGCGTTATGGAGTGAAAGTAGGTCTCTCTTTAGTAACAATGATGCCTCAAAATACCTTTCATTCCGTTTACTACCCTACGGAATGGATTGGTCTTGCTAATATTGTTAAATACATCATAGAAACGGATCTTTGGAAATTTTTCTTTTCACTTGCTTTTATCGCATTACTTTTATTCTATTTTCTAATTAAATTAAAAGAAGACTGGTAAGCTATTTGGATACTTGGCCCTCATAGGGAGGTCATGGTGAAACTATTATTAGTTATTGTTATTATTGGAACTTTAGCCTATCTTCTCATTAAGTTCTCCCTGTACGTATACCGTCCATTTTTTTTGTCCAAAACTTTCATGGCAATTGAGGAAATGTACAATAGATTACAGATCGCTGCTGACAAAGATATAGATTTGGACGTTGAATATTTAAAAAAATGGCAGTCTGGTGACGGGATCGTCAAAGCATATAGCAGTGAAGATGAAATAATGGAACGTATCAAGACTACAAGGGCAGCAAAAACCCATGAAGAAGAAGTGTATGGGAAGTTTTTGAGATTGAGAGAGCGCTTTCTTCATAACCCCGATAAATTGTCGGAATCAATTGTGACATACCAAAGATACTTGAATATTAGATTGCAACAGCGTCAAAATGCAGGAGTGGCTGCGAACGCGCTAACATTAGGGGCAATTAGCTTCGATGAATTTGTGGCTGCGGCCAAAGAAACAAAGATAGCTCTGGAAGAAAATGAAAGAAAGCTCGACATTCTTTTAACTTAGAAAGGAGGTTTTATATGGATTTTATTACTCAGTATTTTAAAAAAGAAGCAGATTCTATCTCTGAAAAAATCGAAAGAAATGACGATATTAAAGATATCAGAAAAGCTATTGTCGATTTAATTATCGTTTGTCTCGAATCGGTAAAGTCTTCCTTGGGGTATTGGGAGAAACAACACTTTGCAGAGGCTATTGTTAACTTAGGTCAGAACATTAATTCACCTCACCCCACGACTTTCTGGCTTAGCGCATGCCTTGTTAACCTTGAAGACATTTTTCATCCGGCTGCGGAACGTAATGAAAACTATACATCACGAGAAGAACGGATTGATTCCCTTACGTATGAACGGATCAAAGCGGACGTTGCTGCTATGCGATTGCTTTCATAATTAACGAGGCTTGTTTTTAGGGGATGGGAATCAACTGGACAATTGAGCGTAATATTGTCCATATTCCAAAAACGCCCTTGCACTCCGCCTTGCTTTCCGAGGAGGACAGGATACCCGAAACTGGACAAAACGACAAGAGACTGAAAACGTTTTACCGGATGTTAAGTTGCAAGGCGATTAGAGCCACCTGCCGGAGTCACCACTTTTTCGTTTCGGCCCGGAACGTATCGTAAGCAGGGCAGAGATTACGCGACGACAGGACATGTTCCTGTTCTCTCAGCAACGCGAGTTAACATATTAAAATCATTTTCGTTATGCAGTCCGGCCACATCGGGATTTCTCACATTGGCAAGATTCCTTTACAATGCTTCGATACGAGCTTGCATCCCTGTGATGTTACCGCTATGATTGAAGGTCTAATAAGTATCGGGGTTTTGTTGTGACTATAAATGGGGGATCTCAGGACGAGAGCGAAAGGGCGCCGGATTTTCGGAACGGATGACGGGTTAACCCCTCGGGAGTCTCCGGGTGCTTAAAACGATGATTTAGGGGGCCAAAAACGTGCTTCTAAAGACTAACAATTTGCATGCCTTATTGACATTTGCCTAAAGAAAATGGGCTACTAGCGTGGCCCACCCCCGTTTGCCCCGTCAAGATCAGATCCAGAGCGCGAGCTTCTTACTTCACGTAGGAGGGATCATGATAAAAGTTCGATTGTTATCATTGTTTGCAATCGGGGGCTTGGCTGTAACCCTTATCTTTATGATTGGGGCATTGGGGGGCCAGGCCGATGGACAGATGGATGGCCCCGTATCTGCTGCACTTCCCCCTTTCGCGGTCTTGCACAGCTTCAATCCAAATTCAGGAGACGGGTCTGCCATCAATTGGAGTTCCCTCACTCTCTCGGGGACAACTCTTTACGGGACGACCGCTGATGGAGGCGCCAACGGCAAAGGTATTATTTTCAAGTTCGACACGAAGAAAAACATTGAAACGGTCCTTTACAGCTTCGCGGGTACAGGCGACGGGGCTAACCCTTACGGGTCGCTCACTCTCGTGGGGACAACTCTTTACGGGATGACCACCTATGGAGGCGCCAACGGCAAAGGTACGATTTTCAAGTTCGACACTAAGAAAAACGTTGAAACGGTCCTTTACAACTTCGGAGGTACAGGCGACGGGGCTTACCCTCAGGGGTCGTTCACTCTCGTGGGGACAACTCTTTACGGGATGACCAATTCGGGAGGCGCCAACGACAAAGGTACGATTTTCGAGTTCGACACTAAGAAAAACGTTGAAACGGTCCTTTACAGCTTCGCGGGTACAGGCGACGGGGCTTACCCTCAGGGGTCGTTCACTCTCGTGGGGACAACTCTTTACGGGATGACCAATTCGGGAGGCGCCAACGACAAAGGTACGACATACACATATGGTACGATTTTCAAGTTCGACACGAAGAAAAACATTGAAACGGTCCTGCACAGCTTCGGTGGTACAAGCGATGGGGCTGACCCTACTTGGTCGCTCACCCTCTCGGGAACAACTCTTTACGGCATGACCTGGCAGGGAGGCACCAGCGGCTGGGGTACGATTTTCAAGTTCGACACTAAGAAAAACGTTGAAACGGTCCTTTACAACTTCGGAGGTACGAGCGACGGGGCTAACCCTTCCACGTCGCTCATTCTCTCGGAAACAACTCTTTACGGGATGACCTGTTGGGGAGGCGCAGGCGCAACCTACCATGGTAATGGTACGGTTTTCGCGTTCGACACGAAGAAGAACGTTCAAACGGTCCTTTACAACTTCCGGGGTACAAGCGATGGGACTAACCCTTTTTCCACGTCGCTCGCTCTCTTGGGAACAACTCTTTATGGGACGACCTCTATAGGAGGCGCGAGCGGCGCTGGCACGATTTTCTCGATACCCGATCTCCCGCTGTCCACGATATCAGGCACAGTGGAATCATCCGGCCTTAATCCTGAAGTTATGGATGGCGTGACTGTGACCCTGAGTCAATCCAACCAGACCTCTCAAACCCTCAGCGACAGTTCCGGCGCTTATTCATTCAACGATCTTGGCCCTAGCAGGTACACCGTTACGCCGAGCCTTACAGGCTATACGTTTACGCCGAAGAGCGCGTCAGTATCCGTAAGCGGGACCAACCTGACCGAGAATTTTACGGGCGCACCCATTACGATTTCGGGCATGGTAACGTTCAATGACGGGCCTGTGACAACAGATCTGACAATGATATTGAGCGGAAAGGCAACTGAGACTAATCCGGCCCCGTCCGGAGCTTATGCATTCGGTCCCATGATGAATGGCTCATATAAAGTTAGGCCCGCGCTTACCGCCCACCCTAACCCAGTGCCTCAGACTACGCCTTCGTCCGCCACTGTTGTGATCAATGGAAAAAGCGTAACGCAAAATTTTACTTACACGACCAACGCTACCTGCTTCACAGCAGGCTGCCATGTGAAATAGATGAAGGGCGCTTGTATTCTGAGGCCACAGCTGTGAAAATCACCGGCATACTGTTATTTGCACAAACTTAATCACGCGACGATAAGAATTAATAAGGGCCTTTTTCTCCTCCTTTTTTTTCTATGCATATTTTCCTTTAGTTGTGACTATCCTACATAACCATTTCAAAAACGGAATAAAATGTCGCCTGCCGTGTCGCGCCCCACAAAAAGAGTTTTCTGTATGGATGGGGTTTATCAATTTTGGTGGATATGAAGCCAGCGATAAATAGCAACGGTCGGAAAATGCAAATTCAAACTTCCTCTCCTATGTGGCGTTCTGATGGGGGTTCTCCGGGACCTTTCCATGTCCAGAACATACCTGTCCCTCATTCCGGAAACACTTGGCAAATTGATATGGGCTGGAGGAAGAAGTCCCCAAGAAAGGGCTGTCTCACGGGAAGATAGGTGGATTCAGGTGTCTTCTGCTCTTTAAATGTCATGGCACGAGTGAGCTAACACCCCGGAAACTCGCGCTCTGGTAACGTTCCTTCCAAGTAGCGTTTGGCGGCTTCTTTGAGAACTGCACAGTCCCACTTCCCAAGTTGTTCCGCCGTCTCGCCTGTCGCTTCCATGAGTAATTCAAACTGAGCCTTACTGGGAAGTTCAATTTCAAATTTCCGCCAACCATTGACGGATGTCCACGGATTATCGCCCTGGCCGATGTTGCCGGTAAGGAAAACCCGGAGACACGCGCTAAGGTACGCCGGGCCATAATTAAAGTCTGGATAGCCTTCGCCAATGTTCTCTACGTCTTTCTTCAGCCAAGCATATATTCCTTTTAACGGCTTTGTGCCAGAAGGAACGGCGATAACTGGACCCTCATCATTGAAATTTGTCGTTGCTTCGCAGACGCCGAACTTCTGAAATTCAGTTTCCGATGTTTCCAGGAATTCAATGCTGTCACGCTGCCCTGTGATATTGTCTACAGTGATTGTTTCCGAACCAGTATTACCGCCGGTGAAAAAGTTTGCCAAAATCGGCGGTGAGAAAGTCGGCCAGCCTGGCGGTCAAAAATAAGCCTAGCATTTTCTTCTTTTTCTTCCGTTTTTAATGCGCTCGCGCATTCC
>Ga0187862_10002485_pt1 | contig 18615 bp, 10 predicted proteins | sample June2016WEW_10_1_FD_133003 | JGI IMG/M metagenome (GOLD analysis project Ga0187862, IMG submission 133003) | Peatland microbial communities from SPRUCE experiment site at the Marcell Experimental Forest, Minnesota, USA - June2016WEW_10_150 | ecosystem: Environmental > Terrestrial > Soil >...
CCCGACCACGATTTTTTCCATGTAGCAGTCGGGAGCGTGCAGCAACCCGCCTTTTTCCGAAGCGGCCAGCACCGTGATCGCCCCCGGCGCTCCGGTGGCGCACAGGTTCGTGCCTTCCAGCGGATCGACGGCGATGTCAACGTGCGGAACATCGCGGCCATCCGGATACAAGCCGCCAACCTGCTCCCCGATATAAAGCATGGGCGCGTCGTCGCGCTCGCCCTCGCCGATCACAATGGTGCCGCGCATCGGGACCGTGTCCATTGTCTTGCGCATGGCCTCGGTGGCCGCCTGGTCGCTTAGTGGACGGTCTCCTTGGCCCATGGTGCGCGCCGACTCGATGGCTGCGTTCTCCACCACCCGCAGAAATTCCAGCGCCAGATCGCTTTCAATATTTTCCCCGAATTTCTTTGTGTGCGGTTCGGGACGGCCTTGGGTTTCCATAAATGCCTCCTGAAAATGTCTCCTGAAGATAAATGCGACCTTGGAATATATCCCCTTCCGAGCAGAGATGGAAGTGCAAGAGTCACTATGGCAATGCCAGAGCCAGCATCCTCCACGGCAAACCGTCTGCTAATCTTCACTCATGACCACTGACCGTAAGGAACCCGCCTATCTCTTCTCCGAGAAGCAGGTGGCTGAAAAAAGTGCCCTCGCCCGCCATTTTCTGGACAGCCGCACCCGTCTGAATGAAAACGTCGACCAAGCCGATAACTTTCTCGTCAAGCGCTTCTACAACCTGGATCACAACACCTACCTGGAAGGCGCTCTGCCCGCGAAATGCAAAGAATTGATGGGGCTGGTCGCATCTGCCTGCTTGCGTTGCGACGACTGCATTTACTACCACTTGATTCAGTCCTACCGCTTGGGCGCGACGCGCACCGAGCAAGAAGAAGCGATCAACGTGGCACTGGTGGTAGGCGGCACCATAGTGATTCCGCATATGCGGCGAGCATATGAGCTGCTGACGGAACTCTATTCTGTCTGAGGTGATGCGCCGGTTGCATGCAGCGCGCCCTCCACGTCGAAGGCCAGCATCCCGTACATCTCGAGATCAAGGAACTCTCCCCATTTCAACACATGAGCGCGCAGGCATCCTTCATGGCGCATCCCGATTTTTCTCAAGACTTTTGCCGACGCAGGGTTGTTAGCGAAATGGCTGGCGAAAATTCGGTTCAGCCTTAGAGTCTCGAAGCCATATTTCACCACGGCGCTGGCCGCTTCCGTAGCATAGCCATTTCCCCAGTAAGGTACGCCGATCCAGTAGCCGAGTTCTGCGCGGCGATGATCGGCTTCGATGCGCAGTCCCACGCCGCCGCACAGCGTGTTACTCTCACGCACGACAATGCCCAGGCGCAGCTCACTGCCGCTCAACAGACCTTCCTGCATGCGCGCAATAAACTCCCGAGCGTCGGATTCGGTATAGGGATGCGGAATGCGCAGCGTAGTCGCCGCCACTTCACGGGCGCCGATCAGTGGCACGAGAGCTGGAATATCCGAGAGCGCGTAGGGGCGCAACGTCAGCCGCTCAGTTTGCAATGGAGTTGGCATTATCCCTTTACCCCAACGTGAGCCGAGCCGGCAGAAAAGCTTCTCGACTCACCGCTTTGCCTCAGCTAGAACGCGTCAATCCCCGTTACACTAGCCCCGATAATCAGCGTGTGGATGTCGTGCGTGCCCTCGTAGGTCTTTACGCTTTCGAGGTTCATCAGATGCCGCATGATGGGGTAATCGTCGGCCACGCCGTTTGCCCCCAGAATATCTCGCGACAGCCGTGCGCACTCGAGAGCCATCCAGACATTGTTCCTCTTCGCCATCGAGATGTGCTGATGCTGCACCTTACCGGCATCTTTCAAGCGGCCGACTTGCAGCACGAGTAACTGTGCCTTGGTGATCTCGTTGATCATCCAGGCAAGTTTCTCCTGCACGAGTTGATGCGAGGCGATGGGCTGGTCGCGAAACTGTTTCCGCAACAACGAATACTGCAGCGCGCAGTCGTAACACGCCATCGCCGCGCCGACCGCACCCCACGCAATTCCATACCGTGCCTGGTTCAAGCACATCAGCGGAGACTTCAATCCGCCCGATCCCGGCAACAGGTTTGACTCGGGGATTCGCACGTCTTGCAGGGACAACCCCGACGTCACTGAAGCCCGCAGCGACCACTTCCCGTGAATGTCGGCGGCCTTGAAGCCGGGGCGGTCAGTCTCAACCAGAAATCCGCGTATCGTTTCTCTTTCCCCTTTGCCGTCGCCTTCATCGTCGGAACTGACCTTAGCCCAGATCACGGCTATGTCGGCGATCGAGCCCGAGGTGATCCACATCTTTTCGCCGTTCAGCACATACTCTTTGCCAACCTTCTTCGCGCGCGTCCTCATGCCGCCCGGATTCGATCCGAAGTCCGGCTCGGTCAATCCGAAGCAGCCGAGTTTTTCGCCTTTCTGCAGCGCGGGCAACCAGGTATTTTTCTGCTCGTCTGTACCGAAGGTGTAAATCGGATACATCACCAGCGCCGATTGGACGCTGACGAACGAACGCACACCGGAATCTCCGCGTTCCAGTTCCTGCGTGACCAGTCCATATTCGACGTTCGACATGCCGGCACAGCCGTAGCCGTTCAGCGATGCGCCGAAGAATCCGAGGTCGGCCATAGGCTTCACCAGTTCGCGCGGGAAGCGGCCGGCACGGTTGCACTCCTCAATGATCGGGACGAGATTGTCTTCGATGAATTTGCGCGCTGTGTCGCGAACCAGGCGCTCATCGTCGTTCAGCAACGTATCGAATTCGATGAAGTCCACACCGCGAAATTTGATGGCCGGCATTACGTCTCACCCCACAGAGTCAGCAGACAGCGAACGGGAAACTAATCACGGTAGCAGAGCGGCGGGGAGGTCAGCAATGCTTGGCCTTCGGGCTTTCCTGCTCCCGGCTAAAGCCTGAGTTTCGGAATCCAGCGCGGCACCGACGCGCGATAGCGATCGTATGTTTCGCCGAACTGCTGGTGTAGGGTCGGTTCCTCATAAAAGAGAACGAACAGGTGGACAACCAGCAACATGCAGACCATATAGATCGCGATGTGCAGGGAGTGGAACAACCACGCTTGCCCTCCGATCACGAGCGAGACTCCGATATACATCGGGTTGCGCACGAAACGGTGCAGACCCCTGACGACCAGGATTTTGGTCGGAGCGATGGGCGCAGGTGTTCCGTTGCCAATCAGAGCGAAGCCCCAGAAGGCGGTGTGGAGATAGATCGCAATCCCGACGGCGATGACGGTAGTCGCCGCCCATCCTTCAGCGCCGGTCACGGCTGCGGACGCATCCTGCCTCAGCCGCCACGGCACATAGCCGGCCACAGTCCCGGGCACGAATACGGTGAAAAGCAACGTTTTGGCAACTGCGGGAACAACGGAGCGCACAAGCAGTATCTTGGTCTTATGTCATGCTGCCGTCAATCGCACCATGGTGCGAACGCCGAAGTCAGCAACGCGAGGAATGTCGGGTTCCTAATCTCTTTTAATTAGAGACACCGCTTCCCGCCAACCGATAATATGGCGCAACCTGGGGTTGCAGGCTTTTGTGGGGCCGGTGAAATCTGTCATGTCTCTTAACGGAAATTCTGTGGGCCGAGTGCTGTCGCCGCTGATCGGCTTTCTTGTGGTGTCGGCGATTTACCTTTATACGTTCCCGCAGGCGAATGTGCTGTATGCCGGAGTTGTGTTGCTGCACGCCGTTGCCGGTGTCGTGGCTTCGATCTGGCTGCTGCTTTGGCTAGTCCGCACGTGGCGTCAGGGCGAGCCCCTTGTTCGCCTGGGAATGGTTGTTCTTTTCCTCGGCGCAATCCCGGGATTGGCGCTGGTTTACACCGGGGCGCTGCGCGCGGAGTGGACGCTCGTCTACATTCACCTCAGCCTTAGCTTTCTCGGCGCCGGCATAGTCACAGCGGCTCGGATGGGGGGGCGTGGCTGGCTGCCTCGTCATGCTGCTATTCGTGTTGCCGCCGTGCTGGCGGTAATGGCGGTGTTGGCGCCCGTTGCTCGCTACCTCCGCGAAAATCGCTGGAGCCAGCATGGGCGCATTGAAAATCCCACCTTGCCGCCGCTCACTATGAACGGTGAAGGCGACGGCCCCACCGGCCCATTTTTCCCCAGTTCCGCGCAGGTATATGGTGGCGAAAAAATTCCCAGCAAGTTTTTCATGGAATCGGATTCCTGCAAGCGCTGTCACGAGGATATTTACAATCAGTGGAACAGCTCGGCTCATCATTTTTCATCGTTCAACAATCAGTGGTATCGCAAGTCGATCGAGTACATGCAGGATACGATCGGCACCAAACCTTCCAAATGGTGTGGCGGATGCCATGACCCGGCCGTACTTTACGCTGGGAAAATGGATACGCCCATCAAACAGATCGTGCACACGCCCGAAGCCCAGGCCGGACTCGGATGCATGATGTGCCATTCCATCGCCGACGTGAAAAGCACGATGGGTCAGGGCGATTTCTATCTCGAGTATCCCAAGCTGCATGAGTTCGCGGCCAGCAAGAATCCCCTGGTCCGAACCCTGCACGACTTCATGATCAAGCTGAATCCGGAGCCGCACCGCCGCGTCTTTCTGAAGCCGTTCATGAAGCAGCAGACGGCGGAGTTCTGCTCCTCGTGCCACAAGGTGCACCTCGACGTGCCGGTCAATCACTACCGCTGGATTCGCGGGTTCAACGAGTACGACAACTGGCAGGCGAGCGGCGTTTCCGGAGAGGGTGCGCGCTCCTTCTACTATCCCGCCAAGCCGCAGCAGTGCGCCGATTGCCATATGCCGCTCGAACCCTCCAACGATATGGGTAACATTGCCGGCAAAGTGCACTCTCACCGCTTTCCCGCCGCCAACACCGCGCTGCCCACGGCCAACGAAGACGCCGCGCAGTTGAAAGCCACCGAAGATTTCCTTACCAGCGGAGCTCTTACCGTGGACGTTTTTGCGCTCTCGCCGGCAAGCGCGCCATTAAGAACCGGAGCAATGGCGCAACACGAGCTCGCAACCACGTTCGCCGTGGGAGAAGAAGCGGAAGCAAAAATCACGCCCGGCGCCAGTTCCAGTTCCAATTCCAATGCTGAGGCCGCTCCCGTCACCGCGCCTCTCAACCGCGTCCATCCCGCCGTCCGTCGCGGCGACACGGTTCGCGTTGATGTCGTAGTGCGTACCAAGCGAATCGGACATTTCTTCCCCGGCGGCACCGTCGATGCCTACGACACCTGGCTCGAACTCAAAAGTGTCGACGACAAAGGCCAGACGATTTTCTGGAGCGGCATGGTCGAGGACAACGGCAAAGGCCCGGTCGAAAAGGGCGCGCACTTCTATCGCTCGCTCCAGGTGGATGCGCACGGCAACCCGATTAACAAACGCAACGCCTGGTCCACGCGCGCCGTCGTGTATGTGCGACTGATCCCGCCCGGCGCCGCCGACACGGTGCACTTCCGCATGAAAGTGCCGGAGAAAACGGGCAGCAAAATTACCTTGACCGCGCGGCTCTGCTATCGCAAATTCTCATGGTTTAACACGCAGTTCGCATTTGCGGGTGAGCGCGATAACAGCCCCCCGAGAGCCGGCGCCGCGCCTACTTCGGTTACACCCGACTACGACGATACGAAAATGGCGTTCACCGCATCCCTCCGCGGAATTTCCGCGAAGGAGGAAAAAATTCCCGATCTGCCGATCGTTGCGGTTGCGGAAAACGAAGTCGCGGTTGATATCTTGCCCGCGAATGCCCCAGCGCCGCTGCCCAAAACCCAGCTCGCGAAAGAAGACTGGCAGCGCTGGAACGACTACGGCATCGGCCTGTTGCTGCAAGGCGATCTGAAAGCGGCGCAGGCTGCCTTCGAAAAAGTCACCGAAGTCGATCCGCAGAATCCCGACGGCTGGGTGAACATTGGACGCGCCGCCCTGCAGGAAGGCGACCTAGCCCGCGCCCGCGCCGTTCTTGAAAAGGCGCTGGCGCTCAATCCAAAGCTGGCGCGAACTAATTTCTTCTACGGATCGCTGATGAAGTCCACCGGAGACTACGACCAGGCGGCCGCGCATTTTCAAATCGCGCTCGCTCAGTATCCCCGCGACCGCGTGGCGCTGAACAATCTTGGACGCGTCCTGTTTCTCGAGCGCAAGTATTCCGACGCCGTGAAAGTTCTACGGCAGGTGCTCGCCGTCGATCCCGAGGATTTGCAGGCGCACTACAACCTCATGCTCTGCTACAACGGTCTCGGCGACGAAAAGATGTCCAAGGAGCACCAGGCGCGATACCTGCGCTTTAAAGCCGACGAAGCTTCGCAGGCCATCACCGGCCCTTACCGCCAACTCAATCCCGAAGACAACAATGAACGCCAGAATATCCACGAGCACACGTCAGTGCCGCTGCCCATTTTGAACAACGCACCGGCGAAGCGATTAAGCGCAAGAGTCACCGTGACTCACGAGGTCCGACGGTGACGAGTCACAACCCGAAATCCACCACGGAGTCACGGAGTCACAGAGAAAAACGGGGCTTTTCTGTTAATGCATTCCTCCGTGCCTCTGTGTCTCTGTGGTGGGTGTTGCCTTTTCTAGTGGCCTCGGTGATAGTCGCGTCGGCAGAAACCGTTACTTTCCGCGACATCACCGCGCAGGCCGGCATCCATTTCACGCACAACAACGGAGCCTTCGGGAAAAAGTGGCTCCCAGAAACAATGGGCCCCGGCTGCGCCTTCATCGATTACGATAACGACGGTTTTCCCGACATCCTGCTGGTCAACGGGCAAGACTGGCCGAGTCGTGCGAGAAACAGCGCGACCACGTTGAAGCTCTACCACAACAACCATGACGGCACTTTCACTGATGTGACACGCCAGTCCGGCCTCGGCATTTCGCTTTTTGGAATGGGGGTCGCCGTCGGCGACTACGACAACGATGGCTTCGACGACATCTTCATTACCGCCGTCGGCCAGAGCCATCTCTTCCATAACAACGGCAACGGGACTTTCACCGACGTCACGAAATCCGCGGGACTCTGGGGTCCGAACGAGTTCTCGACCGGGGCGGCCTGGGTCGATTACGATCGCGACGGGAAACTCGATCTCGTTGTCGCCAATTATGTGCAGTGGTCCGAGCAGACCGACCTCTACTGCACGCTCGATGGGTCGCACAAGTCCTACTGCACGCCCGAATCGTATAAGGGAACGTCGGCCCGCCTCTGGCATAATCTCGGCAACGGCAAGTTCGAAGACGCCACCCAGAAGGCTGGCCTTTACGATCCAACCTCAAAGGGACTCGGGGTCGCCATTCTCGACTACAACAACGACGGATGGCCCGACATCCTGATCGCCAACGACACGCAGCCCAACAAGCTCTACCTGAACAAAAAGAACGGGACCTTCGAAGAGCGTGCCGTTTCCGCCGGCATCGGATTCAGCGAAGATGGCATTGCCCGCGCCGGCATGGGCGTTGACGCCGCCGATTATGACCGCTCCGGCAACGCCAGTCTGATCATTACAAATTTTTCCAACCAGATGCTGTCGTTCTATCACAACGAAGGCAACGGGCTGTTCGTGGATGAAGCTCCGCGCTCGGAAGTCGGACGCGCGACGCTGCTGACGCTCGGCTTCGGCTGCTTCTTTTTCGACTACGACAACGACGGCTGGCAAGATATTTTCGTCGCCGACGGCCACATCGAAGACCAGATCGAAAGCGTGCAGAAACGCGTCAGCTACGCCGAGCCTCCACACTTGTTCCGAAATCTCGGGAACGGCAAGTTTGAAGAGGTCACGAATGAAGTTACGGCCAAAGTTGGGAGCGCCTTTGCCGCGCCGAAAGTCGCGCGTGGCGCCGCTTACGCCGACATCAATAATGACGGAGCGCTCGACATCCTGCTCATGACCAACGGCGGGCCGCCAAATCTCTACCTGAACCAGGGCGGCACCAACCAGAGCCTGCGCATAAAGTTAGTCGGCACAAAATCCAACCGCGACGGCATCGGCGCCGTCGTCCGCGTCATCGCCGGAGACGACAAGCAGTGGCTCACCATGAAGACCGGCTCCAGCTATCTTTCACAGAGCGAACTGGTGCTGACCTTCGGCATGGGATCGAAAACCAAAGCCGATACGGTTGAAATCGACTGGCCCAGCGGGCAAGTGGACAAGCTCGCAAACATCGCGACCGGGCAGACGGTTACTCTCCAGGAAGCAAAGGGTGTGATCGGGTCGCGACCGTACGGCAAGAAGTAATTCGTGGTTCTACACAGGTCTTCGCACTCGGATAGAATCATCTCCGAAGCCCGATGACCAAGACGCTCAGCCTCGCCTTTGTCTCCATCTTTCTTTTCGCCTTGTTCGTCGCCCTCCTCGCTGCGAACGGTCCCGCCACGAATCCTCAGGAAGCGGCGCGCCTGAACAACATTGGCGTCGCCTACATGAATCAGCAGCTTTTTGAAAAGGCGTTGAAGGCGTTCGAAGAAGCGGCGGCAAATGATCCGGCGCTAGAGGTCGCGACCGTCAATCGCGGAGTGGCGCTGCTCAACCTGCAGCGCGGCGACGAAGCGAAGGCGCTGCTGGAAAAAGAAGTGAAGAACAATCCCAAAGATGCCCACGCCTGGTACAACCTCGGCCTCTATTACAAGAACTCTTCGGATGCAGGTTCCGCCGTCGACGCGTTCCGTCGTGTTACTGAAATTGACGCGGACGATGCCAACACCTGGTACTTTCTCGGATCGACCTACACGCAACTCAAGCAATTCCCGGAAGCGATCGCCGCCTTCGAGCAAGCGTTAAAGCTTGACCCGCACCACGCCTCTGCCCAGTTCGGACTGGCGCGAGCCTACCAGCAATCCGGCCAAGCCGATCCCTCCCACGAAGCGATGAAGAAGTTCCAGTACATCACGCAGAACAAGCTGGGCTCGCCCATCAGCCTGGCCTATGGAGAGCAGGGAAAGTATTCGCGCGCGGAAGATTCGCCGATGGTGGTGGAGAAAGTGCCGCCGCAGATTCCGGTGAGGTTTGTGGATGTGACGGAAGAAGCGGGATTAGTCTTTCAACCATCCCCGATGTCTACCCTCCATCTGGGCTTCGGTGCCTGCTTTCTTGACTATGACAACGACGGCCAGATTGATATTTTGGTTGCGGATAACGGTGCACATGGGGCGATGTCGCTGTATCGCAATCTGGGAAACGGAAAGTTTGAGGATGTCTCCAGGAATGCTCTGGGGAACGATGCAAACGCTCACGCGACCGGATGCACCGTAGGCGACTACGACAACGATGGTTTTCAGGACATTGCATTTACCGACAGTTGGGGAATAGGGCTGCTCCACAACGAAAAAAACGGCACGTTCAAAGATGTGTGGGGTAGTGGAGGGGTTGGGTCAGGAGCTGCCGGTCGGGAAAAGAAGAAAACCATTCCACAGTCTCAAGCGCAAATCAAAGGTGCGCCAGCGGTGTCTATTCCGCTGGGCTCCTATCCCCTGATTCCTGAAGTGCCCATCGGCGTGACTTTTCTCGACTATGACCACGACGGTGACCTTGACCTCTACATTACGCAATCGACCCTAATGGAAGAGCCAGTGTCAAAGGACGACACGTGGACCGAGAGAGTGCCCTCCGGTGGTAGCAATTTGCTGTGGCGCAATAACGGAAACGGAACTTTCACCGATGTGGCGACCTCAGTTGGGGTCACCGGTAACACAACGAGCATCGCAGCCGTCGGGACAGACTACAACAATGATCGGGCGGTCGATATAGTACTGACCGGCGGGGCGAGAGGGGCAACAATCTTCGAAAATCCGCGCGAAGGGATGTTCAAGATCAAGGAACTGTGGCCTGAGCGTGGACCCGAGCGGGCAACTGGGGTTGCCGTCCTTGACTTCGATCACGACGGTTGGATGGACCTCGCTTTTACGCACAGCGCCAGTCCAGGTCTCACGCTGTGGCGCAATAATCACGGCAAGGGCTTTGAGCAGGTTAACATTCCTTCGCCAAACTGGGCTCGCGCCTATGGCATCGCCGCCATCGACTACGACAACGACGGCTGGGTCGATCTCGTCGCTGTCGGCGAGACGAAAGAGGGCAAGGGGGAAGTCCGCCTCTTCCGCAATCTCGGCCCCGATGGCTGGAAAGATGTCACCAGCGACGTCGGCCTCGACAAGATTCAGCTCAAAGAGCCGCGCGCCATCATCACTGGCGATTACGACAACGACGGCGCAGTCGATCTTCTGATCACGCAAAACCACGGACCCGCCGTGCTGCTCCACAACGAAGGCGGCAACAAGAACAACTCCCTGCGGCTTGCGCTCAAGGGCCTGAACGATAACAAGAGCGCCATCGGCACGAAAGTAGAGGTCTTCTCAGATGGCTTGCGGCAGAAGTTTGAAGTGTACGGATCTTCCGGATACCTCGGGCAGAACTCGCCCTACCTGACCATCGGTCTCGGGCAAGCGAAGGAAGCCGACGTGGTCCGCATGCTGTGGCCTACGGGCGTTCTGCAGGATGAGATCGGAGTCGCCGCCAACAAGGTTCAGAACATTACTGAAATGGACCGTCGCGGCAGCTCCTGTCCAACGCTTTTCGCATGGAACGGTACGCACTACGAACTCGTCGGCGACATGCTCGGTGCAGGCGTCGTCGGACACTGGATCGCGGCGGGCGACGGCAACGTCGTCCCTCAGGGGCTAAAGCCCGCATCTTTCCATGCACGAAACGGCACGGCTGAAGCCGTGCCCTACCCAAATCCAATTCCGGAAACGATCTCCAAGACTGTGCGCAATATTGCGCGTCCTACGGAATCCATCAAGCTCGACCGCGCCGCGCTCCGCGAAAAAGATGGCAAGCTGAGCTTCCGCTTCATGGAGCCGCTCGAAGAGTCGGTGTACCTCGATCAGGTGCAATTGCTGGCCGTCGATCATCCCGCCGAGGTCGACGTCTATCCCAACGAATATTTCGCCAGCAATCCGCCGTATCCGCCATTCAAGGTTGTGTTCAGCAACAAGAATGAAGCGCGTCCGCCCGCCGGTGCATGGGATGAACACGGCCACAACGTGCTTCCCGAATTGCTAGCGCATCGCTATTTTGGCGACTTCAAGGTGCTTCCATTTATGGGATTCACTGAGCCGCACAGCCTGGAGCTTGATCTCGGCGAGCCGTATCGCGGCGGTCCGCTGTGGCTGCTGATGCACGGCGAGATCGAATATTTTTCCGCGACCAGTATGTACGCTGCCGATCAAGCGCACCTGCGGCCGCTTGCGCCGTATGTCGAAGCGCAAGTCTCGACTGCGAACTCGACCTCGAGCGACGAAAAAGCAAAATGGGTTCGCGTCGTCGATGACATGGGATTCCCGGCGGGCGGAGCGCGCACCATGACCGCCGACCTTACCGGCAAACTTCCGCCGGGCACTCGACGTATTCGCATCACCACGAATCTGCAGATCTACTGGGACAACATCCTGATCAGCCGAACCAGTCAGGACAATAGCCAGGATCAAAAGGCCCGCCTGACGCCGGTGCCGCTGGCGCGTGCCGACCTGCGTTTTCACGGATTCCCGCTGAAGATCGAAGATCAGCCGCCGGGTAACGTGAAATACATTTACGAAAAGGCCAGCGCCACCGGCCCTTACACGCGGCCCGCGGGCGCTTACACGCGCTATGGCGACGTGCGGCCGCTCCTCGACTCGGTTGACGATAAGTTTGTTGTCTTCGGATCCGGCGATGAAGTCGCGCTCGATTTCGATCCGGCAAAACTGCCTGCCCTGCCGCACGGCTGGGCGAGAGACTATTTCTTCGTGGCCAACGGATACGAGAAAGATATGGACTTTTACGCCTACCGCGGCGATACGGTTGACCCGCTGCCGTTTCGCGACATGCGCGCCTATCCGTATCCCGACCAATCTTTTCCCTCCGATGCCGAGCACCTGAACTACTTACTCGAATACAACACCAGGTTCATGTCGGGGAATGAAGCCGCCGGATATTCGTTCCAATACCCTAAGTGACAACTTGTCCCGACAAGCGGTTCGATTGGGGAAGGGCAGGGCATTCAAGACGCCGTGCCCTGCAATGATCTCCCCGCTCACTTGCCGGAATTCGGAGCAGAGTTCGGATCGGAATTCAGACCGTAGCCCTTCGGCAACGCCTTTGCTAACTCCCTCCATCCTACCAGCACGAAGCCCTGCTCTTTCAGAAACTGGCGGAACTCCTGGCTCCTGACCATGTCCAGATCATGTTGCCGCCAGGCGGCGCCCCAATCCGGATGATCGTACGTCGTGCCCCGCATCTCCTCGTCGTCGTATGCAAGATGCACAATGACCTGGTAAACCCCCGGACCGAGAGGTTCAAGTTGCTTCCGGTACCAGGAGGTCCAATTCTTGGGGTCGATGCCCGGTTCGATTTCGATCACCTTCTCAACCAGCACCTCTTCCGCAGGCGGCGATACGCCCTCGGGAGCATGAGTTCCCGCCCGCGCCTCCAGGATGGGCAGCCTGTAGGTATAGCCCATTTTCTGATAGACCTTGTAAAGATCGGTCGACTCGAACAGCGCGCCCATGTGGGTGTCCAAGTGCGTGAGATGAATGCCCGCGGACTGGGCGCGATCAATTTGCGCCCGCAGTTCAGTCTCAACCTCGGAGAGTTTGGCATTTTGCGTAACGGTCGGAGTGTCGAGTGGAAGATACCCGTCGGCGTCGAGCAGCGTAGTTACCTTGTCTTTCGGGCTCACGGGCCCCCAACGAAAGCTTGTCCATTCGCTATTGAGAGCCTGGTGAATTCCAACATCGGCGCTGGGGTGCTCCCTGGCCCACTGCACCACCTCGGGAAACCACGGGCAGGGAACCAGAATGCTGGCCGAAGTAATCCATCCCTTTTCGAAAGCCTCAAAAATGGCGCGGTTGACGGAATGGTTCATGCCAAGGTCGTCGGCGTGAATCACCAGCAGGCGTGCCGAAGCCGGATAACCAAGGCGCTCCGCGACAGTTGTTGCCGGCGCAGTCTTTTCTTGGACAGTCTGGTCTTGGACAGTCTGGGCGAGGCTCTGGGCCGAGCTGACGATGAGGAACAGGAGTAGAAAACGCATTCTGTGGTGCATGACCGTGACTCACGCTCCGTCAAGTTCTGACGAATTCAGCCGAATTTCTCGAGTTTCGCCAAAATACGGCAAGAATCGTTTTAATACAGATTTTGCCATTGACAGAATATCCCTTCCGTATAGAATTCAAGAGGATTTCTTGGAACTGCAGCTAGATTTATTTGCGATTCCGCGATCCACTAAGATATCCTTCCCCCGGACCCCGTTATCTCTCCGCAGGATAATGGGGTTTTATTTTGAGAATGTGAATGAGTTCACCTGCCAACCCGCCCGCTAACGCCCCGCGCCTGAGACGCTCGCTTACGCTCTGGGACCTGATTCTGTACGGCATCATCGTGATTCAGCCGGTCGCGCCCATGTCGGTGTTTGGGGTGCTCAGCGACCGCGGACATGGTCACGTGGTTACGACTATCCTGATCGCGATGGTGGCGATGCTGTTTACCGCCATCAGCTATGGGCGCATGGCTCGTGCCTATCCCAGCGCCGGCTCGGCCTTCACCTACGTCGGCCAGGAAATCAATCCTGCTCTTGGTTACGTTACCGGCTGGAGCATGGTGATGGATTACATGCTCAATCCGATCATCTGCACCATCTGGTGCAGCCAGCAGGCGCACGTGTTTGCTCCCGGCGTATCGTACGCCGTGTGGGCTGTCTTCTTTGCAATGGTGTTTACGCTCCTGAACATCCAGGGAGTGAAAACCTCGGCCCGCGTGAACTCGGCGCTTGCGGCTGGAATGGGCGTGGTGATAGCAATTTTCTTTGTGGTTGCGGCGCGCTACATCTTCGGGCATCCGCACGATAGCGCAGGTTTCTACACGCAGCCCTTCTACGATCCGAAGCTGTGGAACACGAAGGCGGTGCTCGGCGGAACGTCGATCGCGGTTCTTACTTACATCGGTTTCGACGGCATCTCTACGCTGTCGGAAGAAGCGGAAAACCCGCGCCGCAACATTCTGCTGGCAACCGTGCTGACTTGCCTGGTGATCGGTATTCTGTCTGCCGTTGAGGTCTACGCCGCGCAGTTGATCTGGCCCGCATCGCAGCCTTTTCCGGACGTCGACACGGCCTTCGTTCACGTTGCCGGCCGCGCCTGGAAGCCGATGTTTGGCATTATCGGATTCACTCTGCTGGTCGCCAACTTTGGATCGGGCATGGGCGCGCAGATCGGCGCTGCTCGCCTGCTCTACGGGATGGGACGAAGCAATGCGCTTCCGAAATCGTTCTTCGGAGTCGTAGACGCGAAGCATCGGGTTCCGCGGAATAACGTGTTGTTTGTGGGTGCAATCGCGCTGATTGGTGCGTTCGTGATGAGTTACGGTCTCGGCGCCGAGATGCTCAACTTCGGTGCGCTCATCGCCTTCATGGGCGTGAACGCCGCTGCTTTCATGCGCTATGTAGTGCGCGACCAGAAATGGACAATCTCGTTTGTCGCGCCGCCCGTTCTCGGTTTTGTGATCTGCTTTTTCCTCTGGGTCAGCCTCAGCACTCCCGCCAAAATCGCTGGCTCTATCTGGATGGCAGCAGGAATCGCCTTCGGCGCCTGGAAGACGCGTGGCTTCCGCGGAGACCTGGTGAACTTCGACATTCCGGCGGACGAATAAGAAGGTTTTATCATCCCGAGCGAAGCGAAGGATGACAATTAATTAGAAATTCACTCCACGTTCCAGCCGCTGATTTCGATTTCAGGCTTCGCCGTTCCCAACGCGCTGGCGCGATAAGTTGACGTGATTTCCCGTTTTTCACCCGGCAGCAATGAAATGTAATTGTCCTGCCAGACCACCGGCAGGATTTCCTCGCCGCCCTTTCCCTTGTCGAGCTTCAAGCGCACGAAAAATGCCAGGGTCTTACTGGGGTTTTCCACGGTCACGCGGGTTACCGCATCTTCGCCCTGCGTTTCGCTGCGGCTCGATACATTTAGCTTTACCTTGGGCAGTTGCGCGAGTGAAGTGTAGTCCGCATAGGACTTGGTCGGAGTTGTATACCAGTTGGATTTTGCCCAGTCGAGCGTTTCCGGTTTTGTCGAGAGCCAGTAGAAGTTCGACCCGACGAGTTTGCCGCTGCCATCGGTGACACGAAGATCGAGGAAGTAAGCCGTTGACAATCCCTCGATCTGCGGAAGCTCGAACACTTTTGTCGTGCTATCGGCAGCCGCATCGAGCGCAGTATCTTTAGCGAACTTCTGCGTTCCATCCAGATTGAACACCCGCGCCCCGAGCTTCAGTCCCTTGGCATCCGTATACTGGCTGCTCACCAGCCACACCGAGTGATCGTCGTATCCATAGACGGGGTCGAGTGGTTGCAGCGCTTTCTTCGCGCCGAAATATCCGCCTGCCGGCCGCAGATAGTAGTCGTAGAGATGCCAGATCATCGAAGGCCATGCGTTATTCAGCATCCACTGGATCACGCCCGTCGAAGTGTACTTGTTGCGGCTGTAGGCCTCGTACATAGCGCGCACGCCTTCGTAGGTCATGAGCTGAGACTTGTAGCTGAAGTCTTCCGCGCTGCCGGCCTTTCCGTAGCGCGTATTCAGCGCATCGGTAAATACCCGCATCGTCTTGAAGGCGCCCCCGCCGGCGTGGAAATTCCAATACGCATCCACCGGCCAGAGATGGTCTTTCGGAACCATGCGCTCGACGCTCTCGATCGGCGGAACTGCCGGTCCCATGCTGGTTTCGGTGTTGAAGCCGTAAGCGCCGCCGCACCCGCCCTCATTGCAGGATTTCTTGTCCGCATGAAGATGCGGATCCGTTTCCCAGTACGACGGAGCCACATATTCATAAGGACCGCTCATCTTCACGCCGCTTCCGCCGGTTAAAGTGGTCGGCTTCGCGGTGGCCGAAGACACCACCGGATTCGGCCACCGCAGGTCCCCTTCAATCTTCAGATACATCTGTTCCACGTCCGGTGGCGGAGGATTGTCGCTGCCATTCAGCCACATCACCATGCTCGGATGGTTCCTCAGCCGGTAGATCTGGTCGCGCAAAGAGGCCCGGGCAATTTCGAAGTCCTCATCTTTCCAGCTTCCCCAATGCTCCCAGAAATCGCAGCAGCACCATCCCGCCATCACCAGGATGCCCTGCCGGTCGGCCGTCTCAAAGAATTCTTCGGTTTCGAGTTTGCCTTCCAGCCGGACCGTGTTCAGCCCCATGTCGCGCACATAGCGGAACTCATCGGCGAGCCGCTCTGGGGTTTGGCGCAGCATCATGTCGGGCGTCCAGCCGCCGCCGCGAATCAGGATGTTCTTGCCATTGATCTTGAACAGGCGTTTGAAGCGACCCGGCGCCTGCTCGGCAACTTCGGATGTAATTTCGCGAATCCCGAACTTCGTGCGGGATAAATCGGAGATCTCACCGTTCACCTCAAACGAAAGAGTCAGATCGTACAGGTTCGGTGTCCCCATCTGCGCGGGCCACCACAGCCGCGGATTGCTCAGGTTGAGCTGCGGATACTGAGCGGGCAAGAAGACCACGTCTTTTGACTCTCCGGCCGCCAGTTCCACCGGTTGCGCGAATTCGATGTTTTCGAGAGTGCCTTTCAGCGTGCCTTTTACCGGGCGATCGCTGGCATTTTTCACCAACGCGGTTACCGTCAAGTGGGCCGCGTTTTTCGCCGGCGAATCCACCTTCGAAGACACTGCCGGATGCCGCAGGGCGACCGGCCCACTGGCCGTCAAATACACCTCGCGCCACAAGCCCATGTTCTTGTCGGGCGGCGCGGGATTCCAATCCACGAAGGTGATCGCCAGGCTGTTCTCGGTCGGGGCCCATACCTGCACCGCGAGTACGTTCGTTCCTGGCCGGACGGCGGACGTGACGTTGAACTCGTAGGTTCGCCAGGCTCCGGCGACCTCGTTCGAGTTGGCGATCTGCTTCCCATTAAGAAAAATGTTGGCGCGGTAGTTGATGCCGCAAAAGTTCAGCCACACGGTTTTCCCGGCGTACCCATCCGGTAGCGCGAACTCCTTGCGGTACCACCACGAAACTGCATAGGGACTGTCCGGCGGCATCGGAATGTTGGAAAAATTGGCGCCGATGGGATAGCTGACGCCGGGGTACTGCCGCAGATTCATGCCGTAGAAAGGATCCGGCAGCAGACCGCTCTTTACCTGTGCTGCCACTACCGTCGTCGGGACGTCTGCCTGGACCCAATCGTTGGACTTAAACAAGGCGCCAGAGATCGCTTCGCCGGTCGTCGTCACCTTCGCGGAAGACTGCAGGGTCCACCCTTCGTGCAAAGGGACCTTCGGGGCAGCACTGGGCTGGGCGGCTGCGACGGCCAGCGAAAAGAACGGGATCAGAAGGCGGAATATTTTCATTGAAGTTTCCTTCATACGTTAATGATGAAAATGGAAAGATGGGGCCGCATTTTGCAAGAGCCACCCCCAACTTCATAACATCTTTATTAATTCGATTCAATAGCGCATTGCCGCGAAGTGCTCCTTAGCGACTTGGAGACACCTTTCGTGAATTGTCACCCCTCCCCTTCGGCTCCGCTCAGGGTTGGGATGACAAAGTCTGGTGGCGTTGAAGAGCGGGGATTCGCTCTCGCCGCGGGCTGCCGGCTCGAGGGCTAGTTTATAATCATAAATTCTGGCTTCCAGGCGGAGCAATCCGACGGAGTTAGCAACGGAGTTATCTAAATTATGATTCGACAGCTTCAAAATGCAGGGCCAACCGTGAAGATCATTCTCGGCGCGCTACTTGTCCTAATCTGTGCCTCGATGGCGATTACGCTCATTCCCGGCGGGGTTGGCTCGAGCCTCGGTATTGGCGCGCCTCCGGCCGGAGTTCTGGCCACGATTGGGGACCAGCAAGTGACCGTGCCCGAGGTGCAGCGTGAGGCCAGGGCCATGATCCGGCAGCAGTTTCCTCGCGGTGGAGCGCAGGTCAGCATGCTGCTGCCCTATTTTGCCAGTCAGGCTGCCGAGCAACTCATCAATGAGAAGGCGCTGGTTGCCGAAGCGCACCGGCTGGGTCTGCGCGCCAGCGACGACGAACTGCGCGATGAGCTCCAGCACGGACAGCTTGGCACGGTGCTCTTTCCAGACGGTAAGTTCGTCGGTCAGGAAGAGTACGAAAACTTCGCCCAGCGCTACGATATGACGGTGCCGCAGCTGGAAGCGCGGGTGAAGGAAGATATTCTTATCCGCAAATTGCGCGCCCTGGTTTCAAGCAGCGCCTTCGTGGGGGACGCAGAAGTTCGCGACGAATTCAACCAACGCAACACCAAGGTGAAGTTCGAATATGCCGTGGTCACGCAGGCCGACATCCTGAAGGGGCTGCACCCAACCGACGAGGAACTCAAGGCTTTCTACGAACGCAACAAGGCCACCTACAACAACTCCATCCCCGAGAAGCGGCAAATTAAGTACGTCGTTGTGGACAGCGCGAAAATGGCGGCGGCGACGACGGTTACCGATCAGGACCTGCAGGCGTACTACGATCAACACCGCGACGAGTACCGCGTGCCCGAACAGGTGAAGGTCAGCCACATTCTGATCAAGACTCCTCTGCCAGCGGCCGGCGCC
>Ga0187862_10002493_pt1 | contig 18574 bp, 14 predicted proteins | sample June2016WEW_10_1_FD_133003 | JGI IMG/M metagenome (GOLD analysis project Ga0187862, IMG submission 133003) | Peatland microbial communities from SPRUCE experiment site at the Marcell Experimental Forest, Minnesota, USA - June2016WEW_10_150 | ecosystem: Environmental > Terrestrial > Soil >...
GCATCGAAACGAGGATGCGGATCGCGGCGCTGCTTCGCCCCCTCGGACATATAGTGCAACAACGGATGCGCCCCCGAGGCGGCAACGTCGGCATATTGCCGCACATACCACGCGCCATCGAACCAGCGGTTCGGATCGCGCCGTTCGTGCAGACCGGTCGCGATGAAGTGGCGCAAGGGGTCGATGCCGCTCGCCGCCACGTCACGATGGCGGGCGCGATACCACACCGGGTCGACCAGAAGGCTCAACAACTGTTCGGTTTGCTCGTCGGATTGTGAGCCCGCTGGCATCACCGCCTCAACCGCCGGCCAACAACAGGATCGCGGCACCGCTCGCCAACAACAGCAGCGGATGGATCTCGGTGAAGGCGAACACCACTGTGCTGACTGCAGTAATTGCGTAGAACAGTATTTCGTGTTCGTTGCCGCGAACGAGTGCCAGGCCGGTGGCGAACGTCATGCCGATGCCGACCGGCGCCAGAGCGCGTTCCACCACGGCACGCCAGGGTCTGCGGGCGGCGCGGTTCCAGAACCGGGCAACGCAATGCACGACGACACTGGACGGGCCGAACATCGCGACGAACGCAACCAGGGCGCCGGCCAGTCCTGCCGCCCTCAGGCCAACCATCGCCGCGATCATCGACCCCGGTCCTGGGCCTGTGCGAGAAATCGCGAACAGGTCCAGGAACTCCTTGGCAGTCATCCATTGGTAGGTTTGCACCGCTGCGCGCTGAATGTCGGGGATGACATTGGCGCCGCCGCCGAATGCCACCATCGACAGCAGGGCGAACAACGCAAACAGTTGCAGTAGCGTTGCAATCACCTGAGTTCAGGCCCAGGACGGGTGTCCGGTGCGGGGGTTAAGAGGGCGGCAGCCAACAGGCTGATCGGGATCATGACCGCCAATACCCGGAGCAGCGGCAGTCCTGCCACACCAACTGACAACGCCACGATCGCCGTGATCAGTGCCGGCACCACTCGCCTTATGCCGTGGCGGGCCAGCCTTATACCGGTTCCAAGGTTGAGGCCGATGGCGACTGCCCCCATGCCGGACAACGCGATACTCACCGAGACCTCGCCCGGCATGCCGCGCATCCAGAAATAGGCCGTGCTCAGGATGATGGCGATGATCAGCGGCGGTGTGGTCAGGCCGGCAAAACAGACCAACGCGCCGGGCGCGCCGCGCAGCTGAGTGCCGATAAAGACGGTGAGGTTGACGTTGGTGGCGCCCGGCACGAGTTGCGACAGCGCGTAGCCGGACAGGAACTGCTGGTCGTCCAGCCAGCCGCGCTGCTGCACCACCTCGCGCCGCAGCCAGGCGGTTAGTCCGCCGCCGAAGCTGGACAGACCAATACCGACAAAGCCCAGAAACAGGGTGGTCAGCGACGGGGAGGGGGGCGCGTGGCCCGTGGGACGAGTCGGCATGCGGACCAATTAAGCCGGTCTGGTGTAAGGTGCCCAGAGCAGACACGAGAGCAGACACGAGCGCGGATGTGAAAGGAAGCGATATGGAGTATCGACGGCTTGGCTCGAGCGGGTTGAAGGTTTCCCCGCTGTGCCTGGGAACGATGATGTTCGGTAGTGCCACGGACGAGACGACGGCGGCCCGGATTGTGGCACGGGCGCGCGAGCAGGGGGTCAATTTCATCGATACCGCCGACGGCTATGGCGGCGGTAAGTCCGAAGAATTTACCGGACGGGCGATCCGCGAGCAGCGGAACTGGTGGGTGCTCGCCACCAAATGTTTCAACCCGACCGGTACTGGGCCGAATGCGCGCGGGCTGTCACGGCGACATGTACAGCATGCGGTGGAGGGGAGTTTACGGCGGCTTGGCGTCAGTGAGATCGACCTGTTGTATCTGCACAAGGAAGACCATTCGACGCCGCTGGCCGAGACGGTGCATGCGCTGGCTGACCTGATCCATGCCGGCAAAATTCGCTATTTTGGCGTATCGAACTATCGCAGTTGGCGGGTCGCCGAGATTTGCCGCATCTGCGACGAACTGGGCATTGACCGGCCAATCGCCAGTCAGCCGCTGTATAATGCGCTGAACCGCGAGGTTGAGGTCGAGCATTTGCCGGCCTGCGGTTATTTCGGCCTCGGCGTGGTTCCTTACTCTCCTTTGGCACGCGGCATTCTGACGGGTAAGTATCGACCGGATGTGCCGCCTCAGGCCGGCACCCGCGCCGGCCGGCAGGACCGGCGGATGCTGGAATCGGAATGGCGGCCGGAGAGTTTGCATATTGCCCAGCAAATTGCGGACCACGCGCGGGCCAAGGGCGTGACGCCGGGCCAGTTTGCGTTTGCGTGGGTGTTGAACAATCAGCTGGTGACCGCCGCGATCGGTGGGCCGCGCACCGAGGAGCAGTGGGAGGATTATGCTGGCGCTTTGACCTGCCGTTTGGGTCCGGAGGATGAGGCGCTGATCGACCGGCTGGTCTCGCCGGGGCATCCGTCGACACCGGGCTACAACGACCCGTCGTATCCGTTAGAGGGCAGGGTGGTACGTCAGGCCGCCTCCAGCACGTGACGCCGTGTCGCCATCAAGGGTTGGATGCGCTGGCCGAACTTGTCCATGCCGGCAACGAAATCGTCGAACGTCAGCATGACGCCTTGCACGCCCGGCACGGTGGCGTAGTCGTCGAGCATGGCTGCGACGCGTTCGTACGATCCGATCAGAGCGCCGTGCATGGTCGGCATGCGGTTGCGTAGTTTCTCGGCCCAGCGTCCGGCGCCGGCGTATTTGTCAGTGTTCGGATCGGCCGCGGCCTGGGTTTGCCGCCAGCCAAGCGCTTCCATGTCCATGCCGTTTCGATAATGTTCCCACTTTTCGAAGGCGGCTGCGTCGGTTTCTTCGGCAATCACCATCATAACGACCAGGGCGCCGCAGTTGGTGCCGGCTGCTTCGTTGGCGGCGACGAGGCGGACGGTACTGGGTTCGACCGCGTGCGGATCATTGATGCCGAAGCTGGAACAGAAATTGTAATCGGCATGGGCGACGGCGAATTCGGTGCCGCGGTCGCTCTGGCCTGCGCAGATCAGCGGAATGCGGCGGGTCGGCATCGGCAGGCAGCGGCAATCGTCCATCTGGAAGAACTCGCCCTTGAAGTCGCTGTGGCCGGTGGCCCATAGCTCGCGCATGATCGTCACGTATTCGCTGCAATAATCGTAACGATGTTCAAAATGCCGGTCGCCGGGCCAGATGCCCATCTGCGAATACTCTTTCTCCTGCCAGCCTGTGATCATGTTCAGACCGAAACGGCCGTGCGAGATGCTGTCGATGGTGACCGCCATCCGCGCAGCAATCGGCGGTGGCACGGTCAGCACGGCGCAGGTGGCGAACAACTGGATCCGGCTGGTGACGGCGGCGAGGCCGGCCATCAGGGTAAAACTCTCCAGATTGTAGTCCCAGAACTCCGACGGTCCGCCAAAGCCGCGCAGCTTGATCATCGAGAGGGCGAAATCCATGCCGTAGCGCTCGGCTTTTTCCACCACGATGCGGTTGAGGTCGAAACTGGGCTTGAACTGCGGCGAGGTGGTCGAAATCAGCCAGCCATTGTTGCCGATGGGAATGAAGATACCGACCTGCATGGCGTGTGGTGTCCTACGGTGCCGGTGACGCGGGGTGCGAGAGGCGACCTGTTGCACTGCAACATAGATGCCGGACCGCTGTCAACGCGGGTTCCCGGTCGTTCGGCTGCCACTCAGCCGCAGAAATCGGCCGGGTACGAATCGAGGAAGCGGCGCACGACCTGCCTGCCGGCCAGGCAGAGATGGCGCCGTGCCTGTCGCTATGGCGGGGTCTTGCGGCAGTCCGTCGCCGCCGGGGCAGTGGTTTGCCAGGGTCCGTCGCGTGGTACGGCAGCGCCGGCCGCCGCAGACACAAAGCCGAACCGACCCGCAGATCGCGCGATATTGCTATGGCGGATAGCGTAACGCATTGTGACGCCGCAATCGACCATCCCTGACAATGGAGGATGGCGGCACAGGGGCAACAGGCACATGGCGGGAACCGGAGTTGTTCGGGGGTGGCGCGCGGGACAGGCCCTGGCCTGGTTTGTTATCGACCCGGTCAACTGCGTCGAGCACTTCTGTCGCCGTTACGGACGGGCCGTGCGAGTCCAGTGGCGACAAACGAAACCAATCCTCGTGCTGATCGGGCCGGCGTTCAATCGTGAGGTGTTGATGGCGACCGACCGGTTGCGTCCGACCGGCATCTGGCCGGTGCGTGCGCCCGAGGGATCGGCGCAGGCCAATCTTCGCCGCAACCTGCTGACAGTGCACGGTGCGGAACATAAACCGGTCAGCGACTCGCTGTTGCCCCATCTGGAGCGCGGCCAGGTCGAAGCCTATTTCGACCAGGTGCGCCGGATTGCTCTGGCGGAGGTCGCTAGCTGGCCGGTTGGCGAAAAGGTGGATGTGTACGCGCTGTTCCGTAACCTGGCGCAACGTTATGCGTTCGAGGTGCTGTTCGGGATTGCCGATGCCGGCCAGTCGCGCGAATTCGGCGCCCGTATCGGCGATTATCATGCCGCGAACTGGTCGCGGATCGCCGCCATCGTCCGGCTTGATCTGCCGGGATCGCCGTATCGCCGGGTGTTGCAGCGCGCCGAGGCATTGCAGGACTTCGTGCTTGGTTTAATGGCGCAGGCGCGCGGTTGCCCAATGCATTCGGATGTCCGGTGCAGCATGGCTGCATTGGTGGATGACGCCGGCGAACCGGTGTCAGCTTTGCGCGCTGCCGCGCTCATGAGCAGCATCGCGCTGGCATCCTACGAAACCACCGCAACGACGCTCACCTGGGCTCTGGTATTGCTATCGCAGCATCCGAACGTGATGGCCGCCCTGGCGAACGAGGTCGCTGATGCCGGCCCGGTTGAGACCCTGAGCAGCGCGCGCCTTGGCGAACTGAAGCTGTTGGACGCGGTGCTGAAGGAAACGTTGCGGATCCTTACGCCGGTGCCGATGCTCGGCTTTAAGACGTTGCGCGACTGTGAGATTGCCGGCTTTGATTTGCCCGAGGCGGCCACCGTGATGATCAGCCCGCATTTGACGCATCGGCTGCCCGAACTTTATGACCAGCCCGATCGCTTCCTGCCGGAGCGTTGGTTCGATATTCGGCCGACCACCTATGAATATTTGCCGTTCAGCGGTGGCCCGCGGAGATGCCCAGGATATCTGTTCGCGATGGCTAACATGCGCATGGCGCTGGCGGTGTTGTTGAGCCGTTTCAATGTCGGACTCGTCGATGGCGCGCGCTACAATCACAGCTATGCTGCGGTGAATGTCCCCCAGGGCGAGGTTCCGGCGCAGTTGTCACTGCGGCATGGCGCACCCGTTGTGGCGAAGGTACCACGGCGATTGGGCAGTATATTCGACCTGTTTGCACCGGCGGCAGCGGCCTGAAGCAGAATTGACCATGCCACTGATCTACCTGATTGCCGGTGAGGAAAGTGGTGACGTCTTAGGTTCACGGCTCATGCGCGCGCTCAGGTCAAAGCGATCCGATATGACGTTCGCGGGTATCGGCGGAAGCGCCATGGCGGAGCAAGGACTGGTCAGTCTGTTTCCGATCCGCGTGCTGGCCGTGATGGGACTGTTCGAAATCTTGCCGAAGATTTTCGAGCTGCGGGCTCGCCTGAAGCAGACCGTCGCTGATGTCAAGGCTCGTGCGCCGGATGTGCTGGTCACGATTGATTCACCGGGCTTCACGCTGCGGGTGCTTGGTGCGCTCAGGTCAGCCCGGATACGGCGGGCACATTATGTTGCGCCGCAGGTCTGGGCGTGGCGGGAGAACCGGGTCAAACACTTTCCCGGCCTGTGGGAGGAACTGCTGTGCCTGTTGCCATTCGAGCCGGCGTTCTTCGCCCGCCATGGTCTTGCCGCGCGGTTCGTCGGTCATCCGGTACTGGAAAGTGGCGCCGATGCCGGCAACGGGCCCCGCTTCCGGAAGCAATACGGCATTGATACGGATGCCAGGGTCGTGACGATCATGCCCGGCAGCCGCCATACGGAAGTGTCGCGTTTGCTGCCGATCCTCGAAGCGACGATGCAGCGCCTGCCCGATCGCGTCATTCCGGTCGTGCCGCTGGCCGGGCCGGTCGCGGAGCGGGTGCGGCAGCAGACCTCCGCGTGGTCGACGCCACCGATCCTGGTGTCGGACGCTGCCGCAAAATATGATGCGTTTGCGGCATCGGATGCCGCATTGACCAAGTCGGGGACATCGGCTTTGGAGCTTGCACTGGCGAACGTGCCGATGTTGGTCACCTATCGGGTGCACCCAATCACCAATCAGTTCACCCAGCGCATGATCAAGGTGAAATACGTGTCGTTACCGAATCTTCTGCTGGATCGCCCGTTGATCCCGGAATTGTTGCAGGATGAGTGCAACCCCGACAGTCTGGCCGCCGGGTTGCATCGCCTGTTGACGGACCCGCTTGCCGTCGCCGCTCAGCAACGAGGTTTTTCTGAAGCAATGGACATGTTGCAGCCACCATCCGGCAGTCCGTCGGAGTGCGCCGCCGAGGTTGTGCTGTCGATGTTGCGTTGAGCCACCAGTCTACGGTTTCTCTGCCGTTGCGGCGACCGGCCGCCGTTCATGCCGGCGCATCATCAGCAGCAGCAGTAACGACGGCACTACCACCGCGCTCATCATGCGAAAGTCGTTATTGTAGGCGATGATCTGTGCCTGATGGTTGATCATTTGGTCCAACATCGCCGCACCATGCCGGGTCGCCGGATCGAGCCCGCGCGACACCGCATCGTTCCCCTGTAGCACGCGATCGAACGGCGTGATGCCGGCAGCGATGTCGGCGTGTGAACTCTGTGTCCCGCGCACCAGCATGAACGAGGTGACCGACACGCCCGCGGCCTGACCCAGATTGCGGCACAGGGCCTGCAACGAGGTCGCATAGCCGCGCAGCTGTGCCGGCAACGTGGTAAACGCCATCACCGTCATCGGGTTGAAGACGAAGCCGATGGCAAACCCTTGCAGCATGAAGGTCAGCACCATGGTGGACTGAGCCACATCGGGGTTCCAGGCGCTCATGGAATACAGCGCCGTGCCCAACAGCAGCAGCCCGGTTGCCATCAGTTTGCGATGATCGAACAGATTGGCCAGCCGGCTGGCGATCTGCATCCCGATCATCACGCCGATCCCACGCGGCGCCATCGACATACCGGCGGTCTCCACCGGGTAACCGGCGAGGCTCTCCAGGTACGGCGCCATTAGCGCGGAACTGGCCAGCATGACCGTGGCGGTGAAGAACACCATCAGCACGCCACAGACAAAGTTGCGGTCCTTGAACAAGCCGGGCGGCAGGAACGGCCGCTCGGCGGTGAACATGTGGATCACAAACAGATACAGGCCCAGACAGCTCAGAACTGCCTCGACGATGATCTCGGGCGAGCCGAACCAATCGAGCTTCTGACCGCGGTCCAACATCAGCTGCAGCGCGCCAATGCCGAGCGCCAGCACGGCAAAGCCGGTCCAGTCGAATTTCAGGTCCGCGCGCGGTGGCGATTTCGGCAGGAACAGCAACAGGCCGGTGACCGCCACGATGCCGAACGGCAGATTGACATAAAACACGTAACGCCAGTTATACATTTCGGTCAGGTAACCGCCAAGCGTAGGCCCGGTAATCGGCCCTACCATGACCCCCATCCCAAATATCGCCATCGCCTGGGCTCGTTTCTCAAACGGATAGATGTCCAGCATGGTGGCCTGTGACAGCGGCACCAGAGCCGCGCCGCAAATCCCTTGCAGGAAGCGGTACGTCACCATTTCCGACAACGTATCCGCGGTGCCGCACAGCATCGACGCGATAACGAACCCGCTCATGCAGGCGATGTGCAGGTTCTTGCGGCCAAAGCGCACCGCCATCCAGCCGACCGGTGCCGTCATGATCGCGGCGGCTATGACGTAGGATGTCAGGACCCAGGTGATCTCATCGGCGCTGGTGGACAGCGATCCCTGCATATACGGCAGCGAAACATTGGCGATCGAGGCGTCCAGCGACTGCATCAGATTGCCCAGCATGACGCTGATGGTGATGAGGGTGCGGTGCGAGACGTGTGGCTCGGTGCCGGGCATTGCCGGGGGTCAGAGCTTTACGGTGCCGGCGTTGCTCTGCCAGCGAGGGGAACGTCGGTTGCTTCGCATGGTCCTCGGACGCAGGGTTCTCGCCATTGTGGTCCGGTTTGCTCTCGGACGCCAATTTTGGTTACGGGGTTGCCGCAGCACGCTGGTAAAGATAATTGCGGCCCCGGAAGTTCGAAGCTTGTGCCTGTGGGGGGATCGGGTCATTCTGCGCTGACGTAACGATCGTCATGGACGATCTGAACATTCGTCAGGCGCACTATTTCGGCCACTCAATGGGGGGATGGATAGGTCCGTCAGGAATGATCGCGGGCAATTTTACCGCCGGTCTCCGGATCCAATCCGGGACCGGCGGTAGCCAGGCCACACCTGATATTACTGCAGTGGCGAACGTGGCGTCGGCACCACGCGGCTGATGATGTTCGCGCCCCGCACCACGTACTCCGGCGCCTTCGGCGCGATCTTGGTCTTCCAGTAATCGGACTCGTAGACATCCTTATACTGTTGTTCCCGCTGCGCCTCGCTTTCGAAGCGGCGGATCCAGAACCAGACGGAATCGTCGGTCTCGCCACGGAACAAACCGCAGATCACCATGCCTTTGGACACCTGGAAAGGCACGATCTCCTCCTCCATGATCCTGACCCATTCGTTCATCCGGCCAGGATGAATCTGGTATTGCCGTATTTCGTAGAAAGCCATGATGACCTGTCCTCCGTTGTGGTTCGCACCACGATACCGCCCAGATGGCACCCCGTCGAGTTACGACCGGTACGACCCGTTGATGTCGATATAGCCGTGCGTCAGATCGCAGGTCCACACGGTGGCTTTGCCGGATCCCAGGCCGATGTCGATCGCCATCTCGATCTCGCGGCCTTTCATATGCGCAACGACCGGGGTCTCGTCATAGCCCGGGATCACGCCGCCTTCGCGCGCCATCCACACACCGCCAACGCCGACCGACAGCCGGTCCCGGTCCGCCGGCTCACCTGCCTTGCCGACCGCCATCACGATACGGCCCCAATTGGCATCCTCGCCAGCAATCGCTGTCTTCACCAACGGAGAATTCGCCACCGTCATGGCAATCCGTTTTGCCGACCGAGCGGACACTGCCCCGGTCACGTCGATCTTCACCAGCTTTTGCGCACCCTCGCCATCGCGGATCACTTGCAACGCGAGATCCATCAGCACCTCGGACAGCTTCGTTGAGAAATCCGAAAGTGGCGCAGCAGGATTGCCAGCCTGCCCGGTGGCGATGAGCAGCACGGTATCGGAGGTAGATGTATCCGAGTCCACGGTTGTGCAATTGAAGCTGCGATCAACGCCTTTCTTCAACATCGCTTGCAGCGACGCGCCAGGAATCACCGCATCGGTGAACACGAAGCACAACATCGTTGCCATATCCGGTGCGATCATACCGCTGCCCTTGGCGATGCCGGTGATCCGCACTTCGATGCCGCCGATCTTCGCCACCCGGGTCGACGCTTTCGGGAACGTATCGGTGGTCATGATGCCGCGCGCCGCTGCCTCCCAGCCGTCCGCGCGCAATCCCGCGTGCAACGCCGGCAACGCCGCGATCAGTTTGTCATGCGGCAGCACCTCGCCGATCACACCGGTGGAGGCAACGAATACTTCCGATGGCGAGCAATCGACCAGCGTGGCTGCCGCGGAGGCGGTTGCGGCACAAGCCTCGCGGCCGGCGCGGCCGGTAAAAACGTTGGCGTTGCCGGCATTCACCACCACCATGCGGGCCTTGCCGCCCGCCAACGCCTCCCGGCACCAGTCCACCGGCGCTCCCGGGCATTTGTTGGAAGTAAACACGCCCGCCACCGTGCTGCCTGCCGGCACCTCCATCAACACCAGATCGGTTCGGCCCTGGTATCGAATTCCCGCCGCCGTCGCGTTGAGCCGCAGCCCAGCCAGTGGCGGCAACTCCGGCAACGCCACCGCGAGCGGGGAAACTCCTGTTGCAGCCTGCGGTTTCCACGCGCCGCCACGATCCGGCGCGGGTACGTCGGCGGGAGAGCCAGCATTTGTCATGCGTTATCTTCCTCTGGTTCGCCGCATCGGATCGGCGTTATTTCGTGGGCGGTGGCACCGCCTGATCGGTCGCCTTGGCCGGCGTGCCGTCCAGATTGAAGCGCTCCACCGTCACATCAGCCTGCGCCTGGGCCAGCACCTTATGCACTGCCTCATTGATCATCTTTTGCCGGAGCTGATCCCGGGATTGCTCGAACGTCGGCGGCGCCGCGGTGCGGTGGTCGAGCGTTTGGATCACATGCCAGCCGAACTGCGTATGCACCGGCGTGGGGCTGACCTCATTGTCCTTCAACGCGAAGGCGGCGGCGGAGAATTCCGGCACCATATCAGTCGCCTTAAAGTAACCAAGGTCGCCACCTTGCTCGACCGCAGCAGAGTCTTTGCTGTATTGTTTCGATAGCGTCGCAAAATCGGCGCCTTTCTTTAGCTCCGCAATGATTTTCTTCGCGGTCGCCTCGTCGTCCACCAGGATGTGGCGGGCGTGGACTTCCTGGACCGCCGGCTGGCTGCCGATTTCCTTGTCGAAGCGCGCTTTCACCGCGGCGTCGGTGATCTGTGGCCCGACCTCCTTCTCCAGGAAGGCGGAGACCAAGGCGCGCTCCATCACCTCATGCAGCGTGCGCTGGACGGCGGGGTCCTTGTCGAGGCCTTGCTTGCGCGCCTCTATCGCCAGAACCTGGGTATCCACCATTTGATCCAGCACTTTGGGCAGTAACTGGTCAGGCGGCATCTGGCGCGCCTGGGGTGGCAGGCTGTTGGCGACGCTGGTCACGTCGCTCAGGTGAATGACATCGGTGCCGATCTTGGCCACCACGGGGTCGGGCTTGTCGTCGGCCCAGGAGGGCTGGAACGAGGCGGTGATCAGGCCCGCGGTCAGCAAGCCGATGGTGAGAAATCGGGCGGCATTCCGGCTGGCGGCAGCCGTGTCAGGTGTCATCGAGACCTCGGAAGGAAGAATGAGGCCGGCTTATGGCGGAATGCCCCCCTGGGCACAAGGTTCGGAGAGGAAAGCGGCGGATTCGCGGCGTGGAATTCACCGCACGGTAATGGGGAGGGATCCGTTGCGCGGCGGATGTGGAGCCCACCTATCGGGATGGGCGTCGGTGGGGTCTCGCTGCGCCTGCGCGAGGCACTGACCGGCGTCACACTCCGCCGTGCAGCTGCCGCAATGTCGGCTTATGTACCTTGCCGGTCGCATTGCGCGGCAGAGCGTCCACGAAACGGACCGAGCGCGGTTGTTTGTAACGGGCCAGCTTGCCGTCGCAATGCCGCATGACGTCGGCTTCGGTCAGACTGAACCCCGGTCTGATTGAGATAATGGCACGGCCGACCTCGCCCCAGCGTTCGTCGGGGACGCCAATGATCGCCACCTCGGCGATGCCTTCGAGTTTGAACAACACTTCTTCAACTTCGGCCGGATAGACGTTCTCGCCGCCGGAGATGTACATGTCCTTCCAACGGTCAACGATATAGTAAAACCCTTCATCGTCGATCAACGCGGCGTCGCCGGTACGCAACCAGCCATCGGTAAACGCGCTCTGGTTTGCCGCATCGTTCTTCCAATAGCCCGGCGTCAGACTGGGTCCTTTAACCCAAACCTCGCCCATCTCGCCGGGTGCAGCCTCCGTTCCGTCCACTCGCACCAGCCGCATCGCCACGTGCAAACAGGCTTTGCCCGCCGAGCCGGCTTTGCGGATACGGTCCTCTGGTTCCATCATCGTGATGACGCCACAAGTCTCGGTCATGCCATAGCCTTGCAGCAATGGCAGACCGCGTTCCTCCCACTGGCGCAGTTGCGGCAACGGCACCGGGGCAGCAGCGATGCAGGCCAACAGGTTCGGGCTGAACTCGGCAGTCTGGAACTGTGGCAATTGTGCCATGAACAGATAATGCGCCGGCGCACCAATGTAATGCGTGAGGCCGGCCGTCGGGTCAGTAAACAACTGCAACGTATCGGCCGGATCGAAGCCGCGCATCACCAGCACTTTGCCGCCGAAATGAAATAGCGGGTTGGCGTAAACGTCGAGCCCGCCAACGTGAAACAGCGGCAGAGTGACGAGGCACACGCTGTCGGCAGTCAACCGTTCAGGTCCCGTCAGGTTGATGGTCTGCCAGAACCGCATGCCGTGGGTAATGATCGCGCCTTTGGGATGGCCTGTGGTGCCTGACGTATACAACAGCGCCGCAGTATCGTCGTGGGTCAACGGTTCCGGTGTCACATCGTTCCCGGAAGCAGCGATCAACCGCTCATAGGCGCTGGCCCGGGGGTGGAGATGCGGCACGCCGCAGGCGGCGGCGAGTTGCAGCGCGGCCTCCTCGAACTCCGCATCGTGCATCAGCACAACGGGCGAGCAATCGCCGACGATGTAGGTCAGTTCGGGCACCGTCAGGCGCCAGTTCATCGGTACGAACACCGCGCCGAGACGGGCGCAGGCGAACTGGATCTCGAACACATCGGATGAGTTGTGGGCCAGCACCCCGACTCGGTCACCGCGCTTGATGGCGTAAGCCGAGCGCAGTCCGGAGGCGAGCCGGCTGACGCGGTCATGGAACTGCGCGTAAGTGAACTCCCGGCCGGTGGCGAGGTCGACCATCGCGGTGTGGTCGCCGCGGGTCGTGGCGTGATAGGCGATCCAGTCGTAGTGCGGCGTTGCCATGGTTGCCTCCCATTAAGGCCGTGTTTTGCCGCCATCTCACACCATTCCGGGAAAAAAGCCCAGGGACTTGACCGGTGTCGTGGTTGGGGGAGAGTGACCTTGTGCTGCCGGAGGAAACCGCATGCCCGATCTGAGCACTTTCCGCGCGGAAACCCGCGCCTGGCTGGAAGCCAACTGCCCGCCCGTTATGCGCACCCGCATGCCGGAAGAAGAGCAGGTCGCCGGCGGCAAACGCGCCGTCTATGTCAGACCGGAACAAAAGCTCTGGCTCGACCGGATGGCGGCGAAGGGGTGGACTGCTCCAACCTGGCCGACCAGGTATGGCGGCGGCGGACTGTCGGGTGAGGAAGCGCTGATCCTGGAAGAGGAAATGCAGGACCTCGGCTGCCGGGCGCCGTTGCGCGGCATGGGGTTGTCGATGCTCGGCCCCGTGTTGCTGGAATACGGCACGGAGGAGCAACGACAGCAGCACATCCCACCGATCGTCCGCGGCGAGATCCGCTGGTGTCAGGGCTATTCCGAGCCGGGCTCTGGGTCCGACCTTGCCAGCCTGTCGACAAGGGCGATGTTGCAGGGCGAGCACTTCCTGGTCAATGGGCACAAGATCTGGACCTCGAACGCGCATGTGTCGGACTGGATCTTTTGCCTTGTGCGCACCGATCCGACGGTGAAGAAGCATGACGGCATCAGCTTCCTGTTGATCGACATGGCCGATCCCGGCGTGCGCCCGCGGCCGATCCGGCTGATCAGCGGCAAGTCGGTGTTCTGCGAAACGTTCTTCGAGAATGTCCAGGTGCCCGCCAGTCATTTGGTTGGCCAACTGAACAAGGGCTGGACCATCGCCAAACGCCTGCTGGAACATGAGCGCAAAGGCATTGGCGGCATTGGCGCCCGCGCTGCAGCGAAGTTCGAGGTCACGCCTGAAGGCCTGGCCAAACAATACGCCGGCGAGGAAAACGGCCGCATTGCCGATCCTGACCTGCGCAGCCGCATCGCGACTTATTCGATGGACGCCCACGCTTTTCAGCTGACCCGCCGGCGGGCGGCCGAGGAAGCCGAGGCGGGAGCGCCTCCCGGTCCGATGTCGGCAATGTTTAAATACTACGCGACCGAACTGAACAAATCCCGTTACGAAATGCTCATTGCCGCCGAAGGCTTCAACGCACTGGGCTGGGAGGGCGAACCATTTACCGACGATGAAATCCGCCTGACCCGCGAATGGTTGCGCTCGAAGGCCAATTCGATCGAGGGCGGGACGTCGGAAATTCAACTCAATATTATCGCCAAGCGCGTGCTGGCGTTGCCGGATTGAGGCGAATGCCGATATCAAAGTCATCTGCGTTCATCATTGCTTATCGGCGTTCAACTGCGGTTGAATCCTGGCATGTGTGTCACGCTGGCCCGGCCATCGGGGCATTGCCGTTTAATTCAAACCGCAGATGAACGCCGATGAACGCAGATTAAGAGCGGATGTGGTGGTGCGATTGCAACAGCCGGGTCGGATCACACCTGGTAAGATAAAGGACGCTGATTTATGCCTCTGATCCTTTCCTCCGAAACCCAGATGGTGCGTGATACGGCGCATGAATTCTTCCGGGAACGTGCACCGATCACCGCGCTGCGCAAATTGCGTGACAGCAACGATCCGGACGGGTTCTCCCGCAACCTTTGGCGCGAGATGGCGGAACTCGGCTGGACCGGCTTCCTGGTGCCGGAGGACTTCGGCGGCACCGAATTTGGTGTGTTGGGCCTGGCGCAGGTGATGGAGGCAGCAGGAAGGACGCTCGCCGCATCGGCACTGGTGTCGACAGCTTTGGTCGGAGCGTCGCTGTTGGCAATTGCCGGGTCGGTGGACCAGAAGTCGGACCATTTGCCGGCATTGGTTTCCGGCGAACGGCTGTTCGCCCTTGCACTGGAGGAGGGGTCTCGCCACCAGCCGTACCGGATCGCCACGCAGGCGGAACGTGTTGGCGAGGGGTACCGACTCAGCGGGCAGAAAGTGTTTGTCCTCGACGGCCATGTCGCGGATGTGCTGATCGTCGCGGCGCGGACCTCCGGTGACCGCGACGAGCGGGATGGGATCACGCTGTTTCTGGTGCCTGGGGACGCGCCCGGAGTCACGCGCCAACGCACGATCATGATCGACAGTCGCAATGCGGCGCAGGTTCGGTTGGACGGCGTCAGCGTCGGTGCGGATGCTGTGCTCGGCCGGATCGGCGGTGGCGCCGACGTGCTTGACCGGGTGTTGGATCGAGCCCGGGCCTGCCTCGGCGCGGAAATGCTCGGCTCGGCAACCGAGGCGTTCGAACGGACCGTGCAATACCTCAAGGACCGTAAGCAGTTTGGCGTCGCCATCGGTTCGTTCCAGGCATTGAAGCACCGCGCCGCGCAAATGTTTTGCGAAGTGGAGGTGACGAGGTCAGCCGTGATCGCCGCCTGCTCGGCGCTGGATGAGAACACCAACGACGCAGCCGCTCTGGCCGTGCTGGCGAAGGGCAAGGCCAACGACACGCTGGACCTGTGCGGCAACGAGGGCGTGCAAATGCACGGCGGCATCGGCATGACCGATGAACACGAGATCGGCTTCTTCATGAAACGCGCCCGGGTCGCCCGCGCCACCTTTGGCGATACCGCGTTTTGCCGCGACCGTTACGCAACCTTGTTGGGCTACTGATCATGCGTCTGCTGATCGCCAAGGTTTCTCATGAAACCAATACGTTTTCGCCGGTGCCGACGCCGGTCGCGCGGTTTTGTCCGGACGGCGAAACGCTGTTGACGGGCCAGGCGGCGATTGATTTCTACCGCGGCACCACGAGTTGTATCGGCCGCTACCTTGCCATCGCCGACGAACTGGGTGCTGAGGTCGTGTTGCCTGTTGCCGCCGCGGCACCGCCAAGCGGTCCGGTGGACGACGATGCCTTCGACCTGTTCTGCAGCCTGATCACCGATACGCTGCGGCACCAGCGTTTCGACGCCATCATGCTCGATTTGCACGGCGCGATGGTTACGCGTCAGTACGAAGACGCCGAAGGCGAGCTGTTACGCCGGGTTCGCGCCGTTGCACCAGATACCAAATTGTCGGTTTCGCTGGACATGCACGCCAATATCTTCGACGGCATGGTATCACGGGCGGACGTGATTGCCGGGTATCGCACCTATCCTCACGTCGATCACCTGCCGACTGCGGAACGTGCCGGCCGCACCCTGGTCCGTACCCTCCGCGGCGAGGTGCACCCCGTCATGGCCTGGGCCAATGTGCCGATGCTGCCACACGTCATGGCGCAAGGCAGCTATCGTTCGCCCAACAAAGACCTGCAGGCGATGGCCGAGGCGATGGAACGGAGCGGCGAGGCCCTGGTCGCCAGCGTGTTCACCGGTTTCCCGCACGCCGACGTTTCACAAGCGGGATTGAGCGCGGTGGTGGTGACCGATGGCGATGCCGCCGCCGCGCAACGCCTCGTTGCCCGATTACTGGATGCGGCATGGGCGGCACGACAGTCGTTTACCTTCCAGACCGAACCGCTTGCGGACTCCGTTGCCAGGGCGAAAGCGTTGGATGGGCCGGTGGTGATGTTGGATCACTGTGACAACTCTGCCTCGGGCGGCACCATGGATACCACCACGGTGTTGGCGGAGATCATGCGGCAAGGGCTGGAGGACGTGGTGTTCTTCGGTATCTACGACCCGGACGCGGTGCAGGCGGCGATGCGCGCCGGCGTCGGCGCCATGGTCGAACTCCGCATCGGCGGCCGCATGCAAATGCCATCCGTTCCTGGCAACAACGAGCCGTTGCTGGTGTGTGGCCGGGTGCGTACCTTATCGGCCGGGTATTTCGTCAGCGAAAGCCCGATGCGAGCCGGCGTGGCAGTCACCATGGGCCCAATGGCGGTGCTGGACACCGGCAAAGTGGAGATCGTGCTGATCAGCCGCCACACCGAGCCCAGTGATCTGGGGTTGTTCAAGGTGGTGGGGATTGATCCGGCCAAGAAGCGTTATGTCGCCATCAAAAGCCGGGTGCACTGGCGCGCCGATCTCGGGTCACTGGCGAAACATGTGATCGAATGCAACGGGCTTGGCGTTTGCACATCGGATTACGGCATCCTGAATTTCGAACGCGTGCGGCGGCCGATTTATCCGTTGGATCTGATCAACGAAAGAGCCTAGCGCCTCGCTACTACCCGAAATTCTGTCATTGCGAGCAAAGCGAAGCAATCTCCCTAAGTTGGGCCTGGAGATTGCTTCGCTTTGCTCGCAATGACAGCGTTACATCGATCGTAAGAACTACCGCGATATAACGAACCCTTCGTAATCATTCGCCGCAACTGCATCGCACTTCTTCTTGTATCCGGCAAAACCTCCGACATACGGCATGAACACTTTCGGTTTACCCGGGATGTTCACCCCCATGTACCACGAGTTCGCCAGCGGATACAACGTGCTGTCAGCCACATCGTTGACATGCTGCACCCAGTCGCGCTCGGCCTCCGAGCTTGGTTCGATCCGCCGCATGCCGCGCGCTCGCAGCGTGGCCAGACAGTCGCCGATCCAGTCCATATGCTGCTCGATCGCCACGATCATCTGCGTTTTTACCGAGGGGCTGCCAGGCCCGGTAATGGTGAACATGTTCGGGAACCCCGACACCATCAGCCCGAGATAGGTCAACGGCCCACCTGCCCATTTCTCCGCCAAGGTCGGACCGTTGCCGACCCGAATGTCGATCTCGCGCAATGCTCCGGTCATGGCGTCGAACCCGGTGGCGAACACGATTGCGTCCAGTTCGTATTCTGCAGCGGCGGTCTTCACCCCGGTCTCGGTGATCCCCTGGATCGGGAAGCTGCGCACATCGACCAATGTCACGTTGTCGCGGTTATAGGTCTCGTAATAATCGGTATCCAGACACAGTCGTTTTGTGCCAATCGGATGATCTTTCGGCGCCAACAGCTCCGCCACTGCCGGGTCGCGCACGATGGAGCGGATTTTGTTCCGCACGAACTCCGACGCCGTATCGTTCGACGCCTTGTTCACCAACAGGTCCGTGTAGGAATACAGAAAACTGATGCTGCCGCCTTCCGCCCATTTCGATTCGTACTTGGCGTCGCGTTCGTCCGGGGTCGCCTCCAGCGCCGACTTCACCGGCGGAGGAAATCCGGCGATGCCAAATGGCGTCTCATAAGCCGCTGCCCGGCGAACAGGATATTCAGACTTATGCGTGGCCTCGATCTCCGGATCCATCGGCCCATTGCGCGCCGGCAGGCTGAAATTGGCGGTGCGCTGAAACACATGCAGATGCTTTGCCTGCTGCGCGATCAACGGGATCATCTGCACGCCGGAGGAACCGGTGCCGATCACCCCGACCCGCAACCCGGAGAAATCCACGCCTTCATGCGGCCACAAGCCGCTATGGTACCACTGGCCTTTAAACCGCGCCAGGCCAACAAAATCCGGCACCCGAGGCGTCGACAGATTGCCGGTGGCCATGATGCAGAATGGCGCACGCACGACGTCTCCCTTGTCGGTGCGTACCGTCCAGATGCAATCGGCGGGATCGAACACCGCCGATACCACCCGCGTGTTCAACACGACATCGCGGCGCAGATCGAACCGATCCGCGACGTGGTTGATATAGCGCAGGATCTCCGGCTGCGTGCCGTAGCGTTCCGGCCACGTCCATTCCTGCTGCAAATCGTCGTCGAAAGCGTAAGAATATTCCATGCTCTCAACGTCGCAGCGCGCCCCCGGATAGCGGTTCCAGAACCAGGTGCCGCCGACGCCTGAGCCAGCC
>Ga0187862_10002500_pt1 | contig 18545 bp, 19 predicted proteins | sample June2016WEW_10_1_FD_133003 | JGI IMG/M metagenome (GOLD analysis project Ga0187862, IMG submission 133003) | Peatland microbial communities from SPRUCE experiment site at the Marcell Experimental Forest, Minnesota, USA - June2016WEW_10_150 | ecosystem: Environmental > Terrestrial > Soil >...
GTGATCGCCGTCGTGCAATTGGGATTGGCGATGATGCCCCGGTGAAACTTCAAATCCCCCGCGTTGATTTCCGGGATTACCAGCGGCACGCCAACGTCCATGCGAAAGGCGCTCGAATTGTCAATCACCACGCAACCCGCCTTCGCCGCAATGGGGGCGTATTCCTTGGAAATCGCCCCGCCCGCGCTGAATAGCGCGATGTCAATTCCGCGAAAGGAATCCCGCGTCAATTCCCCGACCGCAATCGGCCGCCCGCGGAAGGGCAGCTCCTTGCCGGCGGAGCGGGCCGAGGCCAGCAACGTCAGTTGCCCCACCGGAAAATTGCGCTTCTCCAGCGTCTTGATCATCTCGATGCCGACCGCGCCGGTCGCGCCGACAATTGCCACATGCGGATTTGATTTCATAAATGGACGGGGAATATAGTTGTTTCGAAAAAAGAATCAAGTCTGGGTCCAGAAGTGTTGTACCCTGATCTATTGTGCTTTTCCCCCCAGGTAGGGAAACAAGACCGTTGCTAACACGATGCCAGGAATTACGGGCCAAGCCGTCTCCAAATCAAAGAACGCACTCGCGACAAAAATAGCCCAAAAGCATACCGCGGCAATGATAAGCACGGTAAATTGAATTTGGTTAAACCTGATCTTTGTTTCGCTGATCTTCATATGACAGTTTCCGTTTTCACCGCCAAACGGGCTGTCAGGCAGCGAGGGACTTGGCGGGTTTGGTCGTGGTGGAAGCGGCTGGATGAGCGGCGTGCGCCGGCGAAATCTCCCGCAGCTTCTTGATGATCCCCGGCAGATGTTGCAAAAGATGATCCACCTCCTCGTCCGTATTGTACATCCCCAGGCTGAAACGGATGCACCCCCGCGCGCGCTCGGGGCTGACGCCCATGGCCGTCAACACATGCGAAGGCTCCAGCGATCCCGTCGTGCAGGCCGACCCGCTGGAGGCGCAGACCCCGATTTGGTCAAGCAAAAGAAGTATGGACTCCGCCTCCACAAAATCGAACGCGATGTTGCTCGTGTTGGGCAGCCGCGGTTCCTTGGCGCCGTTGCGCACGGTGTTGGGGATGCCCGCCAGGATGCTTTGCTCCATCCGGTCGCGCAAGCCGCGCACCCGCGTGTTCTCCTCCTCCAGGTGGGCCAGCGCCAGCTCGGCGGCGCGGCCAAAGGCCGCGATCCCCGCCACGTTCTCCGTGCCGGCCCGCCTCCCGTGTTCCTGGTGGCCGCCGAGCAGATACGGCTGAAATTTCACCCGCTTCTTGACATAGAGCAACCCCACCCCTTTGGGCGCATGCAGTTTGTGCGCCGAAAGAGTGAGCAGATCCGCGTCCAGCGCCTTGACATCAATTTTCATCTTGCCGGGCACCTGCGTCGCGTCGGTGTGGAAGAGGACATTCTTGCTCCGGCAAATCGCGGCGATTTCTTCGATGGGGAAGATCACCCCGGTCTCGTTGTTGGCCCACATCACCGAGACAATCGCCGTGTCGGGGCGGATGGACTTGTCCAGCAGATGCAGGTCCAGCGACCCGTCCGCGTCCACGGGCAGGAAGGTGACTTCGCAGCCCTGTTTCTTCAGAAAGGCCGCATGGTTCATGATGGCCGAATGTTCCACCGCCGTGGTGAGGATGTGGCGTTTGCCGGGTTGGCTGGCCAGCGCGCTGTGCAGGGCGGCGTTGTCGCTTTCCGTGCCGCAGCTGGTGAAAACGACCTCCCTCGGCTCCGCGTTGATCAGCGCGGCGACTTTGGCGCGGGCGTGTTCGACCTCCTTGGCCGTCTGGCTGCCGAACTTGTAGATGCTGCTGGGATTCCCCCACTGCTCGCTCAAGAACGGCAGCATCGCCTCAATGACCTCCGGCGCCACGCGGGTGGTGGCGTTATTGTCAAAATAATAAACGTGTTTCCGTTCGCTCATACCCGTCGGGATTCATCACACACAAATCTCATGCTGCCAGATTACAAGCCGGCCCGCGCAGTGGCAAGAAGGAAGGATAGTAGTAGAAGGAAGGATAGTGTCTCAATTTGAAAAATGGCGACGCCTTGCGCAGGATTTTTTGGGGGAGCGCACAGCCCGCATCGCTGCGGGCCAGCCTTCTGTTGTTCCATCTCGCCCCCGCGTACAGCGGTCGGCGCCCCCGCCGACCGCATAAATTCACGACCTTCAATCGAGATGCGTTTGCGCTGATGAGGGAAGTCATGCCCTCAATTGCGGCAGGGCGGGGGACCCCTTGCCAGCCCGGCCGCGCCGCCGCGCAATGTTTCTCCTTGTTCGTGTCAAGAAAAGACTGCTTTTGGGAATCCCAACACACTCGGCGTTTGGACGAAAAGCCTGAGAACTGATTTTGACGGTTGACATCCCCGTTCCAGTGTGGCTAAATTATTATTGTTAGGCGGTGTCAAGCACTATGAAATATCTTTGCCCAAATTGCCGGCGCGTCCTCTACAACCGGCGGCTGAAGAATTGCGGGTTTTGCGGAGCAGCTATTCCAGAGGAGCTTCGCTTCACGCCTCAAGAGATTGCGGCGCTTGACCGCGAACGGGCAGTCATAGAGGAGTTCCGTCAGCGGCGGGTGATTGCCGAGGAGGCCGCGGACGGGGAATTTCACGATCCCAAAATCACCCCCCTCTTCAATTTGTGATGGCACGGATGAAAGCAGGGAGGCCCGCAAAACTTTCAAATCCGTGTAATCCGTGTAATCCGTGGTTTCTCCAAAAAGAATAATTCCGAAAATAGATTGACATCAGTTAGCTATTATGCTACGGTCCTTCGCATGGGAGGGATATGGCAAATCGAATGCCGGAGCAAGTGGTAAGCCGCCACCACATCCGGTGCAAACGAGCTGCCAGCTTTATCGTTAACGTCCACATTGCGTCAAACCCAGTCAAACCAATCAAGCCCAATCAAGCCTGGTCAAGGCTAGTCGCGTTATTGTTTTGTCGCGTTATTTTTTTGAAAAACGCGCGGTTTGCCTCCAAAATCCCGGCTTGGTGGCTAAAATTGACCCGTTGCCGTTTTACACATGATCACCAGGACCAAATCTGAAGCATTGTTTGCCGAGGCCTTGCGCTACATTCCGGGCGGGGTGAATTCCCCGGTCCGCGCCTTCCGCGCTGTGGGCGGGCAGCCGTTTTTTGTCAATCGCGCCTCCGGCGCCCATGTCTTCGACGTGGATGGAAATGATTACATTGACTATGTGGGGACGTGGGGGCCGGCCATTTTGGGCCATGCCCACCCGAAAATCGTCGCGGCGGTCCGGGCCGCGGCAGAGCAGGGGACCAGCTTCGGCATTCCCAATCCCCTGGAAGTCACCATGGCCCGCTTCTTATGCTCGGCCATCCCCAGCGTGCAAAAAGTGCGGATGTGCAATTCGGGAACCGAGGCCTGCATGTCCGCCATTCGCCTGGCGCGCGGCTTTACCGGACGCGATAAAATCATCAAATTCGACGGCTGTTACCACGGCCATGCCGATTCCCTGCTGGTCAAAGCCGGCTCCGGCGCCCTGACTTTTGGAAACCCCGACAGTGCCGGCGTCCCGCCGGCCTTCACCCAACACACCGTCGTGCTGCCCTTCAACGACATCGAAGCCGTCCGCGCCGCCTTCGCGGCCAATCCCGGCCAGGTCGCGGGGATCATCGTCGAGCCGGTTCCCGGCAACGCCGGCCTCTATTTGCCCAAGCCCGGCTATCTGGAATTTCTGCGCGAGATCACCGCCGCCCACGGCGCCCTGCTCATTTTCGACGAAGTGATGACCGGTTTTCGCCTCGCCTTGGGCGGCGCCCAGGAACTCTTCCGCCTCCAGCCCGATCTGAGTTGTTTTGGCAAAATCATTGGCGGCGGTTTGCCCGTCGGCGCTTTTGGCGGGCGCGCCGAAATCATGGATTGCCTGGCGCCCGCCGGCCCGGTCTATCAGGCCGGCACCCTGAGCGGCAACCCGCTGGCGATGGCTGCGGGCCTGACCGCCCTGGAGGAACTGTCCTCCTCGAACGCTTATGTCAGACTCGAAGCCGCCGGCGCGGCGCTCGAAGCCGGCATGATGGAAGCCGCCCGCGCGGCAAAAATTCCAGTCCAGTTCAACCGCCTCGGCTCCATGTTCTGTGGTTATTTCTGCGAGCAGCCCGTGCAGAACCTGGCCGACGCGATGAAAAGCGATCACGCCCGCTTCGCCAGGTATTTCCACGCCATGCTGGAGCAGGGGGTCTATCTCGCCCCGTCCCAATTTGAAGCCGGTTTTATTTCCCTTGCTCACACATCGTCCGACATCGAAAAAACAATCCGCGCCGCCGCGGCGGCGATGAAAGGCCTGTAATTGCCCGGACGAAAATCTTGCCCGATGGGGCTTTCCTCGTTTATATTGTGGCCGACATGAAAGCTGAAACATTGCGCCGGTTGCTCGAAGCGACTCCCTTCCAGCCGTTCTCCGTCAACCTGGCGGACGGGCGGGAATTAAAAGTTCCCCATCGCGACTTCATCTCTCATTCGCCGAACTATCGAATGTTGACCGTCTGGCATAAGGATGATTCCTGTGATTTTGTGGATTTTATGCTGGTCATCGGCTTTCACCTTCCGCGTCCCTCCCGCAATGGTCAGCGCCGGGGCAAAGGCTCAAAGCCCAAGACATAATGGGCGGGGCGAGACTCCGTCGCGCCGTCACTAGATCGGATTACGGCTCGACGGAGTCTCACCCTGCCATGAAAGCCAACGGTCAACCTTTCCTCTGATTATGCGTATTCTGGCTTTGGATCGTGGCGCCAAGCGCGTCGGCGCGGCCCTCAGCGATGAGACCGCCACCATATCCCAGCCGCTCGAATTCATCCCCGCGGAGCCGCTGGCCGCCTGCCTGGAGCGCATCAAGACAATTGCCCAGGACCGGCAAGTCGGCAAAATCGTGGTCGGCCTTCCGCTCAACATGAACGGCACTCACGGGCCGGCGGCGGATGCGGCCCGGAAATTCGCCGCCGCGGTGGAACAGGCGCTGGGTCTGCCTGTCAAGATGTGGGACGAGCGTTTGACCTCCGTGCAGGCCAACCGCCTCCTCATCGAAGCCGGCATGAGGCGCGCGCAGCGCAAAAAGAAAGTGGACCAAAGCGCCGCCGCCTTTCTGCTGCAAAGCTACCTCGATGCCACCGCCCAGGCCCCGCCCGATCCGCCATGAAATACAAGCTCACCATCGCTTATGACGGCGCCCAATACGCCGGATGGCAGACCCAAAAAACCGGCACCGGCGTCCAACAACGCGTCGAAGAAGCTGTAGAGAAGATTTTCCCCTCCGCCAAACCCGGGCGCCTCCGCGGGTCCAGCCGCACCGACGCCGGCGTCCACGCCCTCGGCATGGTCGCGCATCTGGAAATCCCCGCATGCCGGATGCCCGCCTCCAAGCTGGCCCTGGCCGTCAACGCCCATCTGCCCGCCAATATCCGCGTCATGGCCGCGGCCCGCTGCCGCGGGGATTTCGACGCGCGCTTCGACGCCCGGGGCAAGCAATACCGCTACTTTGTCTGGAACCACGCGGCGATGAATCCGTTGCTCCTCCACCAGGCCTGGCATGTCGCCCGCCCGCTGGATTTGGCGGCGATGCGCGCCGCCGCCAGGTTTTTCCCGGGCCGGCGCGATTTCAAATCTCTCGCCGCCACGCGGAGTTATCAGATGGAATCCACCGTGCGGACCCTGCGCCGCTGCGACATCAAGCGCGCCGGCCCATTGTTGACATTCATCATCGAAGGCGATGGCTTTCTCTACAAAATGTGCCGCGGCATTGTGGGGACACTGGTGCAGGCGGGGCAGGGGAAAATCGCCCCGCAAGCCATCAGGAACATCCTGCGCCGCAAGGACCGTCGCGCCGCCGGCATGACCGCCCCGGCGCATGGATTGGTTTTGTGGAAAGTGTTTTACTAGAAATCCTTCGCCGCGCTTTCGCCCCATGAATGTTGTTCTGGTCGAACCTGAGATCCCGCCCAACACCGGCAACGTGGCCCGCTTGTGCGCGGCCACGGGAACCATGCTCCATTTGATCGAACCCTTTGGCTTCACCCTGGAGAACAAACAACTCAAACGCGCCGGACTGGATTACTGGCATCGTCTGAACTGGCGGCGCTGGCCCAATTGGAGCGCCTTTGAGGAAGAAATCCCCCCCGCCGCCCGGCTCTGGCTCATCGAATCCAACGGCCCGCGGAATTACGCCGCCGTGGCCTATCAGCCGGGCGATTACCTGGTTTTTGGACGCGAAACCGCCGGGCTGCCCAAACCGATCCTCGAGCGGCATCGCGGGGGCTGGCTGCGGATTCCTATGTTTGACAGAGAAGTTCGCTCGTTGAACCTCTCCAATTGCGTGGCCCTGGTGCTCTATGAGGCGTTGCGGCAGCGGGGTTTTCCCGGCGAGGCCAGGGAAGGTGCCGGCGGTTTTGGCTCGTAAAGGGCCGCCGCAAATCCTACAGTTGGCGTTGCGGGCGATTAGCGCAGTGGTAGCGCAGCAGCTTTACACGCTGTTGGTCGGGGGTTCGAATCCCTCATCGCCCACCAGCCATCGCCCGCCGCGCTGCGGCGGGCGATGGCTGCCGCGCCGCAGCCCAAAGGCGAAGGCGGGCGGTCTGGAACTTTGGACCGCCATCTTCCTTGACAACCATCGGGAGGGGATTGAAACAATGAGTATAACAAACATTGTGCGAAATAGTCCCCACCCGGGGGAATCTCAATTCTATGGCTTCTGATGGACTTGCCCCGCTATGGGCTTCTCTTCATCCGCCACCGCGTTGGCTTCACTTTAAACTTTCATCACCACCGCAAACGGTCTTATGCTTCGCGCCACGATGATTTTGGGCCATGCACCATTGATGATTGCCGGACGCGAGTTCCAGTCGCGCCTGTTGCTGGGGACAGGCAAATTTGCCTCCCCGGAGTTGATGCGCGACGCGCTCGACGCCAGCGGGGCGGAAATTGTCACGGTGGCATTGCGGCGCGCGGATCTTTCCGGCAAGCGCGATCCCTTTGCCAACATTCTCGAATTCGTGGATCCCAGAAAATATCTTCTGCTGCCCAATACCAGCGGGGCAATGAATGCCGGCGAAGCGGTGCGGCTGGCCCGCCTGGCCGTCGCGGCGGGACTGCCCAATTGGATCAAACTGGAAATTCATCCCGACCCGCGCTATTTGCTGCCCGATCCGGTGGAGACTTTTGCCGCCGCTGAAATTCTGGTCAAGGAGGGCTTCGTGGTGCTCCCTTACATCAACGCCGACCCGGTGCTGGCCAAACGATTGCAGGACGCGGGCGTGGCCACAGTGATGCCGCTGGGCTCGCCCATCGGCTCCAATCGCGGCCTGGAAACCCGCGGGCAAATTCGCATCATCATCGAGCAAGCCACCGTGCCGGTGGTGGTGGACGCGGGCCTGGGCGCGCCCAGCCACGCCGCCGAAGCCATGGAGATGGGAGCCGATGCCGTTCTGGTCAACACGGCCATCGCGGTGGCCAACGATCCCTGCCGCATGGCCCGCGCTTTCCAGGCCGCCGTCGCCGCCGGTCGCGACGCTTACCAAGCCGGCTTGCCCGCGCCGCAGTCGGACGCCGGCGCAACCAGTCCGCTGACGGCGTTTTTGGAGACCATCCCATGAGCCAACATCCATGAGCTCCATTTTGCCGATTTCACGGGTCCGCAGACTCCTGGCCGCATCCGGGCGCGCCCGGGTGGCGGTGCTGGGTGACGTTATGCTGGACCATTTTCTTTGGGGCAAGGTGGGGCGCATTTCGCCCGAAGCGCCGGTGCCGGTGGTGGAATTCGAGCGGGAAAGCTTTATTCCCGGAGGCGCGGGCAATGTGGCTCGCAATCTGGCGCACTTGCGCGTCGCCACGGAGTTGTTCGGCATCTGCGGGCGGGACGCGGCGGCGCGCCAACTCAGGGGGTTGCTGGCGCGGGACGGCATCGCCTGTTCGGGCATTTTAACCTGCCGCGATCGCGCCACCAGCATCAAGACGCGCATTGTCGCCCACCGCCAGCAAGTCGTGCGCGTGGACCGGGAAACGCGCGGGGATCTGAATGGCAAAACCACGGCGCGCCTGATGGCCCAAATTGCCAAATCGCTCCAGCGCGCCGACGCCCTGATCGTGGGCGATTACGCCAAAGGGGTCATCACGCAACCTTTGCTCGACGGGGTGCGGCGCTTGTGCCGCGCGCGCGGAGTCTGGCTCAGCGCGGACCCCAAGCCCGCCCATCCTTTGGATTGGTCGGGCTTGTCCCTCCTGACGCCCAACCGAAAGGAGGCGTTTGAACTGGCCGGCCGGGCCGATGATGAACTCCGGGCCGCGGAACCTTCCCAGGACGCCGCTCTGCTCCAAGTGGCTGCCAAGCTGCTGACGGAGCTCAAGCCCGCCCTTCTACTCATCACCCTGGGCGAACAGGGCATGCTCCTGTGCCAGCGCCACCAGAAGGCCTTTCACGTCCCAACGGTGGCGCGCGAGGTATTCGATGTTTCCGGCGCGGGTGACACGGTGATCGCATTCTTCACACTGGCCATCGTCGCCGGCGCGTCGCCCATTGAGGCCGCGATTTTTTCCAATCACGCCGCCGGTGTCGTGGTGGGCAAAGTCGGCACCGCCACGGTCGGGCCGGAGGAGTTGCTCGCCAGTTTTCAACGGGAAGGTTGAGGAGATGCGCGCCGGCAAAACCACCGAGGCGGATATTCGCGGCATGAAGGGCCGCCGGCGCATTGCGGCGCTCACGGCCTACGATTTCGCCATGACCAAACTGCTCGACGCGGCGGGAATCCCCTTGATTCTGGTGGGCGATTCGCTCGGAATGGTCGTCCTGGGTTACCCGGACACCACCCATGTGACCCTGGCGGAAATGGAACACCACGTCCGCGCCGCCGCGCGCGCCAAGCCTCAGGCCCTCCTGGCCGCGGACATGCCGTATCAAACTTACCAGTCGCCATCGGCGGCGGTGGAGTCGGCGCGCCTTCTCGTCGCCGCCGGCGCCCAGGCCGTGAAGGCCGAAGGGGGCTGTGCCATCCTGCCGCAAGTGCGCGCCATCTTGGCGGCGGGAATTCCGTTCCTGGGCCATTTGGGAATGCTGCCCCAGAGCGTGCTTGAGGAAAAAGGCTATCATGTGAAAGGCAAAACCGAAGCCGAGCGAAGCGGCCTGCTGGCCGACGCCGCCGCGCTGGCCCAAGCCGGCGCTTTCGGCATTGTTTTGGAATTGGTCACGCCCCCGGTCGCCCGCGAAATCACCCAGAAAAGCCCCATCCCCACCCTTGGCATCGGGGCCGGACCGGATTGCGACGGGGAAATCCTAGTGGTGACCGATTTGCTGGGCACATCCCCAGGCCCCATCCCGCGCCACGTGAAAAAAAACTCGCGGTTGGCGGAACAAATGGGCGCGGCCATTGTTCAATGGCGGTGCAGTGTTGAACAACAATGAGCCCTTTTGTCCATTATGTCTCTTGGGCCTTTCTCGTCCCATCCCACAAATGAAAAAAAGCGCCACAGTATTCGTCGTCGCTGGGTTGTCGCTCTGGCTCTTGTCGCCGACCGGGTGTGAAACCCAGCGCCAGGCGCGGCTGCAGGCCCAACAGGCCTATGTCGCGGGACAGGAACAGGTCTTGGAGCAATCCCGACCCGCGGAGCCTGTGGTGACCGTCCACGGGCCGGTGCGCAATTCCGTCATCCCGTGGACGGAGGATTTGACCCTCGCCAAAGCCATCAATGCCGCCGATTACACCGGTTATCTCCGGCCCCGCTTCATCCGTGTGACCCGCAAAGGGGAAACGACCGAAGTCAAAACCAGCCAACTCCTCAACGGCCAGGACATGCCCCTGCAAGCCGGGGACATTGTGGAAGTGGTCCCTTAAAGAGAATCGCATCGCCTCTGTGCCAAATCTTAATCGTAATCTTAATCTGAATCGTCATCCCCCTCCCCTGCCCTTCCTCTTCCTCAACGCCGCCATCACGGCCGACGGCAAAATTGCTCCCGCCACCGGGCCTTACGTTCCTTTTGGCAGTCGGCGCGATATGCGGCACTTGTTGGAATTGCGCGCCACCGCTGACGCGGTCATGGCCGGCGCCCGCACGGTGGATTCGTTTCCTGTCAACTTGGGGCCGGGACCGTCCCGCTACCGCCGGCTCAGAATCAGGCGCGGCCTGGCGGAGCACAATCTGCGGGTCATTGTCAGCGGAGCGGGCACGATTGATCCTAAGGCTGAAATTTTCCGCCACCGCTTTTCGCCCATCATCATTCTCACGACCGGCCGAATCTCCAACGCCAGACTGCGCCGTCTTCGCGCCGTGGGCGGCGAAGTCAAAATCTGCGGGAGGAAAAAGTTGAATCTGCCTGCCGCCTTGCGCTGGCTGCGAAAAAAATGGGGCGTCCGGCGCCTGCTGTGCGAGGGGGGCGGCGAACTCAACGCCGCGCTCTTCCAGGCCGGACTCGTCAACGAAATCCGCCTGACCATCTGTCCCGCTATTTTTGGCGGCCGCCGCTCCCCCACCCTGTCGGGAGGCGCGGGAGTCCGACACTTGACCCAGGCCTCGCGTTGGCGGCTGGTGTCCATGATAAAGGCGGAAGGAGAGATATTTCTTGTCTATCGCCCAAGCGCCTGAAAGCCAACGACCGCGTTGGAACCTCCCGACTGTGTTGGGGAATCCCGATAAAATCTTTTCTTAAAGTGCGTGAGAAAAACGCACAATGCGTGAAAAATTCTCGGAAATGACCTGTCCATTTCCACCCCGCCTGTGGCCTTCCAGGTTTCCTCTGTGCAATTGCCGGGCAAGACTAACTTGCCGACGGTCCCCTATCGTGGCACGGATTACGCTCAGAGTTTAAACAGATAGAGAGGTTGTTTGGAAATCAAGCGCAGCAAACGCCGAGGAGATGTTAGTCAATGCGGGGAATGAACGGGGGTGGGGACCCAACTCTTGAGGTTCACCAAACTGCCTTCCACCAAACAACCCCTCTATTCGTCATCAAAAACGACGCCCGCGTTGGGACGCTCAACGGAAGAGGCATCGGGCTGAGGGTGCATTTTGCGTCCTCCGCATTTGACAAGGACCACGGGGTTCCCATAAACTTGACTTTTTAAGTTTAAAGCCCGACAGAACAAAAGGCGAATCGTGGCCGCAAAAGACGACTATTTAATAGATTTATTGGTGGACATGGGGCATGTCAGCGCCGAGCAACTTGCCCCGTTGCGCCAGGAAGCCGACGCCCATGCCGAAGGCCTGGTTGATCTGCTCCTTTCCAGAAAGCTCATCACCTCCACCGACCTCGCCCAGGCCAAGGCCGCCCATTTCGGCTACGAATTCATCAACCTCAGCACCCTCCGGCTGCCCGATGACGTCATCAAGTCGGTGCCGCGCCATGTGGCCAAGCGATACCGCGCCGTGCCCGTTTCCAAGCACAACGGCTCCATCGCCGTCGCCCTGGCCGACCCCTCCGACCTGGACGCCATTGACAGCCTTCAGCGCATGGTCAACGCCGAAATCGAATTGCGCGTCGCCACGGATGAGGATATCGAAGCGGCCCTCAACAAATATTACGGCGCGGCGGACGATTCGGTCTCCAGCATGATTCAGGAAATCACGGAGGGCGATGTCGAGGTCTCCACCTCCAAGAAGGACGTCAGTGACGACGGCGCCGTCGTGGATGCCGACGCGCCCATCATCAAGCTGGTCAACACCTTGATTGTGGAAGCTTTCAAGGCCCGCGCTTCGGACATTCATTTGGAACCCCTGGCCAAAACCTTCCGCGTCCGTTACCGCATTGACGGCGCGCTCCATGAAATGAAGAGTCCGCCCAAACGGTTGCAGGCGGCCATCCTGAGCCGGCTCAAAATCCAATCCCAAATGTCCATTGCCGAACACCGCATCCCCCAGGACGGACGCATCCAGACCCAGGTGGCCGGCAAGCTCATTGACCTGCGCGTTTCCTGCATTCCAACCAATCACGGCGAGAGCATCGTCATGCGCATTCTGGACAAGGAAGGGTTGCGGCTGGGCCTGCCGGAATTGGGCTTTTTCACCGACGACCAGCAAACCTTCGAGCGCCTGATCGGACTGCCCGACGGCATTCTCCTGGTCACCGGACCGACCGGTTCGGGCAAGACCACGACGCTTTATTCCTGTTTGAATTTCATCAACCGCCCGGACCGCAAGATCATCACGGTGGAGGACCCGGTGGAGTATTTGCTGGCCGGCATCAACCAGGTGCAAGTCAACGAAACGGTCGGACTGACCTTTGCCATGGCCCTGCGCTCCATGTTGCGCCAGGCGCCCAACGTCATCATGCTGGGGGAAATTCGCGACGTGGAAACCGCTACCATCGCCATCAACGCCTCCCTCACCGGCCACCTGGTCTTCTCCACCCTCCACACCAACGACGCTCCCAGCGCCGTCACCCGCCTGATTGACATCGGCGTCAAGCCCTTCCTGGTGGCCTCCTCCGTCCGCGCCTTGATGGCGCAGCGCCTGGTGCGCAAAGTTTGCAAGCGTTGCGCCGCCCCCTACACCCCCACCGACACCGAATTGCGGGCCTTGAACATGGATGCCTCCCAATTGGCCGGCGCCAACTGCCTGCGCGGCCAAGGCTGCTCCGACTGCAACAAGACCACCTACCGCGGCCGCTTTGGCGTCTTTGAAATCTTCGTCATTGATGATGAAGCCCGCAAATTGATTTATGAGCGCGTGCCCTCTTCCGTCTTGCGCGCCCGCGCCAGGGAAATGGGAATGCGCACCTTGCGCGAAGACGGCGCCCGCAAGGTGCTGGCCGGGTTGACCACCGCCGACGAGGTCATTCGCACGACCGCCGGCGACGCGGATTAAGCGCATGAAAAACTGATTTATGTATTCGATGGCTGATCTATTGCAGTTGGTCGTGCAGGAGGGCGCCTCCGATTTGCACATCCGCTCCTACCTTCCGCCCGTCATCCGGGTGCATGGCATCCTCCATCGCGTGGACGGGCCTCTCCTGCGCCCGGAAGACGCCGAAGAACTGATGCGCAGCATCACCTCCGAAGACCACATCCAGCAAGTCCGCGAAAAGGGCGGCGCCGACTTCGGTTTTGCCTTTGGCGAAGTGGCGCGATTTCGCGTCAGCGTTTTCAAAACCAAGGGGGATTTCGGCGTGGTCTTGCGCCAGATCCCCACCAAGCTTTTGACTCTGGAGGACATCGGCCTGCCCGTGCATACCGTCAACACCCTCCTCTACAAACCGCGCGGCCTGGTGCTGGTCACCGGCCCCACCGGTTCGGGCAAAACCACCACCCTGGCTTCCATGATCAATATCATCAACGAAGAAAGAGAGGACGCCCACATTATCACCGTTGAAGACCCCATCGAGTACTATCACAAACATAAAAAGGCCATCGTCACCCAGCGCGAGGTGGGGGTGGATGTTCCCAGCTTCTCCGAGGCCTTGCGCCGCGCTTTGCGGCAGGATCCGGACGTCATCCTGGTGGGCGAATTGCGCGATCTGGAAACCATGGAAGCGGCCATCACCGCCGCGGAAACCGGCCACTTGGTCTTCGGCACCCTCCACACCACCGGCGCCGCCAAGACCATTGACCGTATTGTCAACGCCTTCCCCATGCAACAACAGGAAACCATTCGCATCCAGCTTTCCACCGTCTTGCAGGCCGTCATTTCCCAATTGCTCCTCCCGCGCTGCGACAAGCCGGGGCGCATCGCCGTCTATGAAATCATGATCAACACTCCGGCCATTGCCGCCCTCATCCGCGACAACAAAACATTCCGCGTTAATTCCGACATCCAAACCGGCGGCAAATACGGCATGGTCACCCTCGACGGCTATCTCATGGAGAAACACATCCAGGGCGTTATTTCCCGCGACGAAGTGATGACCAAGGCCCAGGACGTGGCCACCGTCGTCCAAAAACTGGCGGAATGGGAAGCCGCCCAGGCCGAAGCCGCCGCCAGACAACAAGCGGGAGAAAAAGAATGAGCCCCGATTTCGCCTCCAGCCCGCTCCTGAACCTGGTCCGCGACCAGCACCTTCTGGACGACCTGCAATTGGACGAAGTCAAGGAGGAGCACAACCGCACCGGCAAGCCGATCAGCGAAATCCTGAACGATTTCGACCTTATCAATACCGAGACCCAGCTCCAGATGACTGCCAACTACCTGGGCACCGAAGTCGTCCAAATCTCCAGATTGGAACTCACGCCCGAAATCCTCTCGGCGGTTCCGGCGGACACCGCCCGAAATTACAAATGCCTGCCCATCGCCGTGTTCGAGTCCTCCATTCAACTGGCCCTGGCCGATCCGCTCAATCAAGCCATGGTGGATGAATTGGGCTTTCTACTCCACAAGGAGATCGTCCCCCTCGTGGCCGACGCCAAGGATGTTGAGGCCGCCATCACCCGCTACTACGGCGACGCCCAGAGCAGCGTCAGCGACGTCCTCAAGGAACTGGGTACCGACGAGGAGATGGCGCGCGAACTCGCTGCGGCCAGCGCCGGCGAAGCCGCCGCCGATCTGGCCAATCTGGCCAGCGCCACCCCCATCATCCGTTTCGTCAGCTTGGTTCTTTCCCAAGCCGTTGCCGACCGGGCCAGCGACATCCATTTTGAACCTTTTGAAGATGAATTTAAAATCCGTTACCGCGTGGACGGCGCCCTCTACGAAATGGCCCCGCCGCCCAAACACTTGGCCCTGCCCGTCATCTCCCGGATCAAGGTCATGGCCAATCTGGACATCTCCGAGCGCCGCCTCCCCCAGGACGGACGCATCGCCATCACCGTGAGCGGGCGGAAAATAGATTTGCGCGTCTCCACCCTCCCCACGCAGTTCGGCGAATCCGTCGTCTTGCGCGTGCTGGATCGCGCCGCCGTCAATCTGGATATCAAGACCCTTGGCTTCCCCAAGGCTGTTTTTGATTACGTCAGCAACGCCATTCTTCAGCCCAACGGAATCCTCGTGGTGACGGGGCCGACCGGTTGCGGCAAAACCACCACGCTTTATTCCTGCCTTCATCAAATCAACGTCATTGACTCCAAACTCCTCACCGTGGAGGACCCCGTCGAATACGACATGGAAGGCATCATGCAAGTCGCCGTCAATGAAGCCGTCGGCATGACCTTCGGCCGCGCGTTGCGGGCCTTTCTCCGCCAGGACCCTGACGTCATCATGCTGGGCGAAATGCGCGACCTGGAAACTTCCCAAATCGCCATCCAGGCCTCCCTGACCGGCCATCTGGTCCTGAGCACCCTGCACACCAATGACGCCCCCGGCGCGGTCACTCGTTTGATTGACATGGGCGTGGAACCGTTTTTGATCTCTTCCACCCTCATGGCGGTGCTGGCCCAGCGGTTGGTGCGAACCATTTGCAAAAAATGCCGCACCCCCTTCGAGCCGACCGAAAACCAACTCTCCCTCCTCAACCTCTCGCCCCATGACATCGGCGACAAGGTCTTTTACTACGGCCGGGGTTGCCCCGCCTGCAACGACACCGGTTACAGAGGCCGCCGCGGCATCTTTGAATTGCTCGTCGCCAACGAACCCATCCGCCTGCTCATCAATGATCGCGCTCCCACCGTCGTCGTCCGCCAGAAAGCCGTCGAAATGGGCATGGTCACCTTGCGCGATGACGGCTTGCGTGGCATATTTGATGGTGATACAACTATTGAAGAAGTCGTCAAATACACCTGACCTTTATGCCCAAGTTCAATTATGTGGCCATGGATGCGCGGGGCAAGGAAACCAAAGGCACCCTGGAAGTCGGCAGCCAGAATGAAGCCATCGGCCGCATCCGGGACATGGGGTTCTTCCCCACCAAAGTCGTCGAGGACAAAGGCGGCGGCAAAGCCGCTGACACCGGCGCGAAAAAGCCCGCCAAAAAAACCGGCGGCAAAGCCGCCGGCGGCGCCTTAAACATTCAGATCAAGATCCCCGGCTTGAGTGGCCGGGTCAAATCCAAGGTCCTCTGCACTTTCACCCGGCAACTCTCCACCCTCGTGCAGGCGGGTCTGCCGCTGTTGCGCGGGTTGCGCGTCCTGCAAAAACAGGAAAAAAACGTCACTCTCAAGGAAATTTTGGGCGAACTGGGCACCGCCATCGAAGGCGGCAGCACCTTCTCCGAAGCCCTCGCCCAGCACCCCAAAGTTTTCAACCGCCTCTTTGTCAACATGGTCAAAGCCGGTGAAATCGGCGGCGTCCTGGAAGTGGTTCTCCGAAGACTCTCCGAGTTCATGGAAAAAGCCCAAAAGATCAAAGGCAAGGTCATTGCCGCCATGTTCTATCCCTGCGCCGTCCTGGTCGTCGCCACCGCCATCATGGGCATTCTCATGGTCGTCGTCATTCCCAAGTTCAAGGAAATCTTCGCCGGCGGCCTGGCGGGCAATGCCGAACTGCCGGAATTCACCCAGATCGTCCTCAACATCAGCGATACCATCAAAAACCACATCGGCAGGACGCTGCTCACCATTTTGGCCGTCGTCGTCGTCTTTAACCTCTTGATCCGCACCAAACTCGGCCGCCGCCTTTTCGACAAGTTCAAACTCATCATGCCCGTGCTTGGTCCGGTCGTCAGCAAGGTCGCCATTTCCCGTTTCACCCGCACCCTGGGCACCTTGGTCAGCAGCGGTGTCCCCATTCTTCAAGCTCTGACCATCGTCAAGGAAACCTCCGGCAACGTCATCGTTGCCAAAGCTGTCTCCGAAGTCCATGAAAGCGTCAAAGAAGGCGAAACTATCACCGCCCCGCTGGAAGCCTCCCGCATCTTCCCCCCCATGGTCATCAGCATGGTGGACGTCGGCGAGCAAACCGGCGCCCTCCCTGAAATGTTGATGAAAATCGCCGACAACTACGACGAAGAGGTTGATAACGCCGTGGCCGCCATGACCTCCCTCCTCGAACCCATCATGATTGTTTTTCTGGCCGTCATTGTCGGAAGCATCGTCATCGCTATGTTCTTGCCTCTCATTAAACTCATGGACACGGTCGGCGGCGACGAGGCCACCCAGCATGGCGGCGCGGCCGTGGTGGGGGAGGTCAAGTAATACCATTCCCCCGTTCCCAGGCGCCGCTATCCTCCAGGGACGCCGGGATTGCGCTGGAAGAGCTTGGCGGCCAGTTTGTTGGCTTTTCGACCGGAAATGCGGAGACGCAATCCGTAACGGGCAAAGCGCGGCTGAAAATGGTCGTCGTCGTGCAAGGAATGGATTTCGATTTGCACCTCCTGGAGGCTTTTCGCGTTTCCCAAATAGCGGATGAAAAGAAGGTCGCGCTGGAAGCCGCCGGGAGTCAACCAGGGAAGCAGGGGCGCAATCATTCTGGCGTGGAAATACAGGCATTTGCGGAACGCCCGCTTTTCGAACTCCCCGTCCGGACAGTTGAAGCGTTCGCAGAAAAGCGACCTCAGATCGCGAGCGGATGGCGAATCTGTTTTCAATTAGTAATTGTGACCTGTGATCTCGAAAAAAAAGGCGCCCCACGCAGGACGCCCTCTGAAAACTAACTCTGTTGCGCTGTCAACGTACTCTTCCCAGCGGATTTGTCTGCAAGGGGAATCACGGTTTCGATTGTAGGGCCAAACCTTAACGACCGGCGCGCTCGGTGCAGCCGCGGCGGAAACCAGAGGAGGGAAGCGCAGGATTGATGGGCCGTGCAACTGCTCCTTTCACGGGTTGGCTTTGTTTGCGGCCGTTGGCAGTCCAGGAGCGGTTGCCAGGAGGCGGATTTCGCCTGTCGGCGCGCTTCGTTGGACCGTGGCCGGGAGACGGCCCTGGTAGGCGTTGCGGGTGTCGGTTTTGAACTTGGCTCCCGATTCAGCTAGCTGTCCAGCGGAAACTTGTTCATGGTCTAATTCTCTTTGACCGAGATAATATGGCCCCGAAGCACGGGGCCGCGTTGAGTGGTCTGGATTTCATGCACCGCCACTTCGATGCTTTTGCGTTCGACTTTGCCCCAGTACTTCTCCTTTTCCTCGGGCGACAGGCGATAGGGCAGCGTGCCCCGGTACGCATGTTCCGCCGGGAGGCTCATGTCAATGAGGTCCAGGTCGAAGGATTCTCCGCCCGGCTTCCCCACAACTCCGCGACTACTTCTGGCCTCTGATGCTTTGCCAGCATTCTTTGAAGCTCCGCCGCGTTCGCATAAACAATCCTGTGGCAAAGATCAATTTGTTTTAGCTGTCCCTGCAAATGCCACCCGCGACACTCCTCAATCTGACCCATGAGTTGCATTGCTCTTTCGGTAAGTCTTTCTGGATAGAATATAGATTCAGGGTTTTCCATAAACAGCCGCCGGGATACTTTGTTGTCTAATTCGTTTCCGTGTTCACAAGTGAGTACGCTCAGGAAAAACGAGGCGGTCCGCTTGAAATTCGTCAAATTTGCTGCTGATTTCCGCAAGTTTGTAAAGGGGGACGCCTTCGAAGCCGACGTCATCATGGAGGCTGGCCAGCCGGCGAACCTGCTCGAAAAGTTCTGGTCAAAGGGGTCAGACCATAGCTTTGTCCATCTTCTTTCATGCATGCGCTTTCCTCCAGGCGTGGAGTTTGGGGGCCAGGCTCTTGCGGCTGCCCATCTGGAGCCGGCCGGCGATCTGGGCAA
>Ga0187862_10002518_pt1 | contig 18462 bp, 7 predicted proteins | sample June2016WEW_10_1_FD_133003 | JGI IMG/M metagenome (GOLD analysis project Ga0187862, IMG submission 133003) | Peatland microbial communities from SPRUCE experiment site at the Marcell Experimental Forest, Minnesota, USA - June2016WEW_10_150 | ecosystem: Environmental > Terrestrial > Soil >...
GGGGTGATCCAAGGGATGCAGGGTGATTTCCTGAACTACGGCTACATGGAATCGGCCACCTATTACAGCCCGAATTTTACCAACGGCCCGCCGAGTCTTTTCAACGTGAACTACGACGGAGCCGCCGCCACCGGCGACCCGGCGCAAGTGGCGCAAAACATCGCCAATCTGGCTTATGATCCGCGTCCGCCCGTATTCATTCAAACCAACCTGAGCCTGCCGAACAACCTGGACTTTCGTTTTTATATTGACATCAATCGCAACGGGCGGTTCGAAACCAACGGGTTGCAGCCGGTGCTTGACGCCACCGGCGCACCTTTCAACGTGAAGAATCCGCCCCCGACGTATTTTCCCTTTACCAATTATTATTTCAACGGGGAGCCGGAGTGGATTGGGGTGCTGGAATATCCCAATGCCCCCCATTCGGCCACGAACCGTTTTATCGGCCGATACGCCTACCTGGTTTTGCCAACCGGCATGACGCCCGATTTCAACTTCATCCATAATTATTCCAAGAGCCTGCTTGGCACCACGGTGAAGACAAACCCGATGCCGGCGGCCGGCACACCGGCGGCGGTGGACGGATACGTGCGCGACCAGGGAGTTGGATCCTGGGAGCTGAACCTGGCGGCGCTGCTGCTGAATCTCAACGTCCCGACTTTCTCCCCTTACGAATACACCACCAACCCAGGCGCATCGCCCAATATGGGCGAAGCTTTTAACGACGCGTACTCCTTCATCCGTTTCCGTTATGGCCCGAACTATGGGGCTCCGTATCCGCTGCCCATGAACAGCCCGTATATTTTTGGAAACAACGCGACCAACGCAGGCCCGTTCATCTCAACGGGCATTGATGAATTCGGCACCATGCCTTATGGATACGGCAATACCGTGGGTGGCCCGTGGCCCGGCGCTTATGCCACCAACGCTTATGACGACATCCTGCAGGACCTCTTCGACCCCACGAAAACTTCCACCGCCTTTGTCAACGACCTCCTCTACTCGGGGACGAACCTGGATTCCTACGACCGTTACACGTTTCAGCGGCTGCTCTCGTCCATCGGCACCGGCTCGGCCCCCGAACTGCAAACCTACGTCTATGACGACGGCATCTCGACCATTCCGGGCACTCTTCCGCTGCGACTGCGCAACAAGGTGAACATCAACTATGACAACAGCTATCAAATTGCCAACAGCCTGAACACCTCGGCGGCAACATACAGCAATGGTATTATGACTAACCTGGCGCCCTGGCCCAACGCGCTGGCCTTTTTCACCAACGCGGCCGAGAGCCTGGTCCGCTCGCAGGAGTATCCGTTCATCGTCACCAATATAATTGTCAATGGGACGCTGGTGCCGGTGACCAACTGGAATCATTTTGGGCTGACCAACATGTGGGTTTACAGCGCGACCAACCCCACCATCCGCTACACGGAAAACCTGCATCGCATGCTGCAGTTGGCGGCCAATATCTACGATGCCACGAGGACAAATGCTGTTCCGAGCCCCCCTGGGCGCGCCGGTCCAACACCGTCCGCCGCGCCGCCCTATCCCTCGGTATTCCGCCCGATGTTCGCCACCGACCGGACCAATGTGTTCATCATCGGCTACACCAACATGTCGGGGTCCAACACGATGAATCAAATCGCCAAAGAGCCGTGGCTTGATTTGACCAACGCCCTCAGCGCATCCAGCAATCTCCTCGTGAACGCGAATATCTGGGGCATCCCGTGGGTGGTGGGAGTGGTCAAGGGATTGCCTGAATTCGACCGCTACTCTTCCTACAATGCGTGGTATGTGGAGCGCAAGCTCTTGTTTGCCCGGTATCCCACCAACGGCAACCCCTCGCTGGGAGATTCCGGCAAGGCGCCGCAATATACCAACCAGTACTACGTCATGATGCTGACGAACATCTCCGGGATGGACGCCTGGAACACCTACTCGATGAATTGGATTCCCACAAATGATTTTGAAGTTTTCGCCAGCAATTATATCACCGTCAACATCACCAACAACTCCCCGAATTATCGTCCGTATGGCACCAACATCGGGCTGACGAATTACGTCCTCATCACCAATCTCGGCGGCTGGCGGCGCTACACCAATTACGGTGGATTATCGGTGACAAACTCCATGATCGCGTTTCTCCAGACCAATGTCATTTCCCTGCCCGGCAATTACTTTTCCGAATATTACCAGACGATGTGGCCTCTGGGGACTAATGCGACCAACGTGCAAAATCCGAATTACCTGGGCACCAATGACGGCCAGTATGCCTTCCAGCCTCTCGACCGGAAGCAATCCACGACGCCCGCGTATGATTGGACGCTGGCGATAACCAACCATGTCGTCTATTGCCTGATGGATGCCGGCCCCGGCCCCAGCGCCGGCCGGATCTACGATTTTGTGAATCTGGGGCCGTTTGGCGTATTCCTCAACCTCACCAATTGGCTCAATCCCAATGGACCCCCTCCGGGCGCTTTTGGCAACGGCCGGGCCACCGGTGGGAACAACATCGGAAGTGTGTGGGATCCGACCATGTTGCCCAGCGGCCTGAACCGGGGTGTGGTCAATCAAGTCCTCCGGGACCTGGGCAACTATACTAATACTACTTTCTACGAGGAGCTTCATGGAACGGCGACCAATGAGAACGAGCCGTATTTCGGCTCTCCCGCCACACCGCCCAGCGCCACGGCCTACGTGAACCAGACATTGATTGTGAACGATCCGCTGGTTCATTACACGGTGGGCGATCTCACCCTGCCCGCCGGCCCCCCCACCCCGAGCAATAGTTTTGTTCTCACCCAAAATAACCGCTATGAACCGTGGCCCGCACCCAACACCCCCGGCCAACTCATCAGCTCCAACATGACTTTCAAGGACCCGCTCATTACCAACTCGGATGTATGGAACTTCCCCACTAATAAATTCCCCAGCATCGGCTGGCTGGGCCGGGTCCATCGCGGCACGCCCTGGCAGACGATATTTTTGAAGGCCGATTCTCCCGCGTGGGCGGCGAAGAATTTTGCCAATTGGACACAGGAATGGGTCAACACTCAGGACACCTATCCGACGGGCGATTACGCGCTCTTGGATCTATTCACCGCCACCCCCAACGACAATGCCGCCAGCGGCCTGCTTTCCATCAACGAGACCAACACCGCTCCCTGGTACGCCCTGCTCAGCGGGGTGACGGTCGCCAACTATTATACCGGCCTTGAAACCATTGATCCCACCACCACCAATGTGGACTATGTGCTCAACGGACCTTTTGGAATCAACGCGGCGCGGCTCCTTCAGCCCAACGGGCTTTTTCACCATATCGGCAACATCTTGGCGGCGCCGGCGCTGACCATTAGTTCTCCCTTGCTGGGGACGACCGACTCCAACCTTTTATCCGACGAAGCGGTGGAGGCCATTCCGCAACAGGTGTTCGGACTGCTCAAAGTGGGCCAGCCGCAGTTTGTGATCTACGGCTTCGGGCAGTCGCTCAAACCGAAGGACCTCTATTTCGGGGCGAACAACTTCAACCTCTGCACCAATTACCAGATCACCGGGGAGTATGTCGCGCGGATGGTTTGCCACGTGGTCGGACCCCCCAACGCGTCGTCGGCGAAAATCCAGGTGGACAGCTACAACATTTTACCCGGCAATTGATGAACAGGATGGACAGGATGAATGAAGAGTTTTGACAGGATGAACAGGATGAACAGGATGAACAGGATGACGGTTTTGATAGGATGAAGATTGGAACAACAGGACAAAGTGCGCCCGAGGCGCACCGGATGAACAGGATGAAGAGGATACAAACATGGAAGAGCAAGAACTGACAAAGACGATCATTGGGTGCGCGATGAAAGTCCACTCGGCACTCGGCCCGGGCTTTTTGGAGTCGGGTTACCAGAAGGCCTTGGCGCATGAGTTGAGTAAAGCCGGATTGAAGGTCGAATGCGAGAAGCCACTCACAGTGAATTATGATGGCGTTGTGGTGGGCGAGTTCTCGGCCGACATGCTCGTGGGCGAAAAAATCATCGTCGAATTAAAGGCCGGCCTGGCGCTGGCCGCCGCCCACGCCGTGCAATTAGTGAATTACCTCACCGCCACGGGCGTGGAATTGGGCCTGCTGCTGAATTTCGGCGCGCAACGTCTGGAGTTCAAACGCAAGACACGAACCTATCATCCAAAACAACCCCCGAAAGATTTCATCCTGTGAATCCTGTTCATCCTGTCAAAAATGGCTTTCTTTGCCAGCGGGCTTTCGCTCCAGCCAGGCTGGGGGGCGCAGATCAGCTTTTCTTCAGATTTTCGGCACGGTCGGCGCAGAGACTTTTGACTGGCAATTTGGCCGGGAATCTGCTACATTGCAATATCCGCTTCCCCAACGAAGCAGGAGGTGAACCATGCGTCTAAAGCCCAGAACTTGGATGGCGATCAGCTTGATCCTTTTCGCCGCTTCCGCGTGGATGTGGCATGTCGGGGAGCGTGTGGCGACCGGACGCCGCGCAAACGCAAATCGAGCGGCGGCAATGTTGCCGCCGGGCGGCCGCCCCGCGGCGGCGGCCGCATCGCCTGCGGCGGCCAAGTCCGCGCCCGTCAAAGCAGCCGTAAAAAAATCCTCGTCCTACGTTCTCAGCAACACGCCGCAAACCTTGAAGCAGTTGTTGCGCAACGACCGCGCGCTTATCCTGCGCAACGCCCATATTGACACGACCCACGGGACCAAATTGGATATTCCAGAGCATCTGCGCTCCGAGGCGGCGCCCGGCAGCTACATCGTGCAGTCGCGGCGCGCGCCCGACGCGGGGTTTTACGCGGAATTGAGCAAGGATGGGGCGGAGTTTGTTTCCTACATCCCCAACAACGCCGCCCTGGTGAGCGCGTCGCCCGACGCGGGAAAAATAATGTCCGCGGACCCGCTGTTTGCGGCGGTGCTGCCTTATGAGCCTTACTACAAATTGGATGCCTCCTTGCTGCCGGAGGCGGTCGCGCAGACGCTGATGACGAACAACGTGTTGCGGGTGACGGTCTTTCAAGGCCAGACCGCCGCGGCGACGCAATCGTTGGCGGCGCTGGGCGCCAATGTGATGGGCGAGGACCCATCGCCCTTTGGAACGACCTTGATCGCGCTGGTGCCGCCGGACAAGCTGGCGGCCGTGGCGCAGATGCCACAGGCGCAGGAGATAGAGACCTACTCGCCCCGCCATCTGATGAATGATTTGACCCGGACGCGGCTTGGGGTGTCCACCACGCCTTCCGCGGCCGCCAATTATCTCAACCTGACGGGCACCAATATCTGGGTGAATGTCAACGACAGCGGGGCGGATTCCACGCACCCGGATTTTCAACCCTCGACCAACCGCCTCCTCTTCGACACAAACGGCCCCGCTTTCCTGGACGTGGACACCAACGGCCACGGCACGCATGTGATCGGGACGATTGGGGGCGATGGCACCGCCTCGGCTACTGTGACCAGCAATATTCCCGGTTCGGGAGTGCCCAAGGCGAATCAATTTCGCGGGATGGCGCCGCAGGCCAGCTTCTTTGTGCAGGCGGTGGACACGCTGACCGGCCCGTACATCTCCGATTTTTACTTGCAGACCAACGCCTCCTACACGCTGATGACCAAGACCGCGGGGAGCACCGCCGGAGTCACCAACGGCTTTATTTCCAATGACAGTTGGGGATACGCGGACACGAGCTATGACATCATGGCCGCCAGTTACGACGCCGCGACGCGCGATGCGCAGCCCAACTTCCCCGGGGAGCAATCCATGCTGTATGTTTTCGCGGCGGGCGACTCTTTTCAAGCGCAAAACTCCATCACTTCGCCGGGCACGGCCAAGAATGTGATTACGGTCGGGGCGATCCAGAATCCGCGCTATCTGACCAACCTCATTTCGGTGCCCAACGAGTTCACCAACTACATGTTTTGGGAGGGGGACACCGATGGAAGCAACTCAGTCGCGGCGCTGACCAGCGCGGGCAACGTGGATGTCGGCACCGAAGGTCCGGGCGGCCGGTTCAAGCCGGATGTCGTGGCGCCGGGGGTCTGGGTGGTCTCGGCCCGCTCGGCTAAATACGAAGACCAGAGCCAGTTGGAGACGACGTATTATTACAACTTTCCGGGACAGACCCTCCCGCCGGGCCAGATGCAGGTTTATTCGATGATCATCCCCACCAACACGACCAATCTGATCATCCAGGCTTCGCCCAATCCAAGCTCGCCCATCCCCTTCCCCACCGACCTGCTGTTTTATTATAACTACACCAATAACAACATCAACCTGTTTCCGCCCGGGACCCAGATCACAATGTCCAACGAGGCGGGGCTGGCGCTGGAGATTGATCCTACGGGAACCAATTGCTATATCGGTGTCAACGACTCGGCGGCAGACCCGCATCCCGTGGCTTATGATTTGCACATCTGGGCCATCACCGAGACGCAGTACGGGAATTACTTTTCCACGTTGAGCAATTTGAACAACGCGTTTGGGGCGACTAAGCCCTATCGGTATGAGTCTGGCACGAGCATGTCGGCGGCGGCGGTGTCGGGGATGCTGGCCGATATGCAGGAATTCCTGACCAGCAATATGAACATCATGCCCAGCCCGGCGTTGCTCAAGGCGCTGCTGATCAACGGGGCGCGCCCGCTCAACGACAGTTCGGATTTGAACCCGCAACAACTGGGGACGCTGGAGGGCTGGGGCCTGCCCAATCTGCCCAACAGCGTGCCGGCTTCCTTGACGACCAACGCCTCCTCGATGGCGCTCTTTGACCAGACCCAAACCAACGGCCTGCCCAACGCCTTGCAGACCGGGCAGTGGCATAACTACATGGTCACGATGGATCCCGGCGCGACCAATTTTCCCCTGCGCGTTACCCTGGTCTGGACCGATCCGCCGGGCAATCCGGCCGCGGGCATCGCGCTGGTCAACAACCTGGACCTGATGGTCGCCGACAACACGGGGACCAATCTGTTTATCGGGAATGATTTTCCCGTGGGCGGCGGGGAGGCGGGCGTTTATACCCAGCCCAGCCCCACCAACACTTCCGACCCCAGCGACCTTGTCAACAATGTGGAGTGCGTTTATCTCGACTCAGCAGGGGGCTTGCAGCAGACCTACTATATTTCCGTCCGCGGCACGCGCGTGGCCGTCAATGCCGTGAGCACGCAGACCAACGCCATCCTGCAGGACTACGCGCTAGTCATCTCCAGCGACGACCAGACGCCGGCCACGGGGCTGACGGTGACGAACCTGGGCATCAGCAGCGTGCCGTTGACGAATTTTGCCATCGTGTCCAGTTGGACCAATACCAACGCGATCCCGCCGATGCAAATCAGCTACGTCACTAATGCGACCGGACAGGGGTATCTCCACCAGCGCGTGGGTGGGAACGAACCGAATCTGTGGGGCACCAATGTTGTCACCAATCTCCTGGGGGTGGTCAACGTGGGGACGAACGGGAATCCGTTGCAATGGCATTTCTTTGTCCTCACCAATACGGTGACGGGGACCAACCCGCTTTATACGAACGCGATCTTCGCCACGTTTTTGCCGCCCAGCCTGACCTTTAATTCGGACCCGGCCAACATGTCGCTGCCCGCCAACCAGGATGCCGACATAGATTTGTATGTCTCCACCAATTACGGCATGACGAATCTGGACGCGGCGACGGTGGCTAATTCCTTGAAATCTTTGGGACGGGGCGGCAATAAGACCGTGATTTTCAGCAATGCCGCGCCCATGGAGGTCTATTACGCGGGAGTCAAGTCGGAGACGCAGCAGGGGGCGGACTTCGGGTTCTACGCGGCGATCACCACCAACCTGGACGACGTCAATTCGGATGGCAGCGTTTCGGCCAACGGCATCGGGTTGCCCGTTGTGATCCCGGACGAGTCGCCGGGTGGCCAGGGGGTCCAAGTGTTGGCGATCGTCATTGACCCAACCGCCACGTCGGCGCGAAAAGTGGCGGTGCTATTGGGATTGGAACATTCCAACCCGGCGGATTTGTACGGCACGATGATGGCCGGCGAGACGCAGGCCACGCTGAACAATTATACCGCATACGAAACGCCTGGGTTTACCAACTGGTATGACGACCTGCCGGATGGCTCGATCACCCCGACGCCGCCGATCTACCTCATCCCGACCGACCCGCCGGGGAATTTGAAAAGCTTTGTCGGCCAGCCGATGAATCAAACGTTTATCCTCAACGAAACGGACAACGCGCTGCTCCAGACGGGCATGGTGACCACGTTGCAAGTGAGGGCGTGGCCGCAGCCGCTGAACCCGCTGGATTTCTTCATTCCCTACATTGCCCCGCATGGCTGGTACTTCGGCTACGTGGATGTGCCGAACGACGCCACCAACCTGAACATTGCCGTGAGCTACTACGATACCGAGAGCCAAGGCCCGGTGGGCATCTACATAGACAATCAGGACGATGTCAATCCCGGCGATTTCGGGGTCGCTAACATCAGCAAGTCCACCCCGACGACGAACATCTACGAGATACCGCTCAATTCGTATTTTCCGGTGAACGGCTTTTTGAGCTTTCCGCCGCCGAGCGCCTATCCCCAGGCGCCAACAGGAACAGAGCCGTATTTGACCGGGGGCCGATGGTATTACGGCATCACCAACCAGAGCGCCGCGCCGGTGACCAACTTGGAAGTGCTGATCAGTATTTGGGAAAGCCAGACGCCCAACCTGACCCTGACCAAAGTGAATACGAACGCCACTGCTTTGCAGACCGACGCGCACACCCAATCGCAAATCTGCATCAATGACGGAATTCTGACCAATGATCAGACGCTGGTATCAGTGCAGTTGGGCATCCGGCTGGTGGACACCAATTTGGACGATTTGGTAATCCACCTGATCAGCCCGCAGGGAACCAGTGTGACGATTTTTGAAAACCGCGGCGGCACCAACGCCACCAGCCTGGGCCTGACTGTCACCAACGCCGGCGGCACCAACGGCTCATACGACTACACCACCTTCACTGAAAACACGAACCTGACAGCGACGCTGATTAAATTTGCCAATCCTCCCTACGCGCAGACCACCTCCAATGCCACGTTTTATCTAAGCAGCTTCGAGACAGTGACCAACGGCGACTACGGCCCTTCCAACACTCTCTTCCCTGTCACGTTGGGCACCAATCTGGAAATATGGACGGTGACAACCAATGACGTGGCAGTGGTCAACACCAGCAACATACTTTACAGGGCCTACGACGGGACGAATTATCTGGCGCTGGCCAACGGGGAGCTTGCGGCCCTCATCCCCACGGTGGTGGGGCAGGCTTACTCGATGACTTACGCCTATCGCGGGCCGGGATTGCTGGATTGGTGGCCGTTTGAAGGCGACGCCGAGGACCTGATCGGCACTAATAATGGAACCATCACTGGTAGCGGCAGCCCGGCCGCCACATTCACCAGCGGGATTGCTGTGATCCCTGGCATAGTGGGAGAGGGTTTTCAATTCGACGGCATCATTTCCGAAATCAATTTCGGCACCAATGCCGGCATCTTCGGCACAAATGACTTCACCATTGATTACTGGATAAACACCACGAACACAGGCACCAACGAGCAGGTCTTTCTGGAAAAAAGGGCCAGTTGCCAAAATAACGAGAGCGGATGGGGAATTATAATGCCTGCCGCCGTCGAGGCCGTAGGCGATGTTATCGGCACCGCGAAGTTATATGTTACCGATCCTGGCGGCACAAATATTCAGTTAGCCACCACCAATGTCCTGAATGACGGCCAATGGCACCATCTGGCATGGGAAAGAACAACTTCCAATTCCAGCAGCACTTATTTGCTTTATGTTGACGGGCAGCTAAACAACACCACCAACTACCCGGGTGGCGCCGTAAACTTGACAAACGCAAACGCGCTGCTGATGGGACAAAGCGTCTGCCCGGCCTTTCAACCCTTCAGCGGGGCGGCGGATGAGATGGACTTCTGGAACCGCGCGCTGACGGATGTGGAAATTGCCGCCATTTACGAGGCGGGGACCAATCACATCGGCAAGGCCACCACGGCTTCCATTCTGCCCAATTGCGAAATCCTCACCAGCCCAACGACCAATTGGATGACCAATTACGCGCAGATTGGCGCGGCCAATTGGGGGTGGGTCACCAATTACACGCAGATCGCCACCAACGTCGGCGGCACGAATTGGATCACCAACGGGATTTACTTTACCGCGCTGAGCGATTTTACAACGGTGGTGCTGCGGGGCAACCCGCTGGGGATGTTATTCGATGATTTCAAGCTGAACGGGCCGACCAATCTGAATTACGTGCTGCCGGAGGAATCACTCGCGTCCTTCACGGGCGAAAACCCGGTCGGCTGCTGGACGCTTGATGTGTGGGACACGCGCACCGATTCCCCGCTTCCAACCAACGGCGTCTTGCTCGGTTGGAACCTGCAAATGACCATCTCGGCGACGAACGTGAATCTTATCGTGCTGACCAATCACATCCCCTACACCAACGGGCTGGCGCAAAGCAATAGCATTGAGTATTTCGCGTTTGATGTTCCCATCAACGCCAATTTCGCGACAAATACCATGACCAACGCCAGCACCAATTTGACGCTGCTCTTCAACCAGGTCGCGCTGCCCACCGGAAGCCAGTTGGGCGACTACGCGTTGATAGCGGATACGAACCGTGGCGTGTATGTGCTGACCAACGGCGCGCCGCCGCCAACGCTGGTGCCGGGCCGGCGCTATTTTCTGGGTGTGGAGAACAATACGGAGACGAATGCGTCCTTTACCCTGGAGGTGGATACCGACAGGAATAACCTTGTCATCACCCCTCTGACCAACGCCGTTGCCCTGACCACCAACATCCTGGTTTCCAGCAACGCGGGTCCCTACACGACCAATCTCTACGCCACCAACGCGCCGCAATACTATTCTTTTGAGGTGCCGACCAACGCGATCCTGGCCTCGTTTGAAATCATCAACCCGACCAATCAAATTGACCTCTATGTCCGGCATACCGCGCCGCTGCCAAGCAGCACGAGCTACGATTACGCGACCTCGTACGACGGCACCAATGACGAAGCCATTGTCGTGACCACAAATTCCTACCTCTTGACCGGAACCGGGCCGGACACCAACGACGTCGAAGGCACGAACTCCATGCCGGTCCCGCTCACTCCCGGCACTTGGTACCTGGCGGTGTATGATTACAGCCAGACCAATACCACCAACCTCATTACCTACACGATTGAGGCCACGTATATCACCAACACCGTCGTAAACGGTGTCACCAATAATGCCATCACCATCATCCCGTTGACCAACGGCGTTCCTTTGACAAATCAGATGGCTGCGCCCGGCCCGGCGTTGACCAATTTTTATTCCTTCACGATCACAAATGATTTCCCCGGGGTGCAGTTCGTGGTCACCAACATGACGCAGAACCTTGATTTGATCGTGCGCGACGGGTTCCTGCCAACTCCGCAGCAGATGACCGCCGGCAGTTTCAATCCGGGCACCAACTCGCAAGTAATCACGATTGTGACCAATGCTTCCCTGCCCTCGCTCACGAATGGAGTGTGGTACTTGGGCGTGCCAAATAACGGACCAACAGATGCCACCGCCACTTTCACTATTTCCGCCACCACCCTCACCAACAACGGTATCTTCAATTCCCCTGCGGTGACGTTCTCCTCGGCGGTTATCACCACCCCGGCGAAAGGGTTCACCATGAATTGGTATTCCGTGGCAGGCGGACAATATGAAGTAGATATGACGTCTAATTTGACCTCGTGGAGTTATGTGACCAACGTCACCACCACCGGCGGCACCGGCGCTTACACCGATCCCACGCCCATCCACACCCAGGCCGCCCGCTTCTACCGCGTTTTCAAGACCAATTAATACCATTCCCGGTTCGCTTTCGCACTGTAGCAGGTCTATGACCGCCGCAAATCCGATTTGCAATAGTGCAATTCCACACTGGATATGGTATAAAGTCCGCTCTAGCTTGTCCGATGGAGAAATTTCTTGATGAAAAGGAGATAACCCAGGAACGGCAACATGCATAGTGGCATCACCCATGTCATGCCTCTCCCTATCCGCCCGGCAAACCTTTGAATCTGTTCCAATTGCGCCGCCGGAAAATCCATCAGGCGATACATATCCATGATGTCATGCTGCGCAAAGGTCACGATCCCGGACACCATCACCGCGCACATGGCGATCAGGATCAGCCACCAACCCCGCTGCTCCAATTTATACAATGACCAGGCGGAATAGCCCCAGATGGCGGCCATGCCCAGATAAAAGAGCGCCCCCGGCATCCCTGTCAGAAAAACTCCAAAAAATGGCACAACGATGGGACCCGCCACGCACATGATCAGCGACATCGGCATCGAAAACAGCAGCATCAAACATAGGCCCAACACCGGCAACGGACAGGCATCGGTCCAACGACTTACCGGGTCGCGCGCTTCGCACGTGGCTTTGACATCCCGGCTGGAATAGAACCACCTCCACACTGCCGGCAAGACGACAAAAAAGACGCCGAAAAACAGGAACACCACGAACATCACCATGCTCAGGGCTACCGGAGCCAGCGCCGGCTGGGTGGTCGTTCCGCCGGAGGGCATGTGCGGCACTATTAGCGGTAATGAAACCGCCATGACAAGCAAAGCGATAACTCCTATGACAAGCCAGATCCAGGAAAAGATAAGCAACAATGCCCTGGCCCAGCGCCGGGCCAGAAAGGAGCCAATTCCCAGCCACACCAACCCCACGGCCAGGATGCCATAGATGGATATGGCCGGCAGAAAGGACGCAAGCCCGGTTGAGGCATGTGGGGTGCGGCCAATCACTGCCTGCCCTACCAACATCAAGGCGACAAAAAGCGCCGCCACGCCGCCCAAGAACATCGTCAGAATGCCAAAGACCATCAAGCCCGTCGATCGGTCCTTGTACGGCACAGGCGGGGGGGTGGATTCAACAGGTGCGGCTCCGGGATTGATTTCGCTCATGGGTATCCGTTAGCGCAATCCCCCCGCACTGTCAAGCCGCCATTTTGGGGGGCTTTTACACCTGCACTCGAGCGGGCGGATGGAACGCCGCCACCATTTTCGGGCGCGTCATGAAGAGGAGCAGCAGAACGGGATATATCAGGCGGAAGAATCCGATGACCATCCCTAACACCCCGACAACCAGGGGGTCCATTACCGCGGCGGCCCGCGCGTCCGCGTGCTGTTGTTGAGCCAACAGTGGCGCCAGCGAAATAAAGGGGCCTATGATCATATCGAAAATGTTAATCACAATGGCGTAGATCGCGTAAACTATCGAGAGCGTGCGCGCCCAGGGCCGGAGGCCCAGCAGACCGATGCCGGCCACCAATTCGGCCGTGCGGCTCAGCAGACCCAGCGGAATGGTCACATAAAACCAGATGACGAAGGGGGGGCTTTGATGTAAAAGACCCCCAACAACCATAAAGATCACGCTGGTGACTATCAGCCCGAAAACGCCAAGCACGGCGAAGCCGATGTTCAGAATTCCGAATACCGTCACAGATGTCGGTCGTTGCATAGGTTGCGGTCCTTTCTTGTCTTGTTGGGGTGGCGGGATGGGACTTGGCGCGACCGCCGGGGCGCCCGTATCGCCAAGGATAGTCTCCACCATGGTCTTGACTTCACTGACTTGCTGGTAGCGCAGTTCGGGTTTCTTTTCCAAGGCGCGCAGCACCACTTCATCCAGCCGCACGTCAATTTGGACTTTCTTCGAGGGCGCTTCGATGCGTTTGCCGGGCAATTCGCCGGTGAGCATCTGGTAGAACACCACGCCCAGCGCATAAATGTCCGCCCGGTGATCCACCTCGCCAGGATGCCCGATCTGCTCGGGGGCCATATAGGCCGGCGTCCCCAGGACCTTGCCCGCATCGGTAAGTCCGCCAGGCCCCTGGGCTGCGTCACCCGCCGCCGCCGCGCGGGCCTCTCCCGGCGGATTGGCGAGGCCGGCGTCCTTCCCCACAATTTTCGCCAATCCAAAATCAGCCACCTTCACGCGCCCGTGACGGTCCAGCAGTATATTCTCCGGCTTGATGTCGCGATGGACGATGCCTTGGTCGTGCGCAAACTGGAGCGCGTCGCAAATCTGCGGCACAATGGCCAGCGCCTCCCGCGGGCTGACGCGACCGCCGGCGAGCAGTTGTCGCAGGTTCACCCCGTCCACATATTCCATGACGAAGAAATAAAGCCCGTCCGCCCGTCCAAAATCATGGATGGTGACGATGCCGGGGTGGTTGAGCCTGGCCAGCGCCTTGGCTTCGCGCGCGAATCGTTCGGCAAAGGCCGCGTCGTCTCCGATCCCCGGCGGCAGAATCTTGAGCGCCACGATGCGGTCGAGTTCCTTTTGCCGGGCTTTGTACACCGCCCCCATGCCGCCGCGACCAATCAATTCGATGATTTCGAGTTGGGGAAACTTCTGCGCCAATTCCGCAATGTCTGGCGGGGTGAAGCCCGCCCTCTCCTGCCCCGCCACCGTTCCCGTCGCCATTGCCACCTTCATCAAACAAGCCGGGCAGAGGCCCCGAGGCGCGTCGGCGGCCAGCGGAGCCTGGCAATTCTGGCAAAGTTTTGATGCGTCCATATTCTCTTCTTTTCACCCCTTCCTGAAAGAATCCCCGGCGTCTGTTACAAAGAATCTTTGGACAGCGGCGCCGGGAGTTCATCTTGCCGCCGCCTCAGTCATTTGTCAGCACTTGGAAGAGGTGGCGCATTTCCGCCTCGACCTCCTCCGGCGAGGCCACCGTGCCGGCCACTTCGGCCCGGATGAACTCCCGGTACCTCTGGCGCAACCGATGCACCGCGACGCGCGCGGCGGTCTCCGTGATGCCCAGGGTCTGTGCCATGCCGGCATAGCCAATAGCGCCCCGGTCTGTCGTGAGCGCGGGACGCATCGCCTCCATCCAGGCCTGCTTGCCGGCGCGCCGATACTCCTCTTCCAATCGCGCCAGCACGCCCTCGAGCAACGTGAGCGCCCAGCCGCGTTCAAACAGGCTTTCCGGCGTCGCCTTTTCGGCGGGTTCGAGCCGGTAGCGGTGTTCGGCAAAATCTTCGTCGAGGGAGAGGATGGGTTGTCCGCCGCCACGCTTTTGGGCCTGGGCCTTGTTCCATTGGTTGGCCATAAAGTGTTTCATGGCCGAGAGCAAAAAGGAACGGAATCGCCCGCGCTGCCGGTCCGCCTCCGCCACCCAGTTGCCTTCCAGAAGTCTGGCAAAGAACTCCTGGGTCAGATCCTGGGCATCGGGCGGGGAACAGCCCCGGCGCCGGGCGTAGGCATAAAGCGGATACCAGTAGGTCTTGCAGAGGTGAGCCAGGGCGTCGCGGGCGTGGGTGGTGTCGCCCTGCCCGGCCGCCAGCACCACCGACCAATGGGTAGTGACAAACAACGGCTCCGGCCTCTCTTCCGTCCGACCGTCGCTGAGGTCTGTTGCCATCGCCAGTATATGAAAGAAATTCGGACGGTTGTTACAGGAGCTTGCGGCGCGGCATCAGGTTCCGGGGGCAGAATGGCGGTGGGAATGGTGATGGTGAAAGAGCACGTCGCGATTGACGTAGAGATACCAAACGAAAATAATGTTGATGATTGTCGCCACTAAAATGGACAAGCGGAACCGCGCTACGGGATTGAGCAAGGCGTGAAACTCGATGGGAATGAAGAACGCGGATTCGCCAATCGCCAGCCAGCACGCCCAGGAGACGCGAAAGAGCATGCCGATTCCTTCGACGAGGGGAAAGAGGCTAAAGAGCACCATGCCCAAAGCCAGCCGATGGACCTTGTTCTCGGTCAAATCGCCAATCTGCTCGGCCAGATTAATAAAGAACTGGCTTTCCGGATGTATTTTCAAATGATCCAACACCCAGATGGTGGCTGGCGCGTGCATGATGCTTTCGTACTCCTGCGGAAGGGTGCTGTGGTTCCTGGACAATTCCACCGGATAAGCGTCTTCCAGGAGCAGGCGATTGAGGCGGGACCTGGAGCCACCAGGACTCTCCTTGATGAGTTTGATCGTTTCAGGCCGCAACGTCAGGCCATTGAATCGCTCTGGGTCGTAGATGGAGGGTTCTAATAGCACATCGTTCAGGGCCTTGACAACCACCTCTTGAGTTTGGTTCGAACCGGGAGCGGACGACCGATAGCTTTTCAGCATTGCCTGCTCCTGGGCCGACAATCTGAGCCAAAGAAAAGCGGAGACCGGATCGAACTGCCGCCTCAATTTGGTGACGAGCATTGGCAAATCCTTGATTTCATTCTCCGAAAACGCCGAGGAACTGTTGTTATTGGCCTGCTTATAAAGGAACAGGGCCAGGAGCAGAAACCCGATGCCTTTGGCCAGCTTGAAGTAAATGATCGCGTAGAGCGTCACCGCGTGCTTCTTCAACGGCGGCTCCGCTTGCCCCACGGCGCTTCCTTCCCCCAACTCTTTCTGTTCGGATGGCATCACCGGATTTTCTCCATCAACAGCGGCAGCAATTCGTCAATTTTCACCCGGTCCTGTCTCATGGTGTCACGGTCCCGCAAGGTGACGGTGTCGCGCAAAATATCGCCTTTCTCCCCCAGGGTGTCAAAATCAATGGTGACGCCAAAGGGAGTGCCGGCTTCATCCTGACGGCGGTAGCGGCGGCCAATGGCCCCGGCTTCGTCATAAAACACCGCCATGTGCGGCCGCAGCAAGTCGCGCACGGCCAGGGCTTTTTTGACCAGTTCGGGCTTGTTTTTGAGCAGCGGAAAGACCGCCACCTTGACCGGGGCGATCCTGGGATGAAACCGCATGACCACGCGCGATTCCAAGCTGCCTTTTTCGTCCGGGGCCTGGTCTTCGCAGTAGGCGTTGGAAATCAGGGCCAGGGCAAGACGATCCACGCCCGCCGACGGTTCGATGACATGCGGCACGTAATTGCCCTTGGCCAGATTGGCCGCCTCTTCGCGCGCCTGGCGTTCCGCCTTCTCCGCCGGTTCGCCGGCTTTGACCAGGTATTTCAAACGCGCCTCAAAGTAGCGTTTGGACAGATCGGCCTTCTTCGCCTCGTCCAGCTTGGGCCAGGCGGCTTTGAGTTCCTCGTCGAACACGCCCATGGTTTTGCCGGAAAAACGCTGGTGCTGAGACAAATCGAAGTCGCTGCGCGCGGCGATGCCCTCCAATTCCTCGCCCATCAATTCGCCTTTGTCATCCCGCTTGCTAAAGGGAAATCTGTAAAGGATGTCCACCGTGGCGCGGGCGTAATGGGCCAGCTCCTCCGGCTTTTGCCAGTACTCCACCAGGCTGGCGCGGGGCAAGCCGATGCTTTCATAGTATTTCAGGCGTTCCTCCACCCAGTATTGATGCCAGATTTGCCACCCCCAATTGGCCTGAGGCGCGCCCGGATGGCCCGGCGCCGCCGGCTTGGCCACGGCCCCGCAAATGGCTTCGACCACCTCGTCGGGCCGGATGAAGAACTCCAACTCCATCTGCTCGAATTCGCGGGAGCGGAAGGTGAAATTGCGGGGGTTGATTTCGTTGCGAAAGGCTTTGCCAATCTGGCAGATGCCAAAGGGGATCTTCTGGCGTGAGACCTCCATGACGTTCTTGAATTGCGCAAAAATCGCCTGCGCCGTCTCCGGGCGCAACCAGGCCATGTTCTCCCCGCTTTCCACCGGCCCGACGTAAGTCTTGAACATCAGGTTGAACTGTCGCGGCTCGGTCAGCAGGCTGCCGTTTTCGGGATTGTAACGGGTGGTGTTTTCGACTTGCTCGGTGCGTTCGCCGATTAATTGTGGAATTGCAATGCCGCGTTGCTGGTAAAACTGTCTGGCTATTTTTCGCGCGTATTCCGGGTGTTTGCCGGATGCAATCAGGACGGAATAAGGGTCGTCACATTGCTTGCCTCCGTCTTGCGCCCCGGAAAAATGATAAGCCGTCCCGCTCTGCGGATCAATCTGGTCGGCGCGGAAGCGTTTTTTCGTCAGCAGGCAGTCGCACATGGGGTCGGCAAAAGTGGTGGCGTGGCCGCTGGCCTCCCAGATTTTCGGGTGCATGATGATGCTGGCTTCCAGGCCAACCACATCGTCGCGCCAGCGGGTCATGGCGAGCCACCAGGAATATTTGATGTTGCGTTTGAGTTCGGCGCCCAGCGGGCCGTAATCCCAGAAGCCGTTGAGGCCGCCATAGATCTCGGAGGATTGAAAAATAAACCCGCGGCGTTTGCACAGCGCGACAATCCGTTCCATGAGATCATTAGATTTGGGTTCCACCATAGCTTGGCAGTTTTCTTGAAGGAGGGAGGAAAGTCAAGGCGGGCGTGGAATTTAGCGGGAGGAGCGAGTTGACTCAAATTAAAAGACACTGGGGGAGCGAAACTGAGAGGAGGCCAAAAGGGTCGTTGACTCATGGGAAAAAGACACCAGGAATTGGTGTGAATGAACATGAGCAAAGAACTGA
>Ga0187862_10002526_pt1 | contig 18422 bp, 15 predicted proteins | sample June2016WEW_10_1_FD_133003 | JGI IMG/M metagenome (GOLD analysis project Ga0187862, IMG submission 133003) | Peatland microbial communities from SPRUCE experiment site at the Marcell Experimental Forest, Minnesota, USA - June2016WEW_10_150 | ecosystem: Environmental > Terrestrial > Soil >...
CATCGAAGACGCTTACAGCCGCGGCGCCCGCCACATTTTCTGCACCGACGACAACATCACCCTCGACATGGACCGTTTCGAGCAGTTGTGCGACGGTGTCATCGGCTTGAAGCTGAAGAACCTGATCTTCACCACCCAGGCAAGTCCGATTGGGTTCGCCCACCGCCCCGACGTTGCCAGAAAAATGGCCGAGGCCGGGTTCGTGTCCATCTTCCTCGGCATCGAGAATGTGTCGGTTAAGAACCTGAAGACGATGCAGAAGCCCAACACCCTCGACACCATCCAGCGCGGAGTGGCCGCCCTGCAGAAAGAAGACATTATCGTCATCGCCGGCATCATCAATGGGCTTCCCGATGACGATGCGGAGAGTATTCGCGAGAACTACCAGTTCATCAAAAACATGGGGATTGCCAGTGTCATGGACCAGATCATGACGCCGTATCCCAAGACTCCGTTGCGCGAGGAAATGCTAAAGGACGACCGCATTGCCAATCTCTCCGACTTTCGCTGGTATGACGGCTACTTCAGCAATGTGCGCACCCAGCAATTGACCCCGGAGGAACTCAATTTTGTGCGCTGGAAGATCCGCCGCGAAATCATCGGCATGTGGCGCGCCACCAAAGGGGACTGGAAGTTCTTCAAGGGATACACCTACGTTTGGGAGTTTGGCTTCCGCCATATCGTGTGGCTGAATGAAAGGTTGCTCGAACTTATTTTTGGCATCGAAGGCCGGTACAAGCTGCAGATGCGGCAGTTCCTGCAACTGAACGATTTTGGCATCGAGGTCCCGGGCCGCCAAAGGCCTGACGCTTACCATCCCGTCTACGGCACCCATGAAGACCCTTACCACGACACCCGATGGAGCCTGCTCAAGCAGCGGCTGCCTTTTCCCTGGCGGAAACGGATGAAGGCGGAGCCGGCGTCCCCACCGGCCGCGGAAAAACTCGCAGGTTGATTTTGTTTCCAAGGAGCGCGGCTTAGTGCGTCTCCGTCGCCCCACCGCCCAGCACCCCGCGCAATTCTGCGCTCACAGCTTCCAGTTCCTTGTCCAAGCAACCCTCAAGGCTGCAGAGATGCGCTGAATAAGTCTTTAATGGAACTGACCCAATTTCCGTGTTGGTCTTCAGGTCGATGAAATGTATCGAGAGGTGAAGCCGATATCCGTGGTCGTAGTTCACATCAGAAAATTTGACATGAAGGTCATTCCCCGCGGTGTTTTCGTCGCCATGGCTCTTGCCCGCGGTCATCGTCCGGCCGGAAAAGACTTTCGATTGGCAGGTTTCCTGAAATGCGGCATTGGCGTGGTTTATCACCGCAAGATACTCTTCCCGGGTGGCATAACCCTGGTGATGATAATCGTCGGGGTTTATGTCGACCCAACCGAGAAAAATGTGGTCCCTGCCCTTCATGTCCACAGGAGATTTTTTCTCTTTCGCCATCAACGGGGCAGATAGAGCAACGCTAAACAGCAGTAATGTGACAATCGCGATTTGCCTCATGAAGAATCTCTCCTTAGTTTTCTACTCTGCGGGAGCATTTTATCACTCCAGCCTGAGCGTACGGCTAGGGTTGCGAGTAGAGCGCTCGCCTGAGTGATGCCACTTCTCACGCAGCGGCGGCGTGAACACATACTTGGCTCCCTCGAAGCCGGGCGCGTCGAAATTGTCGAGTGAAAGATACAGATATTGCGGGCAGGTCTCGGCGTAAACCGGAAGGCCGCGATCGCGGGCCTCGCGTACTTTCTCGAGCGCCTCATTGCAGCTCAAATGCACGCTCGACGATGGCAGCATTTTCAAAGCTCTGCGCGCGACCGCGAAGAACGGCGGACTGGTCTGCATGCATGCCGAAAATGGCGGCGCGATTGATGTAATCGTGCAACAGGCGCTGGCGGAAGGAAAAAGGGCTCCGAAGTATCCCGCCTTGACCCGTCCCACGACGGCGGAAGCGGAAGCCGTTTCGCGCACCATTGCTCTGGCCGAAATGGCTGGAGCGCCGGTTTACATCGGCACCACGAAGGAGCAGGCCCTTCGCTCCGCTCAAGATCACAATTCCAAAATATAGGTCGCGATTGCACACGGCGCGTCTAGTCCGCTGCCGCCATTTGCCCCGTCTGCGTCGTCAGCGCACCGTAGGTTTCGGGACGCCGGTCGCGATAAAACTGCCACACATTCCTCACTTCCTGGATCAAGTCGAGATCGAGATCGGCGGTCAGCACTTCGTCCTTGCACGTTTCGGGACACGGACGCACCTCCGGGAGACGCTAAATATACCAGACAGCTGGAGCCCGCTACGCTCTGACGTTGCACTGATGGATCAACGAAACCCGAGCGACCATCGCTCTTTGAGACAGCCGCGGACGGCTGTCCCTGTGCTCATTTTTAGTGTGTGAAAGTGAAACTTACACCGGTCGCGAGTTGCATGTCGTTCCTTAGTTTGGTGGGAGGCGGGTTGGTGACATAAGTATCCCCGAAGGAGTTTTGCCAGGCCAACCACTTGTTGAGCTTGGTGACGGTACCCAAAGCGAATACGCTGCGGACCTCGCCAGTCTGAGTGAGGTCCGGGTATAGGAACCAGCTCTGGGTAAGACCGGTGCTCTTCCCGAACTTGTGCGTGAGGTTTTCACCCAGAATCAGGCCCGCTAGGCTGTGGGTAACAGCCGGGTAGTCGGTGAACGTGGGGGGCGTCGTTGCCGGCGCGATCGGAACCTGAAAAGACCCATAGCTTTCATGCGTGTAGTTCAGGCCGAGCAGCAGATCGAAAGCGGTGGCAGCATTCTTGATCGCGTGCATGCCAATCCCACCGCCGAGCGAGGACCGCAGAGTCAGTTCTTGCAGTGAATTGGAAAAGAAATCGCCGCTCACGAACCCAAACGCTCGCGGAGAGAAATCATGATCGTAGCGAGCTCCGCCGCCGATCGAGTTCGCCGTGGTTGTGGCGGGCGAGGTACTGTCGTTAACGGCGTAGATCGAGTTGGTGTAAAGAATCAGCTTGTCGTGGAGTCCCGTGCGTGCAGCATCGAAAGCGATGTTCAGACTTTCGGTCTCACTGTTGCCGGTCGTCACCGCATAGCCCAGGTTCAGGCCGCCGGCCCAGCCTTCCCAGAGGCCAGGGTGCAGACTCTTCTCATAAGCCGCCTGCTCCGCCGGGCTGCGCAGCATCGTGACCGAAGCCTTCGGCGCCTCCACCGGCCCCGCGGTTTTGGTCGCGACGACCACATCGTCGCCGTTCGTGGTCACTGCGCCCACCACCGTCTTGCCGCCGAGCGTGACGTTTAAGTCGCCCGTGGAAGTTATGCTTTGGATCGCGTCAAACTTCACGGTTACGTCGCCGGCGTAGTCGGTCTTGAGCACGAGCGACTTACCGTCGGACTTCGTGATCGAGCCGGTCAGCCGGTCGCCGTTCTTCAGCACCACCTGGTCGGCGAGCGCCGGAATCGCCAATAATAAAAGAAGCCCTGCCGCAAATCTCTTATCCACAAAAACCTCCTGGGTGATTCAAAAATCGAATGGAATTTCTACCGCAAGCTTGCGGACTCAGCGAAATTCCACCGGAAGAAAGTTATTTGCAGAACTTTCCCCTGCCACAATTTATTTGCTTTGGATGCTGGAATTATACCGATCTAGCAATAGTTCGTGCACGCGGGCAACCAGGGTGTTGCCGCCGACTCAGGCTTTATTTTCAGGCGTGTTTTCAGGCTTAGTTTCAGCCTTGACTTCAGGCTTGGTATCCTTCATGCCATCTTTCAGTGCGCGAATGCCCTCGCCCAAACCTTTGCCCAACTCCGGCAATCTCTTGGGGCCAAACAATATCAATGCTATGGCGAAGATCAACAGCAAGTGCAGGGGTTGAAACAGACCTTCCATAAAGCCTCCGCGTCGGAGGTGCCAACCGGAAAAACCGGACAGCACAACCACCCTTTAGTGTACCCCAACTAATCCTCGGCAGTCTCGCCGATTCGCGCCCGGATCGCTACCCCTTAGTTCCTTCCTCGGGCATGTCCTTCAGAATTACTTAAGTGACCTATCGGCGTTACCGCCGCTGGACTATTTTGGCCACAGGGCGATTCCTGCGCGCCAAACCGGGGGAGGACTTCGTGAAACGCTGTGTCCTGAGATGGCTTTTGCTTTTGCTGATGGCCGGCTCCTTGCAGGCCGAACAAGCTCCGTCCACACCCGCTTCCGACGCCACCGTTTTCCTGTGGCTGGCGGGAGGAATTTCGAGCGCACGCATCCAGCGCCTTGCCGAAACCTGGGGTGAAGCCGAGGCGTTTTCCTGTCCGTCCACGCCGCAATGCAACCGCCTATGCCCCCGCGCCCTGCAAAAGGCCGGGGCTGACTCGAGCTTGATTCAGAGCCTGGTGCATCCGAATCTGGTCCGTCAGAATATCGATCCCAAGGCCGCATCCGAGCCCCGCCCGAAAGTCAGCCACCAGCAGGCCTCCTGCGCTTGCTCCAGTCCGGCGGTAGAGGTTGCCGCTTTGGTTCACAATAAGGACTTCGACGCCGCCGAAAACAAGACCCGCGCTCTGCTTCACGATGATTCAAACCAGGCCCTGCTGCATTTTGTCCTCGGAAGCATTCTGCGTCGGCAAGACCGGTTCGACGAAGCGCTCGACGAATTTACCGAATCCTCACGCCTGCTGCCCGGTTTCCCCGAAACCCACAGCCAGCTTTCCTACCTCTTTTACCGGACAGACGATGCCGAGGACGCCCTCGCCGAAGCTCGGACCGCGCTCAGTATGGATCCCGCCAACGCCGAGGCCTACCGTTACCTCGGACTCGCGCTCTACGCTGAGGGCCACTACGACGCTGCCCTGCACGCCTTCGACGAGTCGCTCCAGCGCGAACCGGCTGCTTCCCTCGCCAACGCCGACGTCTACTTCGATATGGGAATCACGCACCGCGATCAGGGAGACCTGCGCCGCGCCGCCATCGCCTATCGCCACGCCCTCAGCCTGCGTCCTGACTTCTGGGAAGCTCACAGCAACCTAGGCGTCGTCCTCCACGATCAGGGCAAGCTGGATGAGGCGATCGCGGAATATCGTTCCGCCAAGCACCTCAAGCCCGAGGAAGCCAGCGTTCGCAACAACCTGGGAAATACGCTTTGCGACAAGGAAGACTTCGACGGCGCCATCGCGGAATTCAAGGATCTCTATCGTCAGAATCCGGAGTGGGAAGGCGGTCACAACTGCCTGGCCCGCGCCTACATGTCCAAGCGCGACTACCCCTCTGCCATTCGTGAGTTACAGGCCGCCATCGCCGCCAATCCCGCGGGAGCGGCCGAACACCGCGTTTTAGGGCAGGCCCTCCTGCTTTCCGGAAGAGACCAAGAAGCCGTGGACGTGTTGCGCGATGCTGTTGCCCTCAATCCGGAGTCCAGCCTGGCCCACCACTATCTCGGCACCGCGCTCGTGAACACCCAACAACTGGCCGAGGCGGAAAAGGAATTTCGCGAGGCTCTCCGCCTCGAACCCAGCGCCCAAAATCACTACTCGCTCGCCGCCTGCCTCATGGCCCTTAACCAGTTCGAAGAGGCTCTCGGAGAACTCGAAATCGCTTCCCGCATGGATCCCAGCCAGAACCTGTACCGGGCCCGAATGCAGGAGGTCGTCCGCCTGATCACAAGTTCGAAGTAATGCGCACAGTAACTCGCAACCAGATGCACCATCGGGCATTATTTGACATGCACTGACGTGTATCGCGTCCAGCCATCAACAAACTTAAAATAGGAAGAAGAATACGGCGCTTGTCGCGCCGCCGGGGATGGTCGAGGGAAAGATCATATGGAGACCGCAGCTACCAGGCAAGTGCAGCAGAAATCCGTCAACCCTGGCGCACTATCGGCCCCAGAACGGCGTATGCCGCAGGGGTCCGCGCCCTTGGCGACGGAGAAAAAGGCCATCGGCTACGGCCTGCCTTGTTCGCACTGCCACGCCTACTATCCCGCTGACCTGCACGTCTGTCCGATCTGCAAGTCGCCGGATCGTGTCGCGCCCAGTGAGCCGGTGGCGCATTCCACGGCTTCCGCCGAGCCGCAGCCCGCGTCGCAGGTCACGACTGGCGCGAAAGTCAATAGCAATATCGATGACGACCGCGAACGCTTCCTGAAAGAACTCAAATCTCAGGCCTTCGCTTCCCACACTCAGATCAACGCCGCAGCCACGTTCCGCTGCGTTCTTGAGCATCAGCACAGCGGGGCCACCGAACCGGCCGCCGTTTGCCATACCTGCTACGGCGAAGTACGCCAACTGGCCGACCGCCTGGAAGCCGCCCTTCACATGGATACAAAAGAAGCGGCAAGAATTGTCTATGAAGCGGTCTGGGCCGATACGTCCGATCCCAATCGCACGTACTTAAACGCGGCCAGCGCGCTGCTATCGGAGTTGCGCAAACGCGCCGGCATCGGTCTTCTGCTCGGCACGAATCAATCCTTGGCGCACTAACCCCAGATCCAGGATTGCCGTGTCTCTGGATAAAATTGTCAAAGCTCCAGGAACGGCTTTGAGCTCAGGAATTTTCGACGTAACCGGTCATCGCGAATCGACTCAGCCAGTGATTGGATGACAGCACGCGCCCGCCCGAGTCGTTCCTCGCCCGTTGAGTCACTCTTGGCGTGCCGAGCGGCTTTCGCGGAAGCCTTCAAAATTTGCCACTCGATCATGGGGCACGGGTTTCGTGCCAGCATGTCCAGTGCAGTTTGATACTCGCGACGCGACTCATCCATACGTTCTTCGAGCACCGCAATGTCGCCCAGAAGCTTGTGTCCCCAGGCCTGGTACTTGCGCGCGCGAGGCTTGTCTGCAGCCTGCAGGCAGGCGGCGGCGTGCATAGCCGCCATCTTCAAATCCCCTCGATGGATCCAGTAATTGGTCATCTCTGCCTGCATCCGGATGGCATAGCGCCAGCGGAACCAGACATCCTGTTTGAACAGTTGCTCGGCTTGCTCCAGGTGTTCAATAGCCCGGCCGGGCTCGCCCAGTGCGAGATAGTCGTGTCCCAGGTTCACGTGTGCGTTGGCGCGTCCCTCGACCATGCCCATCTCTTCGGCCAGACGAACATTCTCGGTATCGAGCTGAACGGCAGTCTCCAGGTCCTGCATTTCGCGGTAGATCCAACCCAGCGTATTGGGAAGGCGTGGAAGCCAGTAACGCTCGCCGTTCAACTCAGCCAGCCTGCGCGCTTCTTCCAGCGTCCCCAATGCATCCGACAGACGTCCCTGATTGCCCAGAGCCATTCCCCGAAAGAATAGATTTGCAACAATGTGGAAGGTGGCGCCGATTTCCCGCGCGTTTTTCAGGGCCCAGCCGGTGACGCGTTCGGCTTCCGTATAGTCCAGGCGCCAGGTGTGAAGAGCACCCAGGTAGCTGAGGGCGTCTACTACCCCCAGCTGCACGCCCTTTTCCTGCATGATCGGGATCGCTCGTTCATAATAGTCTTCAGCCGCGCCCAGATCACCCGTGCACAGCCGATCGCAGGCCAGGACCGATTCCGCGGAAGCTACGCCCGCGTTTGACCCGGCAGCTCGGGCGATATCCAGTGCACGATTGGCCTGTTGCCGCATTTCCGCCATGCGATGAATATAGAAAAGCGACATCGCAGTCCCGCAGATGGCATCGATCTGCGCCTCCTTATCTCCTAATTCGAGGGCCGTTTTTTCGGCCAATGCGAAATCCTCGATCGCCTCATCAAATTGGGAGAGCGTCAGGTGGAGTCGGGCGAGATGGAGAGCTGCCGCCAATACTCGGGACAATCGCTCGGCGCCGCGAAGCTTCTCCGCATTCGCGATGGCCCGGCGCGAAAGAGAGATCGCTTCGTGATTGGCGAACACGCGGGCGGAGTTCTGGGAAGCCACCATGAAGTAGTCTGCGGCACGTACGAAATCCCGCGCTCCCTCGAACAGAAATGCAAGTGTGGAAGCGATTTCTCCGCTGCGCTCGCCGTAGAGAGATTGCAAGGTTCCCGCCACCGCCCCGCTCAGCGAGGTTCTCCGTGCTGGCGCGAGCGTGGCATACAATGCGTTTTGATAGAGAGCGTGTACAAAGACGCAGCGTAGCGTCAATTGTGAGTCGGGAAATTCGTGCTCCCCGATCTTGCGGACGAAAAGATGGACGCGTTCGAGGACTTCAAGTTGTTCCTCGACCTCGGCGGCATCGATCTCCAGGGCTCGTGCCACAACCACGGAATCGAACTCTTGCCCCTGCACGCTGGCGACCGTGAGCAACCTGCGTTGGGCATCGCTGAGCTGCTCAATCTTCCGCTGAATCATGCTGCGGACTGATTCGGGTAATTCGTGCTCGATCTTCGGAACCGACTCAGCCAACGACCAGTGTCCTTGCTCGTCTTGGGCGATCACCCCCCGGTTCCGCAGGTATCGGATCAAATCCACCATGAAGAGCGGGCTGCCTTCCGTTTTGCCATGGATGAGCGACGCAAATTCCGGTGGGAATCGATGCTGCGGGAATTCCTGAGTGAGGTAGAGTTCGACATCCGCTGGGGTCAAAAAACTAACGGCCACGTCCCGGCAGACGCCCCGCTCCTGAAGTACCAGCTTCGCTTCGGCAAACGGGTGCTTTGCCAGCAACAAGTCTGAAGGACGGTACGTCGCAATGATTAACATTCGTAATGAGCCGAGTTTGCCGCCAATATAGGCGAGCAGGTCCACCGTCGAGACATCGGCCCAATGCAAGTCGTCGAGAAAGAACACCAGCGGCCGGACTCGCGACGCTTCCTGTAAAAAGGAACTCAGTTCGCGCTTCAAGCGTTCTTGTGAGGCCGCCTTCGCATCCTCCATCACTCGAGAAACCGAGGAATCGTTCGTGGACAGGGGTGCTATCTGGACGTACCAGGTTGGCGCCACCCGTTTCAGCACACCGGCGAGTGAAACGCTTCCTTCTGCGTGAAGCAAACTTTCAAGCGCTTCCAGAATCGGCAAGTACGCCTCCGTGCCGGCGAGGCGCTCCGAACATCTTCCGCGCGCAATGCTGCTATTCAGGCCTCCCGCGGCGAGACTTGCGAGGAAATCCTCCGCTAAGGTTGTCTTCCCGATTCCGGGCTCCCCGGCGACGCACATCAGCAGGCCACGGCCCGACTCGGCGGAGTCAAAAGCGGCGCGCAGCTCCTCAAGCTCGCGCTTGCGGCCTACCGTGTGGCGCTCGATCGATACCACGCGGCGAGTCCCTTTGCCGTTGGCCGGTGTTCCGGCGAGCGCGGAGAGGTCAGACTCCACTTCCGGCGCAGTGGGCCGAAGGCGCGCATCCTTTTCCAGCAGCCTCAAGATCAGAGAATCGAGAACAGCAGGGACTTCCGCATTAAGGCGAGAGGGGGGAACCGGTGATTGCGATAGAATCGCGTGCAGCACGCCAATCTGTGACTCCGCCGGAAACGGGTGCTGCCCAGTGCTCAACTCATAGAGCACGATCCCCAGGGAGAACATGTCCGTGGCGCTGTCGGCCGCCTCTCCACGCGCTTGCTCCGGCGACATGTATCGCGCCGTCCCCAGAACGGTTCCCGCTTCGGTGTTGTCGACAATCGTCGCCAGTGTCGGCGAAGAGCCGCTCGAAACCAGACGAGCCAACCCGAAATCGAGCACTTTCACGTATCCGTCATCGCGGACCATGATGTTATCGGGCTTGATATCGCGGTGAACAATCCCGGCCGCATGTGCTACCGTCAGCGCCTTGGCAACTTGCTCCCCGATGCGCGGCAGCGACGCCAGGTCCACGCCCTGCTCGATCATTTTCCGGAGCGTGCGACCCATGATGAATTCCATCACGATGAATCGCTTCGTTCCGCTCTCACCGATTTCGTGAACCGTCACGATGTTGGGGTGGTTCAACGCAGACGCGGCCCGCGCCTCACGGATGAATCGCTCAACCGCCGTGGCGTCGCCCACGGTTCGTTCCGGCAGAAGCTTTAGCGCCACACGACGGTGCAGATGGGAGTCTTCTGCTTCATATACTTCACCCATCCCACCCGCGCCGATTTTCTCGACGATGCGATAGTGGCCGAGCGCTTGGCCAATCATAAGAAAGGGGGCCCCACTCTGGTCGCGTATCTTAGGCGATGCTAATCAAGCAAGTCAACTCGCGCAAAGAGCCGCAACCCGATCACTTTTCTTGTCTGGAAGGTCGATTGACGAGTTTTGTTGTGTGGTGACGGAACTTTGCCCCGTTCAAGGGGGACGCAGCCCTATAAGCGCGAACTCAAGGCAGAATTAGTTCCGGTTTGCCCGTCAACCGCCCAGAATCAGGCAAGCGTTTATCACGGCCTGCTTGCAACTTTCCCGCCCATTCCGCATCCTATTTTCTGGAGAAAAGACATGACCGAAAAGATCAGCGACAAGATCGCCGGGGACAAGATCGCCGGAGAAAAGATCGCCAAGACCGACGCCGAATGGCGGCAGCAACTCACTCCTGAGCAGTACCAGGTAGCTCGTGCCTGTGGCACCGAGCGCGCTTTCACCGGCCAGTACTGGAACAAGCACGACGACGGAACCTACCACTGCGTCTGCTGTGGCGCACTGTTGTTTGGCTCGGAAACAAAGTTTGATTCGGGAACCGGATGGCCCAGCTTCTTCGCCGCCGCCGACCGCAAAAACATCAGCGAACACACCGACACCAGCTATGGCATGGCTCGCACGGAAGCGCGTTGTGCTCGCTGCGACGCGCATTTAGGCCATGTGTTTCCCGATGGCCCCGGGCCGATGGGTCTGCGCTATTGCATGAACTCGGCGTCCCTCGACTTCAAGCCGAAAAAGTAATAATCACCAAAAAAGAAAACGATGGAGCGCCGGGCACCCCGCCCGGCTGGACAGGCCAACCGCCCGTCCCTCCATCGTCATTCTTTGAATTCCGACTGCGAATTCAGACTTCGTGGTTCAAACTTTGTGGTTCAGACTAAGGTCGACTACGCGTTGCCCGCGGTCGCCGCGAGAGCCTTAGGAGGCTCCGGTTTGTTCTGGGCCTGCGCCTGCACCTGCGGCTTCTGATCTTTCTTTTCAGGATTGCGTACTTCGACGCCGCCCTTGAGGATTGCACCTTCTTCAACGCTGATGCGATGCGTGATTACGTCGCCCGAAAGCACGCCTTCGCTGCGGATGTCCAGCCGGTCCGCGGCTTCGACGTTGCCCTGCACCTTGCCCATGATGACAACTTCTTTGGCCGTAATGTTGGCCGCTACGTTCCCGTTGCGTCCGATGGTGACCCGATTGTCGGGAAAGTTGATGGTGCCTTCGATGCGTCCGTCAATGAAAAGCGCTTCCGCACCCGTGATTTCACCCTTGATGACGACCGACCGTCCGATGTTGGCCTGATCCATGGGTGAGGTGGCCGGCTTGACCGGAGTGTAACTGTTCGGGGCGGGTATTGCGTTTGGAGAGTACTTCGGTTCCGGAGACTGCAACATGAATAAACCTCACTTGAGTTCCACAACCGCAGCGGGAGTTGGCCCTGCGGTCGCGGTAGATGGGCCTGTGACGGCAAGAAGAGAATGGCACGAAAGGACAGTACTATGACAGGTAACCGAAGGGTGTTGGCCGCTTGGCGTTCAGCTTGCCGCTAGCGCTTCAGGAAATACAAGTCAGTCACGCCTTCGGCCAGGGCGGGTGCGTCGGCCTCGGCGCGATTCGCCAGGACAATCACGGTAAGACGGTCATCGGGAAAGCGTTGAATCGCAGTCCGAAATCCCACCGTCTCGCCGTAATGCGCGTAACGGCGATGCCCGCGGTAGGGATTGAGAAACCAACCGAAGCCGTAGAGGGGCGCAACGCTGCCGTCCAATTGCTGCAACGATTGCTGCAAATGAGCGCCGTTGGCCGCGATCGCCGGAGTCCATGCCGGCTCCATTTCTTTCGCCGTGAGCAGGGTGTGAGCGGCCAGTCCGCGGTCCCACTTTTCCAGGTCGTCGAGCGAGGTATAAATGCCGCCATCTCCCAGGGTAGCCGAAGTCGAACTCTGATCCGTCTCGCTCCAGCCGGCTGCGGCTCTGGTGTGCCCGTAAGCGCGATGCCCGATTTCGTCCCTGCCTTTTTCGTGCGCGATCGTACCCGTCATCCCCAGCGGCGCAAAAATTCGCTGGCGCAGAAAGTCGCCAAACCTCATCCCCGACCGTTTCTCCACCACCATCGCCAGCAGCACATAGCCCGAATTGCTGTATTCCCAGCGCGTGCCGGGCGTGAACTTCGTGCCCGTCTGCCGCTTCAGCAGGTCGAGCACGCCGGAGTCGCTAATCTGTGGGATCTTGTCGTCGGCCACACCCGCATACTGCTTCTCCATAATGTCTTCGTAAGCCACCAGGCCAGAGGTGTGGTTCAGTAGTTGGCGGATGGTAATCGCGTTCCCATAAGCGGGGAAATCCGCAAAAACGTCGGTGAGACGGTCTTCGTAGCGCAGTTTGCCATCGTGAACCAGCAGCATGATTGCCATGGCGGTGAATTGCTTGGTGAGCGACGCCAGCCGGAAGTTTGTTTCCGGACCAATCTTCTCGAACGTTCGCAGGTCGGCCACGCCATAGCCTTTGCGGAATACAGCCTGGCCGTCCTTGATCACCAGCACCGCGCAGCCCGGATCGTGCGTGCTGTCGAATTTCGAGAACAAACTGTCGATCTGAGCCCCCGAAACCTGGGCAGGCGCGGCATTGGACCACAAGAGAAGCGCCATCAGAACCACGAATTCACTGATCCATGCGTGAGTGCGAGTGCAAATTCCGATGTCAAGACGCATCATGACTTGGCCAGTTGCTCCGCCACTTCTGGAAGTTTGGCGGCATGCCATGCGTCGAAACCGCCCACCACGTTGATCACGTTGCGATGGCCGGCGCGCTCCAGTAAACCGCAGGCAATCATGCTGCGATATCCGCTCTTGCAGTGCACTGCAACTGGACGCTCCGCATCGATTGCGGGCAGTCCCTGCGGAAAAGTATCGAGCGCCTGCCATTGCGCTTCGGCGATGTGACCTGCTTGCCATTCGCCTTCACGGCGCACGTCGAGGACGTCGCACCCGCGCCAGCTTCCCTCGCGCAGTTTCTGATTCAGTTCCTGGACGGAAATCTGCGCTGTCTTCAGCACCGGCAACCCAGCCCTTTGCCATGCCGCCAAGCCGCCGGCCAGATAACCACCCAACTCTTCGATGCCCACGCGAGCCAACCGCAGGCGAGCTTCCTCAATCTGCGCGTCGGTCTCGCCGACCAGAACCGGCGCCGAGTGGATCCCCATAATCCCGCCTGCCCACGAAGCAAATTGTCCCGAAAGCGCGATGTTGATCGACCCCGGCACGTGTCCCGCCGCGTACGCGTCGCCCGGACGAACATCCAGCACATTGACATTGACATTGACATTGATATTGACACGCGCATTCCGTTGCAACAGCGCCTGCACTTCGGCCGGAGAAAGTCCCGGCAGCGGCGGTAATTCCGTCAACGCCGCCGCACCCGAGCGATTGATCTCCGCATCTTCCAGAAAATACTCGGGGCGAGTCGGAAGATTGCTGGTCAACTGCGCGATGAATTCTTCCCGGCTCGCGATCTGCAGCGCATAGTTCGTAAGGCGCTCGGTCCCGATCGTGGACGAGCGCTCCGCCCGCATGGCACGTCCGCACAACGAGCCCGCCCCGTGCGCCGGATACACCGTCACCGCATCCGGGAGCGCCAGCAGCTTTTTGTGCAGACTGTCGTAGAGCAATCCCGCAAGTTCCCGCGGCGTGTGCGTGCGCGAAAGATCCGGACGTCCAACATCGCCAATAAACAACGTATCGCCGGTCAGAACCGCGCAGGGCTGCCCTGATTTACCTTCAGACGACTTGCTTTCGGGCGACTTACCTTCATCGCTAATCACCAGGCAGACGCTTTCCGGCGTGTGGCCCGGCGTCTCCAGCGCGCGAATCCGCACCGCTCCCATTTTCACTTCAAAACCGTCGGTCAGTGGCACATGCGGGAATTCGGCGTTGGCCTGCGCTCCGATGTAGATTTTCGCGCCCGTGCGCGCCGCCAGTTCTTTGTGCCCGGAAACAAAGTCGGCGTGCAGATGAGTTTCGAAGATGTGCCGGATTTCAAGGTTCTGCTCGGCGGCCGCTTTCAGATAGATGTCCACATCGCGCTGCGGATCCACCACCGCCGCCTCGCCCTCCGATCCGATCATGTACGAAGCATGGGCCAGACAGGTCAGGTAAAACTGTTCGAAGTACATAGCGCGACTCCGGAACCGTATACGGCGTCCGGCGGTAGATTATCACTGTCGCCCGCCAGTCAGCAGTTTTTGCACGGGGCTCACCCAATCATGAAAAAAATATCCTGCGCATGGTTCCCAACCGATTGACCAGCCTACGGTTAAAGGACGCACCGTCTGCGTACTCCTTTTGTAACTTGGACTTGCACCCGATTACGTCCTACAGTCATTGAACCGTGTTTTTTCGGTTTTCGGCCCCCGGCGTGCATCGCAGTGTTTGAAGGATCAAGATTCACCGGACGTCGGAATGGGATTTGCGGACCAGCAAGAATCGAGAATGACGAAGTGCAACAAATTCGGGTTGGCGCCACGCGGATTGGCACTCATCATATTCGCGATCGCCGCTTTTCTTGCTCTGTCAGTCGCTGGAAACGCCCAAACCAGTCCCTACGTCATCGCCGCTTCTGCTGTTCCGGCGAACGCCAGCAGTGCCGCCGGCCTTCCGTCGACCGCCAGCGACGAGGCCGATGAACCCATCCTCACCATCAAGAAACGCGTCGATGAAGTGAATGTGCTTTTCATCGCGACCGATCGTCACGGCAAATTCGTCCGCAACTTGAATCAGACCGATTTCTCCATTTTCGACGACCACAAGCCGGTGCAATCCATCCTCAACTTCCGCCGCGAGACCGATCTGCCCATCGAGTTGGGCCTGCTCATGGACGTGAGCGGCTCAGTGGAAGCCCGCTTCGGATTTGAAAAAGAAGCCGCCACCGGATTCTTGCAGCACATCATTCGTCCCGGCTACGACCACGCCTTCGTCGTTGGCTTTAACAAAGAGAGCCGCCTCACCCAGGATTTCACCGACCAGGTTCCATTACTCGCCAGCGGAGTGCAGCGCCTGAAGAATGGCGGCGGCACCGCGCTCTATGACGCCATCTACAAAGCATGCAAGGAAAAGTTGCTGCGCGAACAATCCGACCATCCCATTCGCAAAGCCATCGTCATCCTCAGCGACGGCGAAGATAATCAGAGCGAATACACCCGCGCCCAGGCGATTGAAATGGCGCAGCGCGCTGAAGTCCTCATCTATGCCATCTCCACCGACGACAGCGGCCTCATCCTGCGCGGCGACAAAGTTCTCGAAGACCTCGCTTCCGCCACCGGCGGCCGCGCTTTCTTCCCTTACAAGATGAAAGACATCACCCGCTCGTTCGCCGCCATTGAAGACGAACTGCGCAGCCAATACGCTGTCTCCTACAAGCCCTCCGACTTTGACGCCGATGGACGTTACCACTCCATCGAGATCACCGCCCTGAAAAAAGATCTGCAAGTGCGCGCCCGCCGCGGCTACTACGCTCCAAGGCAGTAAAACCCAGGTTTCAAAGTTTCAACGTTGCAAAGTTTCAAGGTTGCTCCGAGTCATTGAAACCTTGAAACTTTGAAACCTTGCTTTTCTGCAACCTTGAAACTTTGAAACTTTGCTGTTAACGTCCCCTTAAATACGCATCGAGGAGTTCTGCATGTCCTGGATTGTTCTGGCAGTCTTAGTTTTGTTGGTCGTCTTCCTGATCGCGATGTACAACAGCCTGGTGCAGTTGCGCGTGCGCTCTGAATCAGCCTGGTCTGACATCGACGTTCAGCTTAAACGCCGCCACGACCTGATTCCCAACCTCGTCGAAACCGTAAAAGGCTACGCCACCCACGAAAAAACTACGTTCGAGGACATCGCAAAATTCCGCTCCATGGCCATGCAGGCCACCGGCCCGGCCGACAAGGCTGTCGCCGAGAATCAACTGACCGGCGCGCTCAAGAGCCTGTTTGCGGTGGCCGAAAATTATCCCCAACTCCAGGCCTCGCAGGAATTCACCCAGTTGCAGAATTCTCTCAGCGAAATCGAGGACGCAATTCAAAACGCCCGCCGCTACTACAACGCCGTGGTGCGCGACCTGAATACCAAGATTCAATCCTTCCCGACCAACATTCTGGCCGGGATGTTCGGCTTCCAGCAGAAGCAGTTCTTCGAAGCCGCCGCCGCCGATCGCGAACCAGTAGCGGTAAAATTCTAGAGTTTGTGTTCGTGTGGGGACGGGCGCCCTCGCCCGTCCAAGCCGAGCGTAGCCGGGGTCCCCGTCGAGCCCGGTGTTGGCTTGACGGGGTGGAGGAGCTCGGCAGCTACCAGCAGCCACAGCGACTCTGGATTCGCTGTCAGGAAGAAGTTCCAAGAATGTTCCAAGGAGCTCATACGAATCGCCGACTGCTCGTCCTATTCTTACTCATACTGCTCACACTCACCGTCCCTACCTCTGCTCAAGCGCGCAACTGGCGCATTACCGATTTCAAGGACACCATTTCTATCGCCCCCGATGGCAAGGCCCTGGTCAGCGAAAAAATCACCCTCGCGTTCGTCGGCGCCTGGCACGGCATTCACCGCACCATACCCGTCGAATATCCCGGGCCCCAGGGAACCAACTACACGCTATTCGTCGATGTCATGAGCGTCACCGACGAAAACGGAAACAAGCTCAAGTACGATTCCAGCAAATCCGGAGATTTTCGCGATCTCAAAATCTACATTCCCGACGCGGTAGACGCGACCCGCGTCGTCAACATCGATTACTCCGTGCGCAACGGCGTCCGCTTTTTCGACCAATATGACGAGTTCTACTGGAACGTCACCGGCAACGATTGGCCGGTTCCCATCGACAACGCCTCGGCCTTCGTGACCCTGCCCGAAAATGCCGCTGGAGGACTCCGCGCTCAGGCCTTCACCGGCGCCTATGGCTCCAAGGAAAGCGAAGCCAGCGCCAAGGTCGAAGGCGCCGACGTCACCTTCGAAACCACCCGTGAGCTTCCCATGCGCGGCGGCGTCACCATCGATATCTATATTCCGCAGGGAGTGCTCAAGCCGCCGTCCGCCCTCACCAAGTTGGGTTGGTTTCTCGGTAGCAATCCCATCCTTTTCCTGCCTCTACTGACTCTCGCCGTCATGTTCACCCTCTGGTATTCAGTGGGACGTGATCCCGATCCCGGCGTCTCCGTGGCCCCGCAGTACGAGCCGCCCAAAGGCATGTGTCCCGCCGAAGCCGGAACTTTGCTCGACGACACCATCCATCCCCGCGACATCACCAGCACCATCGTCGATCTCGCTGTGCGCGGCTACATCAAGATCGAAGAAAAGGTCGACACTTTCCTCGTCTTTCACCACAAAGACTATATGTTCCACCTCTTGAAACCGCGCGAGCAGTGGGGCCCCGACCTCACGCCGCACGAACGCGTGATGCTCGAAAATATTTTTCTGAGCGGGACCGGAACGCGTCTTTCCGACCTGAAGAATCGTTTCTACACCGCGATTCCCATAGTGCGCGAGGACATCATGTCTTCGCTGAAGAGCAAAGGCATCTACACCCTCGACCCGGAGTCGGCCAACGGCTACAGCATAGCCGCCGGAGTCGCCATCGCGATCCTCGCAGTCGCCGTCCAAGTCATGGGCTGGATGAACCTGTTCTACTCCATCCCGCTGGTGATCGGAAGCGTTCTAGTTTCCGCCCTGATCTGGTGGCTCTTTGCGCGCCAGATGACGGCAAAAACGGTCTCCGGCGCGCGCACCCGAATCGCTGTCCTCGGATTCCAGGAATTCATGAACCGAGTCGACGCCGACCGCATCAAACGCATGCCCCCCGACACCTTTGAGAAATTCCTCCCCTACGCCATGGCGCTAGGCGTCGAGCACCATTGGGCGCAAGCGTTCGATGGAATCGTGAAAGATCCGCCCAGTTGGTACGTTTCGCCGAACGGTTACGTTGGCTTCAGTCCGCTTTTCTTCTCCAGTTCCATGCACAGCATGGCGTCAGACATGCATCAAGTCTTCGTCTCCGCCCCCAGAGCCAGTTCTACTGGATCGGGCTTCGGCGGTGGAGGCGGCTTCGGCGGCGGTGGCGGATTCTCCGGAGGCGGCTTCGGCGGAGGCGGAGGCAGCGCCTTCTAACATTCCTGGCAACCAGTGTCTCCGCGCATGTTAGCAACTTCACACTGACTGTCATCCCCAGCGAAGCGAAGGACCTATGCATTTGTTTGCAGCGCCGTTTCGTATCAGGGCATCGCTTTAGCGATGCCGAGCCCCCCGAAATCAGACGCCCCTTTAGCAGCCCGTGGCAGAAGTGATTGGTTCACATCGCGGCAAGCGAAATAAGAATCTCGATGTGCGGGGCGCGGGAGCAGATGAGCCACGGCAGCGGTACGCCTTCCTGTCCTGTGCGAGCCAA
>Ga0187862_10002530_pt1 | contig 18404 bp, 10 predicted proteins | sample June2016WEW_10_1_FD_133003 | JGI IMG/M metagenome (GOLD analysis project Ga0187862, IMG submission 133003) | Peatland microbial communities from SPRUCE experiment site at the Marcell Experimental Forest, Minnesota, USA - June2016WEW_10_150 | ecosystem: Environmental > Terrestrial > Soil >...
CGCTCTGCATTTCGCGTTTGCGTTTGCCCGGGCGCGGCTTCTATCCGCCGGGGCGCTCCCTCACCGAAGCCGAGATGGTCCGGCCGTGGCACGAGTACAAAGAGGGCCTGCGCTATATGCGCGGCGTGCCGCTGGTGATGGGGCTTTTGCTCATCAACGTCGGCTGGGCTTCCGGCGGCGGCGCGGCGCAGATTCTGTTCACCATTTTCGGCGAGATCGTTTTCAACCGCGGCCCCGCCGGTCTGGGCACCATCTGGAGCTTCGCCGGGATCGGCCTGCTGGCGGGCGGAGCGCTCGGCTATACGGTGGGCCGCCGCCTCAGCTTCACCAATTACAAGCGCGCCATCGTGGTCTGCTACATCGTCCACGGTGGCTCTTACGTTCTCTTCAGCCAGATGCGCAGCTTCGGCTGGGCGCTGTTCTTCATCGCGCTCTCGCGCGCGGGCGTGGCCATGAGCTCGGTGCTCAACATGTCGCAACTGCTGCGCATCGTCCCCGATGCTTTGCGCGGCCGCGTCTTCGCCACCATGGAATCGGTCACCTGGTCGGTGATGCTGATCTCGATGACGCTGGCCGGCATCGGCTGCGAATACTGGAATCCGCGCACTATCGGCGCGATTGCCGGCGTGCTGAGTTCCTCGACCGCCCTGTTCTGGGGCTGGGCCCATTTCACCGGCCGCCTCCCCGAGCCAGAACGCCTCGGCGTGGAACCGGAAGAGATCGAGGTTCATCCGGAGCCTAGGGCGTGAAGCGCCAGGGCGCTGGGAAGGCTCGTTCCGTAATAGCGGTCGCCAGCCCTTTCCGCCCTGCCACATAGTAAAATCTTACGCAAGCCATTCGAACGCGCGGCTGGGCTGGCCGGGTGGGACCGGGGCCGGCGCGGATGGCTGCACGCTCGCAACATTTCGCGGGCGGGCAGGGGGTCAACTGCAATGGCGACGGTCTTTCGGTTCCCGACCAGGCTTTCTTGGCGCGCCGCGCTGTTCTTGGCTGGATTGGCATCGCTGGGCTGGGGCCAGGAAAGCCAGTTTGTGCAGGCGTCGAATGGAACGCTGACACTGAATGGCGCGCCGTTCCGCTTCGGCGGCACCAATTCCTATCCTTTGATGTATTCGAATTCGCCAACCGTGGATCAGATTCTGCAAACGGTCGCCAGCAGCAATCTGAAGGTCGTCCGCATGTGGGCTTTTTGCGAAATTCCCTGTCAAGGGTCCTTCATCCTGCAGTACCTCAACACAAACACCGGCGCCCCGACATACAACGACGCCGCCATTTACGGCTTGGCCAACCTGGATCTGGCGGTCACCGAAGCCAACAAGCTGGGGATCAAGCTCATCATGACTCTTACCAACAACTGGCATGATTTCGGCGGAATGGACCAATACGTCAGGTGGCGCGCCGGGCCGCAATACCACGACCAGTTCTACACCGATCCTACGATTCGTCAGTGGTACAAGAACTGGATCGGCCATGTGCTGAATCATCTGAATACCGTTCAAGGGCCGTCCTTCGGCGTGGCTTACAAGGATGATCCGACCATCATGGCATGGGAGCTGGCGAACGAGCCTGAGTGTGGAAACGACGGGCTGCCTACATCGGGCTCCTGCACGAACCAAACGATCATCGACTGGATCACCGACTCGGCGGCCTATGTCAAGAGCATCGACCCGAATCACCTGGTGGCAGTCGGCGACGAAGGCTTTTTCTGCGAGCCCGGCACCACCGATTATTTCACCGATTGCGCCAATGGCGTCGACAGCAAGGGTTTCTCAAGCGTCGCAGCCGTCGATCTCGTCGGACTCCATTTGTACCCGGATTCATGGGGCAAGAACATTGCCTGGTCGCAAACCTACATCACCGACCACTTATCGGAAGCGACCACGCTGGTCAAGCCTCTTTACATGGGCGAGTTCGGCCTGCTGTCCGGCAACGCGAAAATAGCCGTCTACAACGATTGGACGAACATGATATTCAATGGGGGCGGGAGCGGCGCCATGTTCTGGGACGTTAATCCCGACGTGACCGTGCCGGAATCGGCGAGCGGATTCGATGAATACGCGGGCAGCCCGGTGTTGCCGCTGATGAGCGATTTCGCGCAAATCATGGCGGCGAACTCGGTGCAGTCGCTGCCGCCGGTCGCCGGCTATCAATGGGCTACCACACCCTTCGGCGAGCCGGCCACCCTCAACGTATTGTCGAACGACGTTGCCTACGGGAATAACGCCGCGATCGACCCTACGAGCATCGATCTCGACCCCAATACGCCGGGTCAGCAAACGTCCTTCGCCGTGAATGGCGGCGTGTTCAATGTCGTCAACGGCACCGTCGAGTTCACGCCGCAAGCCGGCTTCGTCGGGCCCGCGGGTCTCGGCTCCTACACGGTCGTGGACAGCACCCACCAGGTGTCCAATGTCGGCTACCTGTTCGTGACTGTGAATCCCGCCCTGACGGGCTGGACGACGCTCGATTCGTTCGAATCGGGCACTGACGGATGGGGCCCGATCGCAGGCAACAATCCGCCGGTCACCGGCACGGTTGCGCTCAGCCCGCTCTTCCACACCGAGGGAAGTTCCTCGCTCGCCGTGAATGTGACCGCGGGCGGCTGGTTCGGAACCTCGTTCCCTGAACCCGTGAATCTCTCCAATTGGCCGTCGCTGGCGGTGGATGTCGAGACGACTTCGGCCGGCGGGAGCTCGGCCTTCGCCTTCCAGTCGGGCTCAGGTTCCGTTTGGTGCCAGAATGCCACGTGGCAAACGCTGGCGCTGTTCAGCACCACAACCTTGACGGTGCCTTTCCAGTCTTCGCAGCTTACGTGCTATGGCGGCACGCCGGATTTGACCAGCGTGCACACCCTGTACATATACTTTGCCAGTCCCGGAATATATTACCTCGACAATCTCCGCGCGGCGCCCGCGTCTGGCGCGTCCACGCTGGTGCCGGTAATCGCCGGGATAGCGAACAGCGCGGGCGGGCAATTGGGTGTCTCGGCAGGCACCTATATTTCGATTTACGGATCGAATTTCGCGCCAACCGGCTGGCCGGCTGCTATCTGGAGTGACTATGTTGTCGGCGGGCAGTTACCTCTCACGCTGGCAGGCGTGAGTGTCAGCATGGGGGGACAGGCAGCTTACTTAGAATACCTTAGTCCCACACAGATCAATGTGCTGGCGCCCAACGTCGGTACGGGGTCTGTATCGGTTACAGTGACCACGCCGGCGGGAAAGAGTAATGCATACTCCATCACGTCGTCGACGGTCCAGCCGGCATTTTTCGAATGGCCGGGCAACTATGCGGTGGCAACCGACGCCAGTTATGACTGGCTCGTGAAGAACGGAACGTTTAGCACCACAACCGCGCCCGCGAAACCAGGTGAGACGGTCATCTTATGGGGGACCGGATTTGGCCCCACGACTCCGGCGGCTCCGGCCGGCCAGTTGGTGCCGCCAAATTCGTACAGCGTCAACGGGGTCACGGTGACGGTAGGAGGCGCCCAGGCGAACGTGTTGGCAACCGCGCTGTCGCCGGGACTCGCCGGCGTCTATCAGGTCGCGATTACAGTGCCACCAACCCTGGCCAATGGCGATTACCCGATCATGGCAACCGTGGGCGGAGTGCAGTCGCCCTCGGGCGTGAAACTCACGGTCCAGCAATGAAGCAAGTCCGATGACCGCTCGCGGAGCATGGAGATTAGCGAGTACAGTTGCAGGCTGCGCCGCACCTACAGCAGCGTGAGCGGATCCACGTCGATCACCAAGGCGGTGGCGGGCCACTTGCGCTCTTGCGCGAACGCTCGCGCTCTTTGTAATAGCGCGTTGAGCGCTATGCGGCTGGCGGATTTGATGAGCAACTGGTAACGGTATTCGGCCTTGAGGCGCGGCACGGGCGCTTCGGCGGGGCCCATCACGCGCAGCTTCTCGGGCGGCGGCGTGAGCAGCATTCCCAACTCCCCGCTCATGCGCAGGGCCATCTCTTTCTTGTCGCTACGCACCAGCACGTTCGCCATGGCCGTAAAGGGCGGATAGGACATGGCGCGGCGAAAAGCGAGCTCCTTTTCATAGAACGCGGCGTAGTCCTGCGCGGCGGCCATGCGGACGGCGTAGTGATCGGGATTGATGGTCTGGATGAGCACGATGCCGGGCAGGCTGCCGCGCCCGGCGCGGCCGGCCACCTGGGTGAGGAGCTGAAAAGTGCGCTCGGCGGCGCGAAAATCGGGCATGCCGAGGCCGACATCGGCGGAGACCACGCCCACCAGGGTGACGTTCGGGATGTCGTGGCCCTTGGCGATCATTTGCGTGCCGACCAGGATGTCGAAACTGCCTTCGCGGAACCCATCGAGGATGGTTTCGTACTGGCGCTTGCCGGTGACCGTGTCGCGGTCGAGCCGGGCGATACGCGCGGCGGGAAAGGCGCGGTGCAGCTCTTCCTCGACGCGCTCGGAACCTACGCCGAGAAAATATACGTGTTCGCTGGCGCACTTCGGGCAGACGCTCGGAACCTTCTCGGCGTAGCCGCAATAGTGGCACAGCAGGCGCCGGTCGCGCTTGTGAAAAGTCAGCGTGACGGAGCAGTTGACGCACTGGACGCGTTCGCCGCAGGAGCGGCAGGCGACGAAGCTCGAAAAACCGCGGCGGTTGAGCAGGACGATGGTCTGCTCGCCATTTTCCAGGCGTTGGCCGATGGCCTCGATCAGTTTGCGCGAGAAGGTGGCTTGCTGGCGCGTCTCGAGAAACTCCTGGCGCATGTCGACCAACTCGACCGCCGGCATGGGCCGCGCTTCGATGCGGCCGGGAAGCGTCAGCAGCGTGTATTTGCCGCGCTCGGCGTTGTAACGGCTTTCGAGACTGGGCGTGGCCGAGCCCAGCACCACGCAGGCGTGCGCGGCTTGCGCGCGCACCAGCGCCACATCTCGGCCGTTGTAGCGCGGCGTTTCCTCCTGCTTGTAGCTGCCGTCGTGCTCTTCATCGACCACGATCAGTCCCAAATTGCGAACCGGCGCGAACACACCGGAGCGCGTGCCCACCACCACCGAGGCCGAGCCGGAGCGGATGCGGCGCCACTGCTCGGAGCGTTCCACGTCGGTGAACGCGCTGTGCAGAATCGCCACCCGATCGCCGAAGCGCGAAAAGAACTGGCCGGCCATGGCCGGCGTGAGTGCGATTTCCGGCACCAGCAGCAGCGCGCCGCGTCCCTGCGCCGCCACGGCTTGAATGACGTTGAGGTAGATTTCGGTCTTGCCGGAGCCGGTGACGCCGTAGAGCAGGAAGGCGTGAAATTCGCGCGCGTCGATCGCGTTCCGAATCGCATCGTAGGCCGCCTGCTGCGCCGGGTTGAGCGTGTGCGGCGCGCGCACGGCGCCCACGGTGACGCCGACGGTTTCGGCGGTGAGCGTCACCACACCTTTGCGCGCCAGCGAGCGGGCGGCGGCGCTGGAGTGGGCCAGCATGCATTCCAGATCCTTCAGATTGTGCGATCCGGGATGCAGCTCGAGGAACGCTTTCAACTCGCGCTCCGGCTTGTTCAGCTTCCCCTCGGCCGGGCTCGTAGCCAGCTCCACGCGCAGGCGGTCCGCGGGTGCGCGCAGAGGGTCGCGCTCGGTCTGCACCTGCTCGGCGGCGATGAGACCCTTGCGCTCCAGCGAACGGATGGCTTTGTCGGCGAGCGGCAGGAGGCGCGACAGGTAAGCGGCCGAAAGCGGGCGCTTTTCGAGCATCGCTAAGATGCGCGCCACGGGATCGTCCGGGGCGGCATCGAGAAGCAACTGGCGCGCCGCGTCGCGGCCGGCATCCGTCAGCGACCAGACCTTTCCGCGGCGGATCTCCGAAGCCAGCGGCAGCATGCCGCGCAATACGTCGCCCAGCGGGGCGCAGTAATAGCCGGCGATCCAGCGACCCAGGCTGAGCAATTCCGCGTCGAGAACCGGCTCGGAATCGATCAGGCGCAGCGCTTCGCGGGTGGCCATCTTCGGCCGCTCGTCGTGGCAGCGCAGGATCACGCCGGTGAGTTTGCGCGGGCCGAAGGGAACCACGATCCGGCTGCCGGGGCGCACACGGTGGCGGAGCGTCTCGGGCAACGAGTAAGTGAACGGCTGATCGAGCGGCGCCGGCACGCTGACGTCCACGTACTGGAAGTTTCCTTCGGGCATGGAAACTTCAGCATAGCGAACCTGCCGAAGATGCCACGTTGCCGGCGGGCGGAGTTCGCGGGATGCGGAGGGTCAGGTTCGAACCTTCAATCGAGCTCGGTCGTTGCGGTAGCCAGGTCCGCGCGAAACCACATCCAGGTTGGCGGGACGGCTGCTGACGCCCCCAGCCACCACGCGGATCGCGTAGATCCCGTCCGGCAGATTCCGGGGAATCGTGACATCCACCCGATAGACGCCCGCGTGGCCGCATACCAGGCCAACGAAATGCGGCTCAAGACCTATAGACCCAAGCCAAACTTCTACCGGCGCGACCACCGGACTGGACGCGAAGGGCTCCGCGTGCCCCGATTCGATCCCCCCATGAATCTCGCCCAGGCCGGTCAAGTAAAGCGAGATGGCGTCTCCCGGCCGGGCCGGATTCGCACCGCAAAAAACGCCATTCTGCGACACAATCTCCAATAAGGAGGGTGCTGCCGGCGAAACCACAATGGCGGTTGCGGCGTAACCGTTCGGCGTGCAAACCTCCAGCGCGACCGGTCCGGAGATCCGGTAGGGGATCTGGGCTTCGATCAGGGTGGGGGATACGGAAAGCAATCGCATGGGTTGACCGGCTGCTTTGAGCGAGACGCCCCCCAGCGAGGTCGGAAGCGGATCACCGGGACTTGCCGCGTTAGCCGAAGCCAGGTTCTCTCCCGAGATAGCGACCAGGGAACCGGGTGCGATCAGTGGCGTGTAGTCGCCCTTACTCAGCACGCTGCCGATGGCGATCTGGGGCGCCGCGCCCAGAGTCACCCGCTCGATCCGGCCGCCGTCGATTCCAGTGGCCGTTATGGTGAGCGCGCGGCCATTCACATCCACCCGCAAGTAGTTGAAAACCTCGACCGAGATAGCGCATAACGGGGACGGTCCGACCGATTCGAGCGTCCCCCCGCCACCGCCCGTGACCACGTACGTTGTGGCCGGGCAGGAAGGTCCCGCGGGCTCGTCCGCGGTCAGCGGGTAGGTGCGTTCGTAGCCGTGTTCATGCCCGGCTAACAGCAGTTGAACGCCATGGCTCTCCACAATGGGATTGACGAGTTGTTGCACGGCCGCGCAAGTAGGATCGCCCAAGTGATAGCCGGTCGGGTAAGGGGTGTGGTGCAGAAAAACGATCCGCCAATAGCGGTCGGTAGCCGCGAGATCGGCATCCAGCCAGGCGAGCATAGCCGCGGCCCGTGGTGTCGCCAGCAGGTTCGAATCCAGCGAGATAAAGTGCGCGGAGCCCCAATTGAAGGAGTAGTACCGGCCCAGATCCGGCGCGGGAACGCCGCACTCCGGCACGACAGTCCCGGCCACGTACGCCGCCGCGGAATCGGTATTGTAGTCGTGATTGCCGGGCGTCGCAAAGAACGGTAACCGCGCCATCAGAGGGGCGTTGACCCCGAAATACTCGTCCTCGAACTCCTCGAACGTGCCATCCGTATACGCCAGGTCTCCGGTGTGGACGACCAGCGAGATATCCGGCTCGGCGGACATCCATTGGACCAGAGCCAGTTGCTCGGCAGAGTCGTTTCCGCTGTCACCGAAAGCCAGGAACGAAAACTTGTCCGCCTGCCCCTTGCCGTTTTGGATTTGATCGGCATCCGAAGCCGGATCCCGGGGAGCCGTGCGAAACTGGAACCGGCTGGCATCCGAAACCAGAGTCTGGCCGTCAATGGCCACGCTGTAGCTGTGCTCCGTTCCCGGTTGCAAGCCGGTAATGTCCGCTCGGTACTGGTAAAACGCGGACGGAAGTTGAGTCTCGGACGGTTGAAAGGCCCGCACGGCGGCCGGCACGGTGAACGATCCGCCGCCACGCGCGGTCACCGTAACGGTCCCGGAGCCAGCTTCCGAAGTGGTCCAGAGCACGGACGCGCGGTTAGCCTGCACGTTTTGCAGATATGGTTGCCGCGCGAGGGTTGCCGCGCGCGCCGGACGGGTCAGGCAAAGCGTCGCGGAACCAAGCTGGAGAACGGTCCGCCTGGTGAGCCCCGTTCGATGTTTCATTTACTACTATTGTCCGGCTGTATTTGTGAAAAAACGCACAATAATTGTTAAAAAACGCAAGAAAATGTGGGTGGTTGGGGGAGCCAGCGGAGGGTGCCGCTTAACGGATCGGCACCGGACACGACCGGCAAGGAGGCTGAGCGGTGTAAAACACAATGGGCGCGCTGCTGCTGGCGGAATAGTTCGTGTCGCCCGAATAGCTGGCGACGATGGTGTGCGTTCCGGGAGTGAGCGGCCTGGCGTAGTATCGGGCTTTGCCAGTGGCGTCCAGTGCCATTGCGGTGCCGGGACCCAGGTCCATGCTGAAAGTGACCGTACCGGTGGGAATGGCAGTTCCCGAAGTGTCGCTGACCGACGCAGTAAAGAACCCAGCCGAGCTGCCTTGATCGCCAGCCGGAGGGGGGTCCGCGAGGTTGGTGACCGTGCCCGCCGGAGGAGCTGCCACAGTCACCGTCTGCGACGCGGATGAAGAAAGCGCGTTAGCGTTGTCACCGCTGTATACCGCTTGAAGGTTATCTGTTCCTGCCGGCAAGTTGCTGACTGTCACACTTGCCGCGCCGTCGCCGTTCAGCGAGCCCGTACCAAGAAGAATGCCATTGGCGAGGAACGAGACAGCGCCAGTCGGAGCAGTGCCGCCCGTCACCTGCGCCGTAAGTGTGACAGGCGAGCCACTGTACGACGGTCCGGCTGGGACTCCCAGCGTGGCGGAGGTCTGTGCCTTGCTATTGAACAGCGAATCCAGATATGCAATGCGCAGATTTAGCCAGTTGATGAGATATTGAATTTCGCCGGCATAGCTGCCGGCCACTTCGGTGTTCGGCCAGACTTCGATGCCCAGCATCGGCCAGCGTCCGAAGTTGTTCACCTGTGACTGCTCGAGGCTCTCGGCCTCCTGCTGGATGGACGCCAGCCATGCGGTGAACACGCCATTCTTCTTGAGTACGTTCCATTGCGTGACGACATCCGCCTGGAAGCCGGGGTCCTTGAACCACTGCTGATACCAGATTGCGGCGTTCTGAACCCATGAGACTGTGGGGTTCACAATCGTTTCGTAACTGACGTTGCCCGTGCTGATATCGAAGTCCCAGACGGGTCCCATGTAGATCAGTGGATTGTTTTCGTCTTTATATAGGTAGACGCTGTTATAGAAATCGCCCCCATCCACGTTGCCCATGACCTCGTTGACAATGTAGTAATTGACGGCCGAGGCCTCGTCGAAATATGCGCGCCATCCCTGTGCGGGATCGGTAAAATTGCTCGAGAAAAGCGCAGTCTCCGCCGTATCTACATAGTTGGAAATATAGGAAGTCTGCGCAGGAATCTCCGGGTCCGGCGAGAAATCCGGATCCTCGAGGCCAATCGGCAGGTTTTGGGGCGTAAAGAAGACGTAGGCCGCGTCCTCATGCTGGTCGATATCCAGGAGATAACCGCCGGTCACCTGAGTCGGTGCAGTATCGGTTTCAGACAGTTTGTTGAGATGAACCCGGTGCGTATCGATCTTCACCTCTTCAATGAGCTGGTAACTGCCTTCGTACACGCCATTCAGGAAGAGCTCGACGAAAAGCGAATGGGGCACCCACGGCATTAGGACGCCGGTGCCACTGGGAGTCGGTGAATCCGGAGGCGAGTTCAGATATCCGTTACCGATGGGGATGGCTCTGGCCAACTCCCCACCGGACCAAGTGCGCAATATGGCTTTGTCGTCATAATTCGCCAGCAGTACATAGCTCTTGCTCTTATCGCAGGTGGGGTTGCCCTTGCTATCCGTAACGTATGGGCACTGCAGCCCCATCGCGTGCAACAGGTCGACGCCCGTAGTCAGGCTAACGTGGTAGGGCAGCTTCGGCATCTCTGCGCTGGAATTGCCATGCACGTGAAAGGTCGCTGCGTTGTCGGTATCGCTCGCACTGGGCAGATAAGAGGTCTGGCCGTCGGCTGAAGTGATACTGATGGTGCCGGGAACGTCGACTGCCTTGCTGACGATGGCCACGCCATTCGTATTAATATTCACAATCGGCAAGTTGATCGCCGAGGCTGCCGGGGCGAAAGACGGATTAGAGATGGATACGGTAAGCGACAGTTGCGCCGTGGCCTGGGTGGAACTGGCCGAGCCGACAACCGTCACTGGAGCCGTCCAAGTCGTCATCCCGGAAGGGCCCGATGGCGAAAAGCCTTCCTGCCCAGCCGAGAGAGAAGCACTGAGCGTCAGCGTTCCTGAACTACCGGCGCTCAACCGCAGCGGGGAGACGCCGATCCCCGACGGCAGACCGGTCAGCGTGAAATCGATCATTCCGGGATACGAGCTGTCGCTCACCGTCACGGTTACGGGGACACCCTGCTGCCCTGGGTAGATCGTGACGGACGAGGGGGCAACCGCCACTGTAAAGGTCTGGCCATGGCAGGCGGAAATCAAAGATAGCGCGCCGATCACACGTAGCGCGCAGGTTGCAGCTCTCTTGCAACTGGAGCTCTTCATTGTTCACCTTGGCAGCTCAATAACTGAGGGCTTGTCATGAAATGACCAGTCCAAACGCTACGGAGCGAGTCCAAAACGGGCGCCACGGCCACCGGCGGCGGAATCCAGTCGCGCCTTACCCTTGGAACTGAGAGAACTTGATCTGCTGATCGGGCGTGAGAAGCTGGAAGAAAGCTGCGTTGGCAAGCGCGCCGTTTGAGATACGCTGGCTCAATAAGGCGCCGAGCGACCTTGAGGCCCGAGAGATGCTGGTGGCGTCGTTATTCTTGACGGCGTCGGCGAGCGTCTGGTGCACGGCTTGCAGCTCACTGTGAGCCGCGACGCGCGTACCGGCGGCATTGGCAAAAATAGTCGCGGCTTGCTCCTGTTGTGCGGGAGTGAGCGACAAAAGAGCGGTGAGACTGTTCAGGTATTTCGTCTGCTTAGCCGCGCTCTTCGGTACCTTAAAAGCGGCCTTTAGTCCGCTATGTTTGGTCAGCGTCTTGCGTGACACGCGCGGTGTGGCGCCAACACTAGGCGCTGCCGTTTCCTGCGTTTGCCCGAAAGCCCGGCTGGCAACGAGCGCACCTACTCCCGGAAGGGCCAATAAACTTCTTCGCATCATGGTTCAGACTCCTCAAAGTGTTTTATTCGTCACAGTATTCGGCTGCAACACCCAATGGTTAACGCACAGCGGCATCACTCCACCCGACTGAATTACCCAGACTTTTCATCGATGCAAACACGGTTCGGTTCCGGAAGTTTCGGTAAGCTCCGGCCGAACTGGAAAACAGCTCTTTGGTTGATTCACAGTTTGGTTACGGGAAGTTCCAATGAACTTAGAGAAGGAGTGATAAACAGTACGGTCGCCCCCGCTACTGGCGGGGCTGTGCGGCGCCGGTCAGATCGATCGACAAATATCGTGCGCTGTCATACCAAACCAAGACCGCAACTCCGGGCCGAGTCAACAGCGCCGGCGATTGCGGATCGTCGGCCGGCAGTACGGGTAAGTAGTGGTTGTGGTAAATGTACCGCAGAGCACCTTCGCAGCCGGCTTGAGAATAGCCGTTGGGAAGGCCCCGGAATACCGCGCCATCGATAAACGGATGAGCACGCGAGAATTGCACGATCGAGGTAAGCCAGTAACGCGTATCGATAGCCTGTCGCAGGGTAACGCTGCGCTGGGTGGCCAGCACGTGGGCATCCAGTGGCGCGAAAGCCACCAGGAAGGCTGCGGCGGGAATCCACTTGCCCGTAGGGGCGATGCCGCTAAATGCGATTGCCAGGCCGAGGAACGGCACGTAGCAGTAGGCGCTGAACAGCCTCCCGGGGAGGAACATCAGCGGAAAGAAGAACAGAACCATCGTCACCAGGCCGAACCAGGCGCGGCGGTTCCGGGCCGCCAGCGCGCCCACCGGAAGCAATAGAAACAAGTAGGGCCAGAGAAATACCTTCGCCGAGTAGAACTGGAACGTCCGCGCGACGGCTGCCGCGGTGAAGCGGAAGGTATAGTCGTTGTCGCGGTTGGGATTGAGCAGGATGCCCTGCAGCCCGAATGAGAGCGACGCCAGGAAAAAAGGGATGAGCGGTTTCCATCTGCGTTTGCCAAACCAGATTTCATAGGCTGCCAGCACGAACGGCAGCATTACCGCCAGTTCCTTGGATTTGTACGCCAGCCAAAACGCCACGAAGCTGAGCGCCCAGCGCCCGCGAGCGTAAAGCAGCACGCTCAGCAAGCAGAAGGCGGCGCACAGAAGGTCGAAAGCATACATGGGCTTCCAAAACGTGTCAAACAGGGCCATGTGAAACGCGAACAGAACCGCCCCGCCGGCCGCCGCGAGCGGTGGCGCGCCGAGCTTGCGGGCCAGCAGCCAAATGAGCCAGACATTCAGCAGATGCAGCGCCTGGATGGCCGCGACGTACTTCCAGTAATCCAGGCCGAAACTCAGGGAGGCTTCGCGGAAGAAGAAATGACCAACCGGGCGGAAATTGTTGGGCTGAAAAAGCGGGCTGAGAGTGGCCTCGAGGTAGGTCAGCTTCGAAACCATGCCGACCCAACCGATGGTATTTAGGTCGTCACTCTGAAAATAGCCGCGGTACGCGCGCAGGTTTACGGCTACCAGCAAAGCGGCCAGCAACGCGAAAAAGAGAACGCCGCGTGCCTTTCGCGCAAGGCCCTCCGGCTGGCGGGCGGTGGGCGCGCCGGATTTTTCGAGCAGAGACACCAAAATCAATATTACGTCAGGCGGTATGAGATAATCGGGTGAGTTCCCACCCTTCATGGACCGCGAATTCATCCGCAATTTCTCAATCATTGCGCACATCGACCACGGCAAGTCCACGCTGGCGGACCGGCTACTGGAAGCCACCGGCGCGCTTTCGGCGCGCGAAATGATGGAACAGGTGCTCGACACGATGGACCTGGAGCGCGAGCGCGGCATCACCATCAAGGCTCACGCGGTCCGCTTGAACTACCGCGCCGACGACGGCAACCAGTATCAGCTCAACCTGATCGATACGCCCGGACACGTGGATTTCTCGTACGAGGTTTCGCGCAGCCTGCAAGCCTGCGAGGGTGCGCTGCTCGTGGTGGACGCTTCGCAGGGGGTGGAAGCGCAGACTCTGGCCAACACTTATCTGGCGCTGCACCACAACCTGGAAATCATTCCGGTGATCAACAAGATCGATCTGCCGGCGGCCGAGCCGGAGCGGATTCGCGAGCAGATCGAAACCATCATCGGCCTGGACGCCTCGGGCGCCGTGCTGTGCAGCGCCAAGCAAGGCACCGGCGTGCACGAGATCCTGGAGCACATCGTACACCTCGTTCCGCCGCCCAAAGGATCGTCCGAGGCGCCGCTGCGCGCGCTGATTTTCGATTCCTGGTTCGATTCCTACCGCGGCGTCATTATCCTGGTGCGCGTCTTCGACGGAGTCGTCCGCAAGGGGCAAAAAATCCGCCTCTGGTCCAATCAGCAGGCCTATGAAGTGGAGGCGGTCGGGTACCAGTCGCCCAAAGCGACGCCGTGCGACGAACTGAGCGCCGGCGAAGTTGGATTCCTGTCCGCCAACATCAAGACCGTTTCCGATGCCAAGATCGGCGACACCATCCTCGACGATGAGATTCCCGCCGATGAACCGCTGCCCGGCTTTGAAGAGATCAAGCCGATGGTTTTCGCCGGCCTCTATCCGGTGGAATCGCACGAGCACGGCCTGCTCCGCGACGCGCTCGAAAAACTGCGCCTCAACGACAGCGCCTTCAGCTTCGAGCCGGAAAACTCGGTGGCGCTCGGCTTCGGCTTCCGCTGCGGTTTCCTCGGCCTGCTGCACCTGGAAATCGTGCAGGAGCGCCTGGAGCGCGAATTCGATATCGACCTGATCACCACCGCGCCCGGCGTCCGCTATCGCATCACCACCACGTCGAATGAAGTGATCGAGGTCGACAATCCCACCAAGTTCCCGGATCCCTCGGGCATCAAACAGGTGGAGGAGCCAATCATCCTGGCCACCGTGATCACGCGCGAAGAATACCTGGGCGGCATCCTCAAGCTGCTCGAAGAGAAGCGCGGCGAGCAGAAGAAGTTCGAATACATCGGCGGCGCCCGCGTGATGCTGACCTATGAGCTGCCGCTCAACGAAATCGTGCTGGATTTTTACGACCGCCTGAAGTCCGCGTCGCGCGGCTACGCTTCGCTCGATTATCATTTGGCGGGCTATCGCGTTTCGTCGCTGGTCAAGCTGGACGTGCTGGTGGCCGGCGAGCCGGTGGACGCCCTTTGCATCATCGTCCACAAGGAGTTCGCCTTCGAGCGCGGCAAGGAACTGATCTCGCGCCTGCGCCGCCTCATCCCGCGCCAGATGTTCGAAGTGGCGCTGCAAGCCGCCATCGGCAACAAGATCGTGGCGCGCGAGAACATCTCGGCCCTGCGCAAGAACGTGCTCGCCAAATGTTATGGCGGCGACATCACGCGCAAACGCAAGCTGCTAGAAAAGCAGAAGGAGGGCAAGAAGCGCATGAAGCGCGTGGGCCGCGTCGAAATTCCGCAGGAAGCTTTCCTGGCGGTGCTCAAAGTGGGGAACACCGAGGAAGCGTAGGACGGACCATCGCCTTTCGTGGTCTGTCACCCTTCGCCAAAGCACGACGCGCTGACAGACGACATAAGCCGATCGTCTGTCCGACCTTTGCTATCATTTCTTCCATGGACCTCAGCTATCCGATCGGCAAGTTCCCCGGGGAGTTTGGCAGCAAGACGGCGGTCGACCCGGACCGCCGTGCGGCGGACCTCGCCGCGCTCGCCGCCGCGCCGGCTCGATTCCGGGAAGCCGTGCGCGGCCTGGATGACGGGCAACTCGACACTCCGTACCGTCCCGGAGGCTGGACCGTACGCCAGGTTATCCACCACGTGCCGGACAGCCATATGAACGCGTACGTCCGCTTCCGGCTGGCGCTAACCGAAGACTCGCCGGCGGTTAAACCGTATGACGAGGCGAAATGGGCGGAGTTGCGCGACGCGAAGACCTTGCCGGTCGAAGTGTCGCTGAGGCTGCTCACCTGCCTGCACGAGCGATGGGTGGTTCTGCTGAGCGGCTTCTCCGACGCCGATTTCGCCCGCACGTTGCAACACCCGGAACTGGGAATCGTGCGGCTGGACACGTACCTGTCGGCTTACGCCTGGCACTCGCGGCACCACGCCGCGCACATCACCGGCCTGCGCGAGCGCATGGGCTGGAAATAACCGCCACCAAATCGCCCTGGCGCACGTCGAATAGCTTGGGACTGTCATGCAATATCCGGTTTAGTCGCCGCCGGACCGCTCCCTTTGGGGTGCCCTCTGGGCCCGGCTCCGTAGCATCGGTTGTGGGGCGGTATAATCGAGACACAGGCCCTCGGAGCGGTCTTCAAACCATATGCTTAGCCGTATCAAATATCTGGTGGTGAGCGCCTCGGCGTGTCTCACGATCCTGCTCGTCACCGGCAGCCTCCCGAGCAAGGGCGCCGATCAGTCCGACACGCTCAAGCACATCGGCGTGTTCAGCGACGTGGTGGCGCACATCAAGAGCGAATACGTCGAAGAGCCCGATATGAAGAGCGTCACGCTGGGCGCTCTGAACGGCCTGCTGGAAGCCATCGACCCCTTCGCCAGTTACCTCAACGCCGACCAATACCAGGACTATCTCAAGAACAAAGACCTCAAGCGCGCCGATGTAGGCCTGGTGCTGTCGAAGAAGCCGGGCTGGATGGGCGTGGTGGGCACGCTGCCCGATTCACCGGCCGCCAATGCGGGCTTATCCACCCACGACATGATCGAGAGCATCAAGGGCATCGCCACCAGGGACATGCCGCTCGCCTACGCCAACTTGCTGCTGCAGGGAGCCAACGGGTCCACGGTGGAATTGAGCGTGGTCCGCGCGCGCCATCCGGAACCGCAAACGATTACCCTCACCCGGGTCAACCTGACGGTTCCACCGGTCGAGACGAAAATGCTCGCCGGGGCTGTTGGCTACCTCGAGATCGGCGCTTTGACATCCGACCAGGTCAAGCTGATCGCCGGCGCCATCCGCCAACTGCAGAAGGACGGCGCGCAGAAACTGGTGGTGGATCTGCGGAACTGTTCGGTAGGCGCGCCGGAAGATGGCATCGCCCTGGCCAATCTGTTCCTGGCGAGCGGGCGCATCACCTATCTCAAGGGCCAAAAGGTGCCCGAGCAGGACTTTGACGCCGATCCCGCCAAGGCCATTACCGCGCTGCCCCTGGCCGTGCTGGTGAATCACGGAACCGCCGGTGGCGCCGAGATTGCCGCCGCCGCGCTGGCTGGCAACAAGCGCGCGCAACTGGTGGGCGAACCCACTTACGGCGATGCCGGACTGCGCCGCGCCCTCACTATGGACGATGGCAGCGCCGTCATCCTCTCGGTGGCGAAATACTATTCGCCCGAGGGCAAGGCCATTCAGGATACTCGCGTCATGCCGGGCACCGTGGTGGCCGGCGCCGAACCGCAAGTCGAGTACGATGACAACGGCGAGCCCATCACCGAGCCCGCACCGCAGCAGCCGCAGCCAAAGAAATTGGAAGATGATCCGGTGGTCAAGAAGGCCATCGAAGTCCTCGGCGTGGTTGCCAAGGCGTAGGGCACCGGTAGGACAGGCCATCGCCTTTTGTGGCCTGTCAGGTTTCGCCAAAGGCCGCATGTTGACAGGGTCGAAAATTCAGCTACCGCGTCGCGTCTCGGTGACCCCTCGTGTCATCGCCCGCACTCCGTTTGGAGTGCATCGACTCGGTAGCCGAAACTGCGTAGCTCTCGGATCATTCTGATGATCCTCGCGTTCTTCGATTTGGCGCTCACCGACGGCCCCCGCTCCTGGTACCGGACCCCCTGGTGCAGAATCTTCCAGATGAGTCGGCAGATCCGATGGGCGATTGCCCAGACGGTCTTTTGGTAGCCCAGGCGCGGCACCAGGCGGCGGAAGGTCATTTCGAAGATGCTGCCCTTGACGCGGATCGCCGCGTGAGCCGCCTGATTCAAGATGCGGCGGAGGGTACGGTTGCCTTTGGGAGACCGGTCGCTGCGGGATTGCTCCGCGCTCTCCTCCCGCCCGGGACATACCCCTACCCACGATGCCAACTGCTGGGCGGAGTCGAACGCCTCGGCGGCGGGACCGACTTGAGCAAGGATCTGCTGTGCCGAATCCGGTCCCAGTCCCGGCACTTCCGCGATCCGCTGCACCGCTTCGTGATGAGCCTCCAGCAAACGGCACATCTGCCGGTCCAGTTGTGCGATGTGGTCTTCCATCAGCTTCAGTTCCGCCAGCGACATCTGCAGCAGTCCCCGATAGACGGGGTTCAGTTCCGCACAAGCTCCCAGGGCATCGCGCAACTGCTCCGGCGTGGCGCGCAGGCGAAAATCAGCCAAGGACGCCAACGCTCCCGCATCGGTCTCTCCCGCCGCCAGGCCCTCCAGCATGCGCCGCCCGCTGACGCCAAACAGATCGCTCACCAAACTGGTCAGCTTGATATGCGCTTCCTCCAGCAGCCCCTCCAATTGGCCGCGCAGACGCACCTTGTCCTGCGTCAACTGGTTCTTGCGACGGCTCACCGCTCGCCACACACGCTGTTCGGCATCGGGCACAAAGCTCAACACCAACTCCTGCGCCACCAGTCGCTTGAGCAGCCGCTCGGCATCCTCGAAATCGTTCTTTCGCCCGCGTCGCGCCCGATTCGATTCTGCCTGAGCCAGGTGCAGCGTCCCCGACTTCGTCCCCGAGCCTTCCCGCTTCCTCCTCTCTGTCTGCCAATACCGTTCCAGCGACTGCCACACCGGCCTCCAGTATTGCGCTGTCGATTCCATCACCACTTCTTCGACTGCTTCGTCGACCAGCCACTGCGCCAGCGCCTGTAACTGGCTTGGGTTCGCTCCCCACTTCCTCTGCTGGAACTCGTATTCGCCCGCCGTCGCCACATCCGCAATCACCACGGCCAGCATCTTCTTGTGCACGTCAATTCCCGCTATCCTGTAGGACATTGCTTCTCCTTGCGGGAGCGAAGAGCATGCTCGACATACCTTAGACAGGGTCACGGGCTGTCGACGCTCCCCAGGGGGATCTCAACGCCCATTCATTCACGCAACGCACACTCTGGGTCAGGCAGACGATCGGCCTCAACGGCTCCACTGTCAAGACGACCTTCGTCGCTCCACAGTGTTAGTCTGCCCGACTCGAGAGCATTTTCATCCGCTTTCGCGGGCCGGAGGCCCATGAGGGCAGACGACAAAAACCGATCGTCTGTCC